>Ga0181612_132775_pt1 | contig 23361 bp, 11 predicted proteins | sample HoacroProtozoa21_FD_119630 | JGI IMG/M metagenome (GOLD analysis project Ga0181612, IMG submission 119630) | Hoatzin crop microbial communities from Cojedes, Venezuel. Combined Assembly of Gp0051906, Gp0051904, Gp0051908
ATGAATATATTGAACAGCACCGGTCCCAGTACGGACCCCTGAGGGACTCCACTCGTCACTGGTCTCCATCTGGACATTGAGCCGTCGACCACTACCCTTTGGCTGCGACCAGAGGGCCGAGGGCTGGAGCACTGCGTGTGTCAGGAGGGGCCGACAGAGCTGGAGCTGTGCGGCCTCCTCCAGGAGAAGGGAAGGCTGAAGGGGGATCTCGCTGCTGTGTCCCACTGCCGAGCGTGTGCTCCACAGAGCGTGGAGTCAGACCCTTTTCCGAGGCCTTGCTCCTGACATGTGAATGCTTGGAGCTGGCTGCTGGGAGGCAGGGTGTGGGACCTCAGGACAGAGGGGCTGCACCATGTGCTTTTAATGTTAGCTGATATCCGTATTGCCACTTCTCCTCCTTTTCTATGCTAGTAGCTTTGTCAGTTGGTGGTTGCTTTCATGCTACACTTTTACTTGATGTTTTTTTAACTTCCCGGTTTTAATTTTCTTTCTATCCCCTTGCTTGAGTTGATCTTCTACTTCTCTGTGCCAATCTTGGAGGCTGATTCTCACCTACTGTCTATTCATTTTATTCTCTGTAATGTTGTCTTTTTTTATCTTTCATTTTTGCCTTTCGATGTTCAGGCACCTTTAACTGAAACAGCTCTAAAAATGTCCCTTGCTTTCTTCTCTCCTGGCATGCAGAGATGGGAGCAGGAATACAGTTCAGGCTAGAGAAGCATGGGTTGGATTTGCAGTGTTGTAATCCTAGGAGAGGTTCTGGAGGTGTGGAGCAGTGGCAGCGTCTTTGGGGACTGGTAAATAGTTGTCTCCTCATGTGCCCTGTAGTAAAATGAGGAGGATCGTCCAGTGAAGTGTTTGGCCAGTCACTGATTGCGCTAGCTGGTTAAAACCGTTCTCCCGAAGAGCGGTGCAGTGGCTCTTTCAAATATGGCTCGGGCTCCCCGCAGCCCCGGTGTCGGTTGTTAGGAGACGCATTCGTATTGCAGCCTTTCCTTCAGGGGGGACGCTGGGAGGGTTTCCCTCATCTACTTAACCATCTGTTTCAGGGAATTTGCAGGCTTAGTTTGCAGCACCAGCTTCTTGGCTGAAACCAGCCAGGGAGTTTGGAATAGAGGCATTCCTGAGCTAGACAGCTTACGTGGGCAGGCTGTGCTTCCTTAGGAAACCAGGCTGGAAACCTGCTGCTGCCGAGCAGAGGCAGGTCTGTGTCTCAGAGAGGTGAGACGTTCTGACTTCAGTCTGCGCAGCCTTTGGCCCGACTTTTGTAAAACCAGTCAGTGCCCGGAGCAGAGGCAGCCGGGCTTCCACCTTCGTACAGGCTCCTGAGGGGGGTGGTGACTCTTCCGTGTCGCTTTTGCAGCTGGTAGCAGGTTGCGGGTGAGAACATCCAAGTATGATGGGTTTCTTCCTGTCGTTACACTCCTTTTACCAGGAGAAATTGGTATGACTGGGTACTTAACAGTCCTTTTAGAACTTTACCTGTTAATTCTTTGTTCATGCAAAAGGCTTGTTTAGACTTTTTTTTTTACCCCAGCACCAGGAGCTAAAAAAACTGTCCCTTAAAAAAACCCAAACACCGAAAAACCCCACCAAAACCCCAAGCGAACAAAAAACCCCGATGGATAGGTTCCTGTGTTGCGTTTGAACAGAGTGACACTCTTGTGTCAGACATGTGTTTTGCTATTGCTGTGATCGTTGGTGGGGCCTGCTCCAGGGCAAGGTGGAGCCATGCAGAAACTTCTATATTTTCTTTACTTGGTGGTAATTGGCCCTTACTTAGCGTTTTTGATCTTCAAAGCTCTTTTCAAATGCAAAGTAATTTTTGCAGCGTTCCTAAAATATTGACAAGAACTATGCCTGCTTTTGCAGATGGAGAAAACTGATTTTGGTAGTGTGACTTGCCCAAGGTTACAGGATTAAGTCTTATTCTGGCATAATGTTAACTTTGGGAGCTCTTGGTGACTGGCTCTGGGCTTAGTAGGAAGTGTTCTGTTACCTGTGCCGTACTGATGACAAACCCAAGGACAAGACCTTGCTGCCGGGGCTCTCACCACAAGGGAGAACAAGAAGTGAGTCTGAAGTCTAGAGCACATGGTTAAGAGTATGGAACTGCAGGTGGGGTTTTTTTCCAAGACATATTAGGGCACAGTAAGTTCTTGGAGTAAGCTGTTGGGTCAAGAACAGAGCTTGGTGGTGTCACTGGGCTGAACTAGAGCAGAACTCCTCTTCTGCTAGCAGGGTATGCACGTTATGGGAATACCCTGTGGGTAGGAAAGGCTTTGCTCAGAGCTTATGTCTTACTGGACAGCGGATAATCTAGATGCAACACTTGGATACCAAGCTCTGCTTCTTCTGCAGAACTGCTCATTGAATTTGTACCATGGAGTGCAGCTGACCTTTGGTATTGACAACCCACGGAAATTTGGTGGCATTTTGTAATAGGCAGAAAGCTTTTTTTCACCAGAGAGATGGAGTTGTCCAACTTCTGTGGTGTTTGCCTCTGTGAGAGCCCTGTTGTGTGAGCCAAGGAGCTCGTGGTGCTCTTTGGTACCTTTGAGCTACAGCAGTGTTATTTCTTCTGTCTGTTGAAGGAAACTGAGGCACAGAGTGCCTGGGTAGGAGCTGTGTTGCAGACGCTTGAATGAGGGGATCTTGAGCAGGATGGAAGAGTATCACAGATGGCTGCTAATCCTGTCACAGCAATCTGAGGTGTGACACAGTGACACATGATTCATTGCGGTTGCTTTTGGAGTCTGCCCTGGGCTGTCTGGTTTGGGTGTCTGTGGCTCAAACAGTTAATCTGATTTTGCTTTTTCCTAAGGTGGGTCTAGCTGCTGCCTCCTGCTCATGGTTTTTGCTTGTTTCCTGATGCTCCTGTGTGCTGTTCCAGCTCTCTCTGGCCACTGGCTTGCTTCTTGGACGCCTCTTGCAGTTGCATCTCTAGCAGCTTGGACTCTAGTGAATAATCCCAGCCAACTTCAGTGGTTTATATTGTGCTGCACTTCTCCCCTTAACATTGGTGGATTTCACACATGGGCTGTGACTTTCTCACTGGGATGTGGTGGCCTAACGGTTCCTCTTGAGTCCTGGTCTGTCCTTCCTTTTGGGTCACATCCCTCTCCTCTCTGTAAGGCCTTTTGAAGGACAGCTTGCCATGCTGCTTCCATCCCTGCTCTACCCTGCCTGTAACTGATCTGGAGCCATGGCACAAATGCTGCGGGACACTGGTGCTTGGCAGTTGCATTGGAGCTGGGGTCCAGCTGCTTTCAGGCTACCCAGAATCTGTGTATCCTGGTGGAGGACCTTTTGGTGAAAGATGAAAGGCTGGCAGGTGAAGTGGAGGTCCCCTGATTCACGTAATCCGCCTTATTGTAAAATGTCAGCCACGTTTTATGAGTATTGAGTGTCCTTCTGGTGCTGTATTCTCACTTTATCATGCAAATAGAGCTGGGTAGGCTGACATTTCAGTGAACTTGCGTTGTCTTATTTAATGGAAAAGTTGCTATTTAGAGCATCAAAAGAAGTTGCTCATAAAGAATATGGTAATATCACTTTGGGTTTTTTTAATGTAATAATTGGAGATTATTTGAAGCATTATTTGAGCAAGGGAAATGGGCTCTGAAATCATACATCAAGCTGGAATAAAAGGCAAGCTGCTGTCCGTTCCATCCGAACATCTCTGAGCACCTTTCTGAAAGCTGCTGAATGAAACAGCAAGCCTCTGCCTGAAGAGCGTAATCACAGCTCTTGTACAAGGAGGTAATGCATTGTCCTGCCCAATTACGATTATCAGGCTAGACCATAGTCGAAGGAGTCCCTTTGTATTCGGGTGCTCGTGTAGAGCCGAGCAGGGCCCGAGTGCCCATTCTGAGAAGCTGCTGCACCATCCTTCCCTTCTGCAATAGCCTGCTACCAGCTTGTAGCACTAGCTAAAAATACCACATCGGTAAGATGTTAATGTGTGACTGTAGTAAGGTGGTTGCAGCTCTTCACTAAGCAGCTTCTCGGTGAGGTCTGAGAGATCAGTGAGGTACTTGAGAGTGGCCTCCCGTCCGACTGTCCTGGTGGTGGTTAAACAAGTCATCGCTTCAGGGAACTGGAGGGATTTTGTGATGGACACATACACTTCCTGTTGGCATGTGATGTGTCCAGCTTGAAAACGTGATGCCTGAGCGACTACTACGTTTTAATTTGAGTGACTACTATGACTTAATTTGTCCTTGGCACCCTAAAAAGCTCTGAGAGGTGAAAACACTGGACTCTCACACATGATAGTTTATGCTAATAGGCTTGAACTCTTACAGTGCTTCTTTTCCCTGAAGCCATTGGCACTATGTTGGTATTAGTGGAGAAATGCTGCCACAGCTGATAAATTGAGTTTCCCAGGCAGGTTCTTGTTTTCTGAAGTGTGGCGTCCTGGTTGAGGTGAGCCAGTACAGGAAACAGGTCCTGCACAGCTCGTGATCTTGAAGGGAAGCAGGCTCTTGTGGCTTCCCATAGCGTGACCGAGAGAGGGATGGGAAATCTAATGCTGCTTTACATCATGAACAGGATATGACACTTGCTTTAGTCACATACATGTGCCCAGAGGCATACTGGTACACCACTGCACGTGTGTTCTTTTGCCTTTTAATATTTTTTACTATTTCATTTGCCTATGACAATTTTTCAAGGAGGTACTAAATTATAAAGGGTGTATGTATGAGGGCAGAGGGATCTCAGCTTACTCTAAAAATTGTTCCACACTCCATGGGATCTTTTGCATGTGTTGCAGTATGCCAAAACAGATGGTATGTGGCACTCACTTTATTTTCCTTTGCATCCAGGTTCACTTCCCTGATGTTGAACGAGTGGAGTGGCTGAACAAGGTGAGGAGCTCTGAACTCCAGTTTGTGAGGCCACCTGCCCTGACCTGCATTCCAGCACAAGCTCTGCTGGCCAAGTCTGAGAAAGTTACCAAGTCACTACAATATGGCTCAATCATATCCATGTCTGTACTTAAGTCTTGGAGCTACTTAAGTATAGAGTTGCCACTGAGGTGGTGGTGAGAACCAAACGTGTGCCTGCTTGATACAGGTTTGATGAATTTGGCCACAACACTTCATTCTGAGATTAAAAATAACAAAAAGAGTGTGTGTATATATATAGATGCATGTTTATGTGTATGTACATATGTGTGCATGTATTATCATTATTTTAGCAAAAGTAGTGGCATCTCCTCATACCAGAGAGGTTCCCAGAGAGCTCTGAAGCAGATGTTTCCACCAGCAGGTGTAGTCAAGCTCTCATTGGAACTGGACTCTCTGGAATTCAAAGCAAAACAGCTGAACTTGCAAATTAGCATCCGGTAACTATCCTGTTTTTAGCAAACTTTCTTTTTGGTGTAAAAGCTCATCTCACTCCTCTCTAAATAAACCTAACTGCAGGGAACTTTGTGACACTTTGGAGTAATTAGGGGCTGTTGTGGTTTAGAGACTTTAACCCTGGGCCTTGCGGCCTCGGCCTCAGTGGTTAGAAGCAGTTGATGGACTCTATGGTGCTGAAAACTCACCCTTCAGTTCCTAAAACAAATGCCATTTCTGAGGAACTGAGATGGATCCTTCTGTAAGGATGACTTAAGAGCCCAAATATGACTTGGTATTTTGAAAGGACAGACATTAATACCCAGATGTTCTGTGATGTGTGTGTCTGTTTCTCAACAAAGCATATCTTACACAAAGAATCAGTGTGTTTCCGCTTTTGCTGTTCTTTAGGTCCTTGTACAGGCTTGGCCGTACTTTGGGACAATCATGGAAAAAGCATTTAAAGAAGTTCTTGAACCAAAAATCAGAGCAAAGAATGTACATCTGAAAACATGCACCTTTACCAAGATCCACTTTGGCGAGAAGGTAGCGTGAATGCTTTGCAATGCTTGCAGTTTATTTTTTTCCAAAAAGTTCAGGTGCAAAGGGGAGAGCATTTGTTTGGGAGTCTGGTGTTCAGTTCTTTAATAGCTCTGAGTGTTTAACAAAATGGTGTTGGTACAACACTGCTGCCTCCTTCGTTCCCTCCTCATGTTGACTTCAGCATCTTCACCATGAAGGAAAGATCATATAAAAGGCGCACACGTCCCTTCCCATCGGCTGCCCGTAGTGTGGGACTGGAGGTAGAAAAAGGGGCACACATCCGCATGTCTTTCTGTTAGACCCTTGCAACAGGAGTTCTCAATGCATGGGCTACTTGCAACCAGCCCTGTATTTGAGGACTGCCAAGGCTGTTCACACTGCCTGTTTAAGGGAAAAACTTGTGTGGTTTACGTACACTTTATGTGCCGTTGTGCAAAGTCTTTAATGAATGCTTCTGTACTCGAATTAATTGAAGCGCGTAGGACTTTTCACTTTAGCTTAACTTGAAAGTTACTAACTATGCCGTATCTTCTTTGTCTTCAGTGCCCTAGAATCAACGGAATAAAAGCCTACACCAAAGAAATCGACAGAAGACAGATTACCCTAGACCTGCAGATATGGTAACATTGCATCATTGATTATGTAGATGGTTCTTAACTCACTGCCCGTGTGACACCTGTGTGTGGGTTGTCGTGCTGGACTGGACATGTGGTCCGCTAAGATCAGCATGGAGTGGAAAGGTCCTTATCTTATATCAACCCAGAATGATATGAGATAATCTGTCCCCCAGCTGGATGTCCTCAATACTCACAGAGGTGAGATGTGCATGAGCCTTCAAGTCAGAAAGCAGTGTCACCTGCACAGGTCTAGGTGTTACCTGCTTGGGCCCGTCACTGCTGTCTTGGATATAAGAATGTGTCACTTGGCTTTGCCATTCATGACAGTAAGAAACCAAGTTTTGGAACTGTATTTGCTGTTCTGACAGCCCTGACAGGTCTCGGACATGGAGGTGCTTGTTCTGTTTCCCCACTATGGTTCATCTTCAGCCCAACCTCTCCAGTTCTTCCAGAACTACTTGCATTATTTATTGTTTTTTTTATTCTTTCCCCTAGATTTACCCTCTTGTTTCACTCACTGTTTTTGCCATGTGCCACTCAACACATTTGCTTTTTTTGATTACAGCTGTTCTCTGAGCAGACAACTGCCTCTAGCTCTATTAACAACAACAACAAAATTAGCTAAAACATTTGATGCCTTCCAGGCTGTTTTGAATGCACTTGTGGGTTTTGTTAACATCAGAACCAATGCAGAGCTAAACTCTCTCCTGGTTTAGCCTGGAGAATGGAATTACTGGGGGAATTACCACTTGCACGCTGCTGTAGCTCTGTAAGTTTAGTGGGCGATTGAGCTGCCTAGTTTAAATGGCTTTTCTTCATGGTAGTGCCTGGAAAAAGCAGTGTGAAATTACGGAGTGTCTTGGCGACAGCACAGAGCTGCTCAGAACTGTGCCTGCTGCTGAATGTGGCAATGGCACGGCAGCGTCCCCAGCCCTGGCAGAGCACCGTCGCTCCCTGCAAAACGACATGCTTGGTTTTCAGCCAGAACATGTTGTGCTTCAGTGCTGTCGGTGAAGTGCTCTTGGTAATAGCTGGACCAGTTGTAGGGCCTTTGGCAAATCGTTGGTGTTTTCCACGTTGAGATCGAGGAATTTGATGCCTTTAAGGCTCTGCAGGAGGTTGCTGCTGCTCTCTGTTAAACTACTTCTCCAGCGTGCTTCTCCCACATACTCATTTTCACTGTCTTTTAACAATCCTGTGCAGAGGGATTCCCCCACCTCCTCATTACTGTCCCTCGGGCAGACCCATCAGCATCTCCAAACCAGCCAAACACTTCTGTTCCTCATCCTGACAATAACTTAATCTGAACCGTCATCTGATAACCCAGGTATTTTCTGTTTTCACACAGGAACATTCAGACTACCTTGTCTCTCTGAATGGGGTCTCTTCTCTTGGGCTGTTAAGGACCCAGCTTCTCTTGCGTTAACATCAGCTGCTGCAACGAAGCTGGGTGTTGTGCGTTGTACAGTGCCACAGGAGGTAGCGTGTTACTGCCAGGAATGGGGAGAAGCAAACCTATGAGCTTTGCTGCTGTTTACCTGCCTTTTTCTGGATTGCCAAAGGAGCGTGGGATTGTTCCTTTTCTGTTCTTTAATCAAAGAAATGGGCAATCTCCACTTTTCTGGATTGAGGCAAACGCCCGTTCCAAAATAGGCGCTCTTGGCTACTGAACAGCAGTGAATGTCTGCACTAGTGCAGCTGGTGCTGGGAGAAGAGCTGCTTAGAGGAGATGGGCTTGAGCTGCCCCAGCGTGAGGCTGCTGCCCTTCACACTGCCTCTCAGTCACCGCGTGCTGGTGAGGTTTGAGTGGCTGGATAAGTCCACAGAGCTGTGTGCTGGCATCGCAGCCCTGGGGAAGAGAGCGATGTGCCAGTGTGGTGCACTCAGCAATGCTGAGACCACAGTGGCTGCCTTCCCTCTCTTGGGTTAGGTTTCGGAGAAGCATGGCTGTGTTGCAGTGGACATTAAAGGATTAACGTGTCTGCGTGTTATAAACATGACTCCTTTGCCTTGGTGCTCGCTAGGCGTAATTTTCTGGGAGTTCCCTCGCTGGTGAACCCACGTGAGCGTGACCTGTTGGCTGGCTCGACACTGCGTGCAGCGCTGAGCGGGGAAGGCCGAGCAGCCGCTTCCCGCAGGGTGCTGCTGTTGTCCTGGTGGACAGCACTGCTGCGCTGGCAGCAGCTCTGCCCCGCTCCAGAGCTGAGTTACCCTGTGTGCTAGGCACTGTCTTGCATCCAGAAATCTCAACATGCTCTTTAAATGCTGCTTGCTTTCTGTCTCGCAGCAGTACAGGAGGAGGGATTTTTTCTTCTACTTTTATCAAGGAGGCAGCTAGTCTCTGGAGCCCAGAGCCTTTGACTTGGCCAGGGAAAAACACAGGAAAAGGACAGGGGTAGAAAATACCTGTCCCTCTTTGCCTTCCTTTGTGGTCTGTATGGGATCATTTGAGCAGTTTTAGTAGCCGCTTGCAGACCTGTGGTCCATCAAATGTTTTGGTTAATTAATTTGTGCTCCTGATCTCCATAACGTGATGTGGCCCTGAATGCTGTGGTTGAGGTCTGTGCTGTGTGAAGAAGACATTCCTTTCCTCTGTGTTAGATTTGTGATGTAGTATCATAAATTGCATCCGTTGCTTGGGAACTATGAAAAGTAGCACTTAGAGGTCACTTACTTGTATGGGCAGTAGCTGACAGCAGAGCCAGTGATGCACTAGATCTGGTATAGCATGGAGTTACCAAAAGGAACTTGAGAAGCTGCTTTAATTAAATCTGTTAATAACAGCTTATGTGTCCATAACATCAGAGCATTGGGTACGGCTACGCAGAGCACTGTCTTATTACAGTCCTGACTGTCCCACGTGAAAGGACTATACTGGAGTTTTTGGCAGGAAACCCAAGCGTCAGAGGTGATGACTTGTGAGGCACAGAGACCTTATGGCAAAGGCAAGGAAGGAGTCCGTGAGTCTTTCAAAATCTTTTACTCAGTCCCTGGGATGATGCAGCTAATTGGTGTAAATTAAGTTGTGTAAGTTTTATTATGACTCATAAGACTGAGCAGAAATGTTGAGATAATCACTGCTTACCCTCAGGGCTGCTGTACAGACAAAGTTTGTCATTCATTCGTCTGAAGGTCCTGGTGTCTGTGTTCTGTTCGTGTACCTGCTTCTCTGTGCAAATACACCTGATCTACAGCTTTCACATGACACACAAGAAAGTACCAGGGTTCTTGCAGTGGCTAAATGAAGTATAAGATCCCCGTCAGACTGGGATCTGGAATCCCCAAATCTGAAATATGAGATCACAGCTGGAAATGAACCGGCAGTACTCTAGGATCTCCAAACAGTTTGCCCTAGGTCTGAATGTTGAATATGTCCCATGAACATAGGGAGCTGACAGTTGCATTCTTTAAGTGAATTCATGTCAAAGCATTCCCGAAATATTCTCCAATAGTGCATTTTTCAAAATAGGAACTTATGAAGTGGAGCCACTTGACCTCCTGCAAGTGCTTTACTTCCCATTAATCCTGCAATTGTCTGAGCTGCTGTAGAGCCATGTAATCATTGGCTGTAATCACTGGAGATTCATAGAATCATAGAATGCTTGGGGTTGGAAGAGACATTTAGAGGCCATCTAGCCCAGCCCCCCTGGAGTGAGCAGGGACATCTTCAACTGGATCAGGTTGCTCAGAGCCCCATCCAACCTGACTTTGAATGTTTCCAGGGATGGGGCCTCCACTGCCTCTCTGAGCAACCTGTTCCAGTGTTTCACCACCTTCATTCTAAAGAATTTCTTCCTTATATCCAGTCTAAAGTATTCGATGTGTTTCAAAGTATTTGAAAGCACTGTTACCTGCTAGAGGCATGTCTTGCAATCCAGTTGCTTCCTGTTTTGCTAACCTGGTTTGGTACTCATAATAATTTTTCATTTGAAGTGTTTTGAGTTTTCATTTTCTTGCTCTTCTATAGTATTTACAGTGCATGAGATGTCGTAGAAGGATAGTGCAATAATTAATATCTATTAAAAAAATATGTGTGTATTGCAATTTACTCTTAAAAGAGAATCTCTGGACTTCCGAACTGGCAGGTTTTCACATCTGGAAAGATAGTCTCTGTCATCCAGTGCAGAATGGGAGAAAGCAGTCAGAAAAGTGCAACAATACTTTGAGCTTTGGTGGAGTTTGGGTTGACTAAGTTTGTAGAATGTTACAAGAAACTAAAAGCGTTTTGGAAACTTGTCAGTGTTAAGCAGAAAAGGAATGCTTGCCCTCAGGAGCACAACTTGATAGGCAAAAGGGAAAGGCAGAGGTGGTCTGGTTTTTCTCATACGCTGTGGTACTTTGTCACATTTTCTTGTCTCTCTCAGAATGTTAGAATGGTTTGGGTTGGAAGGGACTTTAAAGATCATCTAGTTCCAACCCCCCTTCTTATTTGTCTAATAGTCCTTGCTCATTTGCCCAAGTCCAAAGCCAGGCAGACTAAGCAGCAGTCTGCTTTACAAAGCACTCGAGAAGGCTGCTCCGAAGGGGGCTTTTAGCACGCGGGCCGATGAGGAGATGGGGCCCATGGGGAGTTACTTCAGAGGGGGAGAATTGTGTGCATTTCCTAAAGGGATGTGTAGACATCCAGGTTAGGCACACTTGCCAGCATGTGCTCTTGTAGCATCCCTGCCTGCAGCCAGTAGATTGCCGTTGTATCGTAAACACTGGGCCCAGCTTTTCCGCCCGAGTACAGAAGAGGTACAGGTACCTGCACTTGTAAAAGCTTCTCCAGTTCTCCTCCCCGGCGCGGGCACGCTTGTCTGCATCTCCTTGGGCAATACGTGATTTAGGAGAGAAACGGATTCTGCTTCCACCCCGCAGAGGTGGGTAAATCATGGTCTTGTGGTTAGCAGCAGAGGGGCTCAGTCCTGCACACTTCTGAGGGTCGAGGCCGGAGTCTGGCTCGGGTGCGCGCTGTCTGGGGAGGGCAGCAGGCAGCACAGCTGAGCAGCGGGAGCGGACAAAACAGCAGCAGCTTGGACTGGGAACGAGGAGTAAAACGAATGAACAAAGAGTGCGTCCTTCCTACCAAGCACAATGGCATGAGGTTGGTGCCTGTATGAAGCAGACTTAAGGATAATTAAAGGCTCAGGCTCTGATAAAAAGGGTAAAGACTGCTATGACATCTAGACTTTAAAACACAATTGCGTGTATTGAAGTGTTACTGGAGAAAAGAGACGTCTAGGACTGGGTGGGAAGAGTTTTTGACTGCGTGGAAAGGCATAAAAATTGTAAATTGAAACACCACAATATTATGTGTTGTGTTGGACACTGGCAGCAGCTGAATTAAATCATCTTGGATTAATTACTGCAAATTGAGGAACTCATTTTGGCTTCTCATTTAGACTTTTATTGTGACAAAGTTCTATTAGCACCCAGTGTAAAGAAGTGTAAGATAATGTCAAAATTGTAGAAATTAATAAATTAAAAAAGAAGTTTGTTTAATTATATGACTAGCTTATAAGGAAAATTGTGTTAATTTTGGCATGGCGTGTGAGGTTGGTTATTGAAGAAATGAGAGTGCTCTAACATTAAAGGCTTTAATTTGTGTGTTATGAAGTTCTTAAATTACCATTCTGTAATTCTGTAATTCTGTAAATTCTGCTAAGTGACTCTCTGTAAACAAATATTCCAGAACTTTGCTTGAAGAAATGGAGACAAATTCATGGGGCTACACATTCTTGGCAGGTTTTTTTGGGGAGGGAATCTGTCTATGTGCAAATTACAGTGTGAATTAGTGGCAACTGCAGCACTATTTGCCCATATACATGTGGTCAGAGGGAAAATCTTGTCCTTTTTCTTTGATTATGGGGTGAAATTATGCAGGCAGGCAGCAAGCACAGCACATTCACTGCATTACCTGCAGGGTGTTTGTGTGCCTGCCTCCAGAAAGAGCTGTTTCTCAGGCGACTGAAAGGGAACGTGGTAACTCCCTTCAATTGTTTTCTGCCAGAGGCATCAACAAATCTGCTAGGTTCTGCTCCTTGGGGAGTGGCTATCAGTTTCTTCGTAAGGTGGTGTTTGTGCTTTTATTAAAGTCTAAAGTGGTTTCCAATTTGTGAAAGTACTGTACTCGGCATTTGATTTATTTAGAGCCTGATGTTCTCCATGGCAACTGACCAAAATCTGATCTAAGTCATTGTCTTTTAATTCAGCCTCAAGGAAACCAGGTTATTTTTAGTGATGAATTTGTCCTTCAAATTGGCTTTTGGGTTGTGGGCGAGGGTGACCTATGGGCTTTTTGGTGGTCGGCAAGGTGAGAACCCCATATATCATGGCAGGATGGCTCTGCATCAGCTTGGGAGCAGCTTGTGGGATGGGATCAGGCCTTTGGCAGAGAAGGGAGCAAGAGGGCACTTGGCTTGTGCCCATTTGTGACTTTGAGTTTTGAATGAGCCTGCTGATCCACTCCTTGGAGCAAGCTTGCTTCAGCCAACTGCTGGTCTTAAGAATGGAGATACAGATGTTGCTTTGACATTTTGCAGGCAGATCAATATCTCAGCTGACTGAAGGGTTTTTCTTGTGAAGATCTGACACTTGTTCAATGATGTGCTCAACTTTCTCTTTTCAGGTCGTTGAAAATCTGTCTCTGCCCCTGGGGTCATGTTGTCAATCATTAAACTGATTTCATTTATACTCTGTATAGCCCAGAATTTCTCATTCAACTATTGCAAACTGTGGAATAATGTGAGAATTTTCTTTCAGTTACATAGGGGACTGTGAGATTCACATGGACATATCGAAATTCAATCTTGGAGTGAAAGGCGTACAGGTGCGTGCAGTGCTAACGTTGTCTGTTCGAGGCTGTGTGTGGCAGGAGGTAGCATGTCCCGGTGGGAGGTCATGACACTTAACTGGGAAACCACCAACTAGCAGGCCTAGAATGGTTGGCTTTATCTCTGTGTGTTTTGGCTGGGGAAATGATGCCTTCCTTGTAATGCATCTAAATACATTTAAGTTTATTAGTATGACTCTTAAACAGGGCCAGTGCTAGAGCATTGAGCTCGTGTAGGCCAGCTTCTGCCACTGGAGTTCAGAGGAGCAGCGTGTTGGTAGAGAAATTCTAAAGAGCCAGTTCTGTCAGGGTGTTCATAAACTGGTTTAGGTTAGACCAGCAACCTGTTCATCCAGTATTGGAAACCAATAGGCAGATCACTCCATTGTATGGCAGTGAGGATTGCATGGAGATTCCACGAACTTGGAAAACATTGCCCGATATCAATAGCAATGTTCTGGGGGGAGGCAGTTATTGTTGTTGTTAAACTTTTAGTAAAATGATTTCAAGTAGGATTTTTAAAATAATCTCCATCACTGAAAAGCTCACAGTTTTGAAACTGCATCCTGAGAGCACCTTCAGACTCAGTTTTCCTTGGTCTGTTCTGTTTGCAGTTGTACGGGACTCTGCGGGTGATACTGGAACCTCTTCTAACCGATGCGCCTTTTGTTGGAGCGGTGACCTTGTTTTTTATGCAGAAGCCGGTGAGTCAGTAGTGAACTGCACTCCGCAGCCTGCTTGGTACTTGGTCTGTCTTGATGCAAGGGGTCTTCAGCGAGTGACACAGGCTGTCCGTCGCTGGTGACACAAACTGCACGCCTGTGAATGCCTCAGCGCAGGTGTTTGAATAGCAAATTCCTGATTGCTCAATGATCCTCTTGAACCCCGAGAGGATGGGAATGAATTTGCCCTCTTCTCTTGCAGTAGTGCCCAAAAAGTTATTTGCTTTGCTCTAAGAATGGGAGGACTTTCCAACGGTGACAGCGCAGCAGCCATTTTGTGGACCTTTGCTGCAGGGTTCCTGGCAGGTGGATTTTAAGTCTTCCCATTCACAGATTTTAAATGCAGTCATCTTGGAGACCATTCAGTCATGGTCGTGCTTTGAAAGCTTGCCTGTTTAAGGTCGCGTGCCTTGTAGTTGAGTTGTGATCTAATAAAATGTGAGAAACCTTCTAGTCTTGTAAGAACCAGTTATCTTATAGCACACAGCTTTGCTTCCTTGTGGGTTATGCTCTGCTTGAGTTCATGGAAGTCATAACATTTTTGATCTTGGAAGAGGTGTTTTTGTGTTTAGATGTAGTAGCATTATTTTAGCACATGAAAAAAACCTTTATGTTTATTATGTGAATGGAAATCCAGACTCCTGAAGTCAGGTGGTGTTTGTAAATCCCCCTGCCTCAGGGCATAGGCCAACCCCTAAGTGAAAGGATGAGGCAACAACTTCAAAGTCTAGGTAGAGCTGTCGGATTTACTACACATGACCGCAGGGTATCTGCCAGTGGCCATTGCTAGGGGCTGAATCCTCTCTTTCCCTGTGCTTGCAGGGGAAGTCCCAGTGATACCCTCGTTTTGGGTATGGCAGGTAAAATAGATAAGGGAGTTGATACCAACTGTTGGTTTTAATGTACAGATGCAGTCACTTACTGGTGCAGGTTTTGCTATTTTTAAACAGCTGGCTTTGTTTCAGAAGCATTTGCTTCCCCTATAAATTCTGCATTTGTTCTGAAATAGATTTTAACGGTCCTGTATAATTTTTCTCCCTGATCTTGTTGTAGCACTTGGAAATCAACTGGGCAGGCATGAGCAACCTCCTGGATGTCCCGGGGATTAAGTGAGTGTCTGCTTTGCTTCACTTTATTCTTCTTTAATAATTGGAAGTTGGAATGGTGTTCAGTAATCATCAAAGCTATTCTCAAGAGCGTTGTGGAGAAGGCGTTGTGCTGATACTCATCCCGTCGTATTCGGCTGTGGAGTTTGCGAAACCTGAGGAGGGTGCCTTTTACATTCTGTCAGAATTGCTTCAATCACTTCATTGCGTTTGAGATTTAGGATGGAAACAGTAAATCCCCAAAGCGACAATGGTCTATAAATTAAAAAACAAGCCCTTCCATTTCTCATGTGCCAGTTACTTGCAAAGGTAGATGAGGTAGATCTAGGTGACTGCCAGTCTCTGCTAGTGTTTGCTTACCTGAAAGTGGAGAAAGCCAGGGTATCACAGATTTGCAGTCCCTCTGCTGAACTGAAATACAATCTGTGATAAAGAAAGCTGCACCAGATTTTATAAGGAGAAATCTTCTCTTTCTGTGTTATCTGCTCACCCTTTAGGTTCTTCAGAAAATGTAGTTCTTCCCCAGTGCCTCTTGGTTTGAGCTTGTACATAGAACTTGCACGGAAAGGATGAAAATCTGAGCGGTTTTCAGTCCTGCAGCTTTCAAACTGTTTCTCCAGACTGGAGATTCGATTCTTCCTTGCTCCTCACTGTTAAGGAGAAAATCTGTTACACAAGAGAACAAAATATATTTGGTTACTCAGCCATTGCCTTTCTCCCTTTAAATGCAAATGCAGACACTTTGGGTCCCCTCTTCCCCTGCAGCTCATGGTTTGCAGACTCATAGGAAGTGGCTGGCTGCTTTAGGTGCCAGTTTATGCATTAAACAGCCTCTGAAGACCTTTGATGTCGAGTGAGAGGAAGCTTTTTTTTTTTTCAATTTGAGGCCAGCGTGGCTTTTGCCCTGAAGTTTGCCCTGAGAGCTCCAGTTTTTATCAGAGGAATTAATCTGTGCTTTTCTAACACAGCTTTCCTTAATCTTTGCAGGGAGAAGGTATGTAGGTGTTCCAACCTACAGCCTCTCATATAATTAAGTGCAAATTTGGTGTCCTAAATTTTAACTCCCTGGATCTCTCACAGGGATTTGAACACAGAAACCCTTGCTTGTCCATTGGCACTACACATGAAAGCCAGGAGCAAAACATGCCTGACCATGAATAGGCTGAAGTACAGGTCAAATAAGAACTCTCCTTTTCAAATGAATCGGGCTTACTGAAGAGAGTAAAGAAACTGGATGGTCTGTCCTCATGTACAAGCTGTGTTTAGCTGGGTGTATCCTGCGACTTAAGAGAAGGGACAATCCTGTGACCTTCCTGTGGGGGCTTTTTGACAGGAAAGCCAACAGCCTGACCAAGGGCTTTCAGCCTCCTGGTTTCACATTTGGAGTAGGAGAGGACTTTGCTTCGGTGTGAATCGAGCTTCATCTGTAGAACTGTGACAGTTTTGTTGCACAGTCTTATATAAGTACTAGATTTCTCAAGTGGATGAAAGTCTTTCAGATGTTTGGTGCTCTTGGGTTTTCCTTTTAATATTGTCTTCTGCTCATGTGGAGTTGTAGTAGTATGTTGAAATCCTCTCGATAATCACATGGAGAGTACCGGATGTCTGTGATAGCCATATGCTTCTTGCTCAGGAGAAGTAGGTCAAGTTAGTTGTCCCTGCCGTACAAATACAGCAATTCTAAAGAAAAGATTTAAACTGAAAAACTAAAAATGTGTCAGTTTTAATTACACTGGGAAGTTCCCTAAACTGCAAGACAGACAGTACCCTCAGTTCAGCCAGTGTGATCTCCTGCGTGCCAAAGGTCCAGTTACTTCAAACAAGATTTTCCTTCTTAGTGCAAAATACATCAAGACACAGAATCTCGTCTTTTGCCTGGTCTTCTACTAAAAATTAAAAAAAAAAAAAGCCAAACTCATTTTGAGCTGAATGTGGCTGGCTTCTCCTCCAGTTCTACAGTAAGGTCTCAGCACGTGGCCAAGAGGAGACAGCAGTGTGCACTGGGGCCTTTTTCTAGTCTAAGTCTAAAACCAAACCACCTCGAGGTCTTGAGCCCCCTGTGAAATGCTGAAAATTCCAGACTTCCTCCTGACCTTGCCTGTCTCTGATGTCGGCGCTCTCAAGGGAACCCAGAAGGCTCATTTTGCGGTGCCCGTTCTTGCACTGTGCCTCATTCTTTCATTCTAACTGAAATTGTGATCGATTCTAGAGATTTAGGTTGCTTTTTTTCCCCCTCCCCTGCAGTGTAGTGTCAGACTCGCTAATCCAAGACTTCATTGCTGCGCGGCTGGTTCTACCGAATAGGATCACAGTGCCTCTGAAGAAGAACATCAGCATTGCCCACTTGAGGTTCCCTGTCCCGCACGTGAGTCTTTTTCAGTGAGGGTGTTCATCTCTCTGAGCGCGCGTTTGCCGCAATGGGGATGCATGTAAGCTTGGTGTGTTTGGTTCCTGCGTCAGCTGTTTCAACCTGGATTGTAGGCTTTCTGTAGGTAATACTTCAGAAATATAAAAGCAGATGTTGGATAACTGATAATTTGGGGTGCACCTGGGGGTCCCACCCTCTATACACGGCATAAGAAGTCTGTTTAGACACTGAGCTCGTTTACCAATTTAAACCTTTAGTCTCATTTGAGACTGCCACAGATCTTCAGTTAGAGAAGGTAAATACATAAGCAAAGAGTGTCAGTCTACTTTAATTTTTTTACTAATGCTGTGAAGGGCTGTAAATAGGGAGCTCAGAGGGTGAAGTCTCTTTGTTACAGAAAAAAATTAAAAACTCCAACAACAGATCTCCTAAATGCTTGACACATCCAGATCTTCAGTCTTCTTCATCCGTCAAATACCTAATATACTCATTAATGAGGGTAAATATAAATGAATGACAGAAGGATGCTGCTTATTGCAAACTTGCAAACACCAGATTGAAGTTAAATGGCCACTCTGCGATAAAATAAGAACCTGCGAATGGGTGCTTAATTCCTCCTTCAGTCAGTGGGAATTGATCTTTACTCTACACTTGATTTGACTGTGGCTGTAATCCTGTGTGCATATGTATGTTTCTGATTTAAAAATAAATCTAAGCATATTTCCTATGCAATTATCTAGATTGGATCATGAATCTGTTTAAGGGGTTTCTTCACTCTAGGTAAATGGTGGAAAAAGGGTTTTAATACAGCTGTCACTGGAAATTTACTGCATCAAAATACATGTCTTTGCAAAACTGTCATGGTGACTACGCCTGCTGCCTGAAATAACTAGTTTTAGGAGGTAGCATATTATAATTATCCAAAGATCACATTTTCATGAGCAATTTTGTATCTTATTTTACTCAGGGAGTAATAAGGGTTCATCTGCTAGAAGCTGAAAACCTTGTCCAGAAAGATAGTTTCCTCGGTGCAATCAGGGGGAAGTCTGACCCGTATGCTCTGCTTCGCGTTGGCACGGTGCAGTATCGAAGCAAGACAGTTTCCCGAGATCTTAATCCCATTTGGAACGAGACATTTGAGGTACTGAATCTTTTGATCTTTCCATCCGTAGGATGCACAGCTGTTTACACCCCTGTGCTTGGAGGACCTTCTCTTAGCTGACTGCGCTGGAGCAGGTGGACTTCCTTGTTACTTGATTGAGGCATTTCTGTCCCTTAAACAAGTTCAAATTTACATTGCAAACTTGAAATGTCGTTCAGGTTGATCTGATTTACATATGTGGGTTTTTGGAGGAGGTGCAAAGCACTGCTCTAAATATCAGTCAGTGCAGCAGCTATAGTCTGCTCTAGCATTGATTCTTCTCTGCTTATTAGGAATATCAGATTGAGGGGTTTAACTTGTAATTCAAAGACAAACAAACTGGTTTTTGAAATATTTTTGCCTATAATGAATTGTATTTGTTATGCAATTAGCCACAAAACAGCAGGGAATGTCCTTAATGTGTTATAAAGCTGTGAAGTGTTGTGGTGTTGTCCACAGCCTGAGTCTATATGAACCAATGTGAATGCTTTTTAATCAATACCTTTTTCTCCTCCAGTTTGTTGTTCATGAAGTGCCTGGTCAGGACTTAGAAGTGGACTTGTACGATGAAGACCCAGATAAAGATGACTTTATGGGCAGGTAAATTAGCATGGCCCTTGCTACGGGTCCAGTAACCTCTGAAAAGGGACACCTAGGTTATTCATACCAGAAATCTGATATTGAAGGAAGCTATTCCCTTTGCGCAGATATTGACACCAAGTAGTTAGTTCCTACTGCAACTAGCTTTGAACAAGGTAGAGAATGGGCCCAGACTCCTGCAGGGAATCCTAGGAAGCCCTAAGTGATCGTTACTACAGAATTTGAGATTTACTTCGTATTTATTTTAGTTTTGGAAGTGTTTGAAGAGGGAGACTTCAGAAGTGTAAGGGTGTTCCAGTGCACATGCACTCAAATAATGCGTAGAAATTGCTATTTGGAACAGATTTGAGTGTGAGTTTTTTAGTGGTGGTTTCTTCTCCTTGCCTTCCCCAACAGCAATATGCTGTATTGCCTAAATATAGACTGAAATGTTTGCTTTATGTCTTTCAGCTTGCTTATAAGCCTAGTGGATGTAATGAATGACAGGACTGTTGATGAGGTAAAGATTGCAGCTTATTTCTAAATATGGTTGGTGGTGTATATTTACATGTACTCATTTGTGCTCTCCCTCTGCTACTACATTGTTTCTGTGTGCTTAAAGCTTCCATGCACGCTTGCACTGTGGTTTTTTGACAAAAAGGAAACAGCTTCACTCAGAAAAATTGAAGTAGCCATTACAATAACTTTTACAATCAAGCTGGCAACCTCAGACAGCCGCGAGGTTACACTGAGCCAGCAGTGGAGTATCTTGTGTTGATATCGGATGTCCTGTGTGTACCGAATGCTTTGTACAAGGCTACAGATAAAGTATGGTGAAGCAGTCTGCTGAGGGAAGAAATAATCCAATCTTGTTGTGGTTCGTCTTGCAGACCAGCACTCGGCAAACAATGCCAGGGTGCCTGTCTTGTGCTGCTGCTGGCTGGAAGCCTCCATGTGCTTTGCAAGCACAGGGATATCTTATTTTCATTTTTTCTGGCTTGCGTTTCTCAGTAGATGGACATACTACAACCTAAGTGTCAAAAATGCAAGCTAAGGTGCTCGAAGTACAGTTCTTACCATCTTTTGTATGTAAGTCTCAGAGTATTCTGAGAAGTAAGAAAAAGTGTTCTGCCTGACAGTTCTCAAGTTACTCTTTGTTGTCTCCATTTAGTGGTTTCCCTTAAGTAAGACAACAAGCGGACACTTGCATTTGAAACTGGAGTGGCTTTCACTGGTAAATGACCAAGAAAAGCTACATGAGGTGAGTATATTTGCTTAAAGGATTCAGATGCTCTGATCCCTGTCCAGTGATCAACAAAGGAGTGTGTAAGATTAGGAACCCCAGGCAAACTCACAGGAATTTATTTTTGTCTGGCAGAGTTTTGATGTGATTCCCCCTCTGCCCCTCCTGAAGAGGAGGGGTGATTGCCTGCCCCAGGTCCATTGGTTACTCAGGGGTAACTCAAATCTGGCAGCTCTTTTTGCTTGAGTTAGCAAAGCTTTGTTTGACTCGCTGCAAAGTTGCTTCTCACAGTTCCCCTCTCTGATAATTTTTCCCTTCCCTCTTCATCTAGGATCTGTGTAGGACCCTTGTCCATAACCCGTACTAGTCATAGGTACCCAGCACTGGTGCTTGGTAGGGCCATGGTTCCAAGTGGTGTCTTACTCGTCCAGTGGAATTGCTTGGATAAAGCCTGTTTGCCAAGGATGCTGTTTCTCCATAATCAAGCAAAAGCATTCAAGTTCCACTAAAGTGAACAAAATTTGTTTCCAGGCTTTGTTCTGCTGACACTGGGTTCCTGACGTTGATGTATGTGGTTGAGCATGCTTTTAGGTGTCTTACTGTGCTGGGGAATCCAACCCGTTCTGCACTAGAGAGACTGAAGAGCGTTAAAACCAGTGAATTGAAAAGACTTACACCTGCTCTTACTGGTCTGCTTAAAACTGTCATGCTGTATTGGCTTGTGCTCCTCTAAATTGCAAGTTTTAGGAGAAAGGTGAAGAGCTGGTTAGCTTTCAGAAACTGCCCTTTGGATTTGTGTTGTGCATTATGTTGTCCTTGATGGGTGATCATGCCTACCTTGTGTTTTGTTTTGGTTTATCTGTCCTGGCCTTCGCAGGATAAGAAGGGTCTGTCTGCGGCGATTCTGATAGTCTACTTGGACAGCGCCTTCAACCTTCCAGTAAGTACAAAGCACACGCAGGCACCTTTCACTCCTAACCTCTTTTTTAAAGCTCACAAATTAACTGTTTTTAAATACTCTTTTACTGATTCAGAAAAACCACTTTGAGTATTCGAATGGTGAATGCGGAGCAAAGAAGATCAAAAATAACAAGTACCTCAAGGTAAAATTTATGTCCTTCTTCCGTGCTTACAAAACAACGTTCTGGATTATGCGGTATCGTAGCAACTGAAACTAGCTGTGGTTAAAAAGAAATCTCTCTGCTGTCAGAATCAAAGTGACCAGGGGTTCGAAATAATGATTGAAAGCCCGCTGCCACCCCCGTGAAAGTCTAGGAGGTCCAAGGGGGAATGCAGCACAGAAATATTTGATTGTGTGGGGGGCTGTCTTTATTTTATAGTTTGGACAGAGAGCCTCCAGACATCAGACCAGGTCATGTTATCCTTTCTGCTGCTGCAGGGGTTCTTTCCATGCTGAGCTGTTCCACCTTGACCTCCCACACTGGGGTGGGAGGAATATGCTTGTTTGTGGTAACTTTCCTGTCCATTGGAGACCTGACCACCAGATTCCTTCCCCCCCAGTTGCAGAGGGATTCAGAAGCTGCTCTGTCATTCGTGTGCAGCCTTTTCATGCTTCTGTTTACTTTTTCCCCCAAATACTGCATTTTGCTACTGTGATGCAAAGCTGCCCGTTCTCTCTGAGCAGCTCTCCTCCTAAATGTCATCTTTACAATTTAGATGAGTTACCAGCACTGTGGTAACACATCACCTTCGATAATTCTGAATTCTGGATTTCATTGTATCAGCTTTGTATACAAGGCTGTGCCAAGACCAGATCCTCAGCCTTAACTTCTATAGCATTAGTGCAGAGAAGCACAGTACAAGAGGTTCAGTATTATTGCTTCTGGAAAGGAATTGTAACTTGGTGCCGAAGACTCACTTCTGGCTGCCCTACAGCAAGTCCTGAGCCTTGGAAACCAATTCTGAGAGCCCTGTTCCATTCAGGAATGATGAAGACTTCACACTGAGCCTTCAGCTCTCTGCTCTGTTTCCTGTCAGCTTCTGACAAATTTTTAACTGCTCACCTATTGAAACCTAAAGACATAAGTCTTAAATGTGTACTCTTGATGGCAGAGGGTAAGACTGTGGCTTAATTGTGTACTCTTGATGGTAGAAGGTAAGACTGTGCTGTGTTATGGCTGGAGTCTTTCCCGTGTACTGCGCTCTTCAGATGTCCCGCATCTGAAAACTATAGTCGGCTTTCCAGAAACTTACTTGAAGTAAGAGTAGTGGTTTGATACTGCTTCCTGTAAACTATAAATGTCTTTTTTTTTTTTTCCCTGCTTTCTAATTTTTCCTCGTATTAAATTGCAGAAGACAGAACGAGAACCTTCCTCCTTCGTCCTGCTCACGTTAGGAAACAAGACTCAGAAAAGCAAGGTGAGGCTGTTTCATTCCTCAGCTTTTCTTAAAAACTTTCTGGTTTATGGGTGGCTGTCTCCAAGCGGCCCCTGGGAAGGGTAGGACCAGTGAAGCTGGTGTGGAGAGCTGTAGTTGCGGCGATAGCTGCAGGGGCCAGGAGGTGGGGGTCAACCAGCGCGTGGAAGCACTGCGTCACTGAGTTGCGCTTGATTAGTGGGTGTCTGGTCAGCTGCTGTGCAGGTGTGTGGGTTTTGTGCTCGTGGCCACGAGGTCATGTTGGTCACGACATAGTTCTACAAGGGCTGAAGAGGAAAAAATGATAGGTCTCCAATCTGGCTCATGCTGTCTCAGGGCAGAGGGTCATTTGCATCAAACTGGCATTTGTTCCCTCATCAGTCTCCTGTGTTTCAGTTTTACTGATTTTTTTTTTTTTTTTTTTTTTCCTGGACAAGGCATATTCAGCTCTCCTCCCCTTTCTTTTCAGTTCCTTTTTCTTTTTTTAATATTTACTTTTTCCTGGGG
>Ga0181612_176663_pt1 | contig 23357 bp, 15 predicted proteins | sample HoacroProtozoa21_FD_119630 | JGI IMG/M metagenome (GOLD analysis project Ga0181612, IMG submission 119630) | Hoatzin crop microbial communities from Cojedes, Venezuel. Combined Assembly of Gp0051906, Gp0051904, Gp0051908
GTTCAAAGCTTGTTACAACTCCAACATTATGTCAGCTGGTTTGCAGTTCCAGGAGCCAGCACGTACTTTCTGAATAGGTTTGCATGTGCAATGAGATAAAGATAGGTTTGGAAGTACAGTGCAGCCAGACAATCTTATCCAAATATATTGAGGAGGGTGCTGAAAAGAAACATTAAATACGTCATGTAAGAGTGTTTTTCTGGTATGTTATTTTTGGATCACTATAGTGATTGGTTGGATTATTTTGTGACAGTAGAGTGTATTATTGCAGCACTGCATTTTACTAAACTCAGAGTACTGGTGAATAGGTCAATAAATTTCACTGAAGATAGCACTGAGGTGGTCCCATAAACTTTAAACTCAGTGTTAGAGATTTAAAAAAAAAAAGTCATCTTTGTCTAGAATTTTTCTGCCTTATTGCTGTGGCATCCTTGTTCTGCAGGTCCTTGTGGAGTCAAATACATCCTCCTTATTTTCATTGCATTTAATTTGAGTCATAAAAGGATGTGATTTCTCCTTAGTTCCATATTCTGGTTGCATTTCTCCGGCACCTGTGGTGTAATTCACTGTTTTCAGCTGGTGATCCCAACCCAGCTTGCAGGGCTTGTTGACAGTAAGTGGCTGCCTTGGGCACAGCATGGCCTCCTCCTCCTCCAGGGCTTACCCATGCGGGACTGCCTGTCTTGACCGAGCGGTGTCCAAATCTATCCTCTGAACTTGTTTGCCTGCACTCTTCAAGAAATAGCTTTGGAGGAAAAATAGGTTGGAAATATATGTATATGTAAGGGTTGTATGTGGTTCAGTGAGTTCCCAGGTACAAGTTGTTTTTTGAGGAGATTGCTTTCCGTTTTCTAAAGGTCTGGGTTGTTTCACTCTGATGTTTCCTGCTTGTGAATTTCTGCTTAGTGGTTTTGACTTGGTTCAAGGCAGACCAAGCTGCCAAAAAATGACTAAATATGAGTCACAAAAGTTGTAGTTACTTTAATGGGTAAGTAAAGAGAATGTAAGTGTGGCTTTTACATACAATACTGAGAAATCCAGACAGTTTATGGTCGAGTGCTACGGGGTGACTCTCTGTTTCTGCTCGAGTCCCCTGAACTAGGATTGTTTGACGGTACCTTTTCCGAAGGGTTCCCTTTTGTCACGGTGTAGTGTATAGGCTCTAAACCAACAGTAGCTAGGGCTTCATTTGAGAGTTACTCTGTTGAAAAACTAGTTTAGAAAACAGCTTTTTTTCCTCTATAGTTATTGGTTCTTCACCCTAAATTTACTCTTCAACATTGTTTTTAATTGTTGCTGAGATGTAAAGAAACTCTGTGTTTTCAGGGATTTTTTTCCCCACAGAAACAGACTTGCTTCCTTCCCCCTCTCCCTCCCCTTCCTTTTTTTTCCCTTTGGTGGCAATTATCCATAAGAATGATGAACTTCACTCATAGTACTGAAGTTAAAAGTTTCAGTCCCGTTACGTGTTTGCAGTATGAGGGCTCTTCCCTAACTGTTCGAAAATAAATGCAAATGGGTGAAAGACAGATGAAAATCTCCACAACTGATGAGGATTAATATGTCTTATTGTAAATTTGAAGATGCTTTGGATATAATTTTGAAATCTTCTGTTCCTTGCATAGAATGAGAAAGAAACACATGAAATGCCATGCTGAGCACAGACTAATTAAATAATTAGTAGAATTATGATAGTCTTTGTGTTTTCTGTTAATTTAGCTAGTGCTGTTGGGAAGGTGAGAAAGAGCAGCTTGTGTAGACCACTGAGTAAGTGAGGTGTGGTAGTTCAGGGGTCAGTCTGCTGACACTAAGATGAATGAAGTTCTACGTGGTGGGATCCTGTCCCTCTGTCCCTTACATCCCACGAAGAGGTTGTCAAAAGGTCATCCAGCCTTTTTTGCAGAAGATATTTTTGTACTTGGATCCCTAATTGCCTGCTTGTGGATTCAAATCAGTATTTAGTGGTGTCCATAATTAGATGAAAACTACAGTTCATTCTTGTGGTCTGAAAACACAAGCTAGGTGTCCAGTCCAAGCAGAAAGAGGCCTTGAGCTTGCGACAGTGCAACATGTCAAAGAACTAAGCCTGAGGAAAAAATGGGACCATCAGCCTGTACTTATACTAGACCGGGTTTGAATCAACTTCTGCCTTTGGATGCATGTCTCTGATTAAGAGCTGTGTGCTTATATGGGGATTAAGAATCTGGGTTTAAAGTCAAGATGAGAGATGGTTTTCTTTTTTTTTTTTCATGTTTTTTGGTTTTTTTTTAAAGAGGAAGAAATATAGGAAAAAAGTGCTTGGAAGGAGGTGGAAAGCTATGATTTGAGACGATATTTCTGCTTTAAGTTACCCCATCCCCCAAAGAACAAAACCATTATTATAGTCTAAAAATAGAAACAGTGTATATTGAACACTTCAGTGAGCTGTACTTTCAATAATCTGGACAGAAGAACTAGGTTGCAGTAGAACCAATTTTTGATTTTGCTGTCACGGGCCCACTGCACTTCTAATAAAGTGATAAAGTCGTGTTGGTCTCTACAGATGTTGGAGCAAGTGCTGAAGGCGGTCCTGGGTGAGGGATCTGACATAGTGCATACTCATATGTTGTATGTACAACATACAGCTATGTTGTACATAGCTGACAACAGCAAAAGGTGAAACGAAATTTCTGTAAGAGCTACTGATTGTAAAGCAGAAAGCGATTTTCCTGTTGGAATTAGGAGGCACCAAGCTGTTGGACAAGGGTGGTCGAACACGCGCAGGAGCCGCCGGAGTTGGTCAGAATCGCTGATGAATGCCCAGGCAGGGAGTCAGGTTTTCTGAAGCAACAACAGGCAAACGGCTCATTCACAGCCATGTACCAAGGCCACCAATGGTTAGGCCTATTTATAAAGCCAGAGGCACATGATCCCACCTGCACGCCAACTTTAGAACGAAGGACTGTGTCGCATATTCTGGGAAATCTGATTAAATTCTTTAAACGACTCAGTGCTGGGTGGTAAAAGACCATCTGGTTACTGTCTGTCACCGGGACAGTGTATGCCTGAAGATGTCAAGGAGCTAGAGGAAGTCGAAGGTGAGGGTGAGGTTTTTCAAGCGGGTGGTGGAAGCTGCTACTGATAACCCTCTTGTTCTTAAAGTCAGACATGAACTTATCAGCAAGCCGGTGGCATTTCTGCATTGTGCCAGCTGCTACTAGGAATGCTTGGGGTTTATAACTGTTCTCTCTGTAATGGGGAGATGATCCATTTCCAGGAATCAGCTGGCTGTTTTTATCAAAGAGACCCCGCGATATTAGAAGGACGCAAATGCTTCTAGTGCTCTTGAATTTTTCTCCTTCACCCTGATAGATTATGTGGCTTTGACCTTTTGTGTTCAAGGTTAGACATTACAAAGCATTTAGCATGGAGAACCACATTCTTCTGCAGTAAATGTAAATGTGAAGCATTGTATCAGCAGCAGGGTTTGTGTAAATATCATAAGACTAGAAATAAGGTCTGTGAGAGGCTATGTCTATCCTAAATAGACGTCTTGCTGGGTTGATATCGCAGCAGTGAAATGGATGGTAGTAATGTAAGTTTAGTAGTGAAAATGGAGCTAATACTGTGTATCGTGCATACCTTTGCATTATTCCTGTTTTACTGTGCACTGGAGAACAGTTTAAAATTTTCCAGCTGTAGACAAGTATCCCACCCCCATGTAAACAGGAACAGACAGCGCACAGTTAGTCTTACCTTTGCATTTCTTTTATTTCCTGAAGTCAAATTTGAAAACTTTCCTGACTTTCTTCTGTTAACCTTCGGTGTGCAGGTATCTGTACGTGACTGTGAAGTTCTTCTACATATCTCCACATATTCAAGTTGACTTCCTATGTGCAGTCCTTTAAAATTATGTAAACTTCTCAGTTGATCTCAAAGTAGCTGTAGTAAGAGCCTGTGCTTTAAAGAGAAATCAAGTGCCTAAAGCTTGATTACTTAGGAGTATTGCTTCTGAGAGGGACTTACTCAGCATCCATGTAAATTCGGTTCTTTGATCTCTCTACCGAGTCCATCAGAAAGCATGTCAGAGTTGGACGCTTGTCCTGTGGGGATCTGAACATTCATATCATTCATTTTATGCTGGACATCAGACTGCAGTCCTGTGAAACCATACCAGCAGATGGCAACTCAGCCTGGAAGCTGTTGTGCCTGTTATAGTATGGGGCAGCTTCACATGGAGATACAACCTAGATTCCCAACCACCAAAAAAAAACCCAAAACAAAACCCACCAAACCAAACAAACTGCAGCAGTGTTAGCAAATTAGTAGCAAATTAGTGTACCTGTGCTAATAAGACTTGTTAATAAGCAGCACTGTTGAGCTTAGGTGTGGGATGCAGCCATGCCATCTCCCTTTGTGAAGCTGGCTACGCTGCCAGCTTTGCATCAGTGAGCTTTGTGTAGGTGCCATTTGTTGTACTTACAGTCCCAGAAAAATCAGACCTATACCTGATGGCTCTGTACCTCTTCCTGCTACCTGTGTACAGAAACCTCAAGATGTGCCTCTTTTTGTGTCTTGAAAAGCCATTGAATGAAAAAATGCAAATGGAGTTGGCATTCTGGTTTGTGAACTCTTTAGATTAGAAATAATGAGATTACAGTGCTCTTCATTGTGCCAGAAAAGAGGGCACATTATACTATCTCCATGATTAGTAATATAAACACTAAACCTCCTTGGCTCGGTAGCTGAATCCTCTTTCACTTCTGCAAATATCTCTTTAAGGCTAAATGCATTTGTTTGCTTGTACAGGGGTAGCTGGGAGAGCTTGACCTTGGAAAGCATGCAGCTTAAACAGAGAGCAAACATCCTCTTTGCTTTCCTGTCTATGCTTTTAGAGTTTCCTGTCTTCATTTCTCATCTGCATATTTTAAAATGACATTTATTAGGCTATGCACGCATGACACTGAGTTTCCTAGCGAACACAACCTTAAATGTTCACTTACTTGGTGGAGGAAGCCCTGCCCTGTCCTTCCTCACTCATCCTCCTCCTCCATCCCTTCTCCCTGGATGTGATTCTGGTCGGTGATCCATCTGGAAGCAGAGCCAGATGGTCCCAAAACACAGCGTACAGTACAAATCCTCCCAGTCTGGGATGGGAATTGGCACTGAAGCAAATTTGAGTTCAAAAGTTTAAGCACCCTATAGTAATTTACACATCTACAAATAAATGGAGCCTTTCCTTGCTCTGTGCATTATATGAAATGGCCTTTCATGTTGGGCCTGCTCCTGAGAAGGGTGTAGGGTTCTCATGGTCTCCAAGGAATTCAGCAATAACACCACCGTAAAATTATGGATTTCCCTTGTTTTGAAAGCTGACGGAGACTAGGAGGCTTTGGATTGCTTTCTGTCTCCATGAAAATGAATCTTCAAGTTTTGTGTAATTTTTTTTTTATGCTTTGCGAAATTCCGATGAAATGTGACACCTCAGGCTATGCAGTCCCGATGTAAAATGAGGAACTGAAGCATGAAAAATGCACATCCGTAAAATGCACATCCGTAACTACTAAGCAGAGAGTAAGTACTTGGGAAGTAGTCCCAGGGGCCTTTAAAGCCGTTGTGGATATGATTGACTACTCAGACTTCATGAACGAGCCTTGAAAACAGTGTACCAGTTCCGACTGGTAGAAGCATATTACAGAGTATTTCTGCCTTTTTGTAGTAATCTTTTATCCTGAAAGTATCCAAAACCTGATTCATTAGAGAAGGAGAAAATGTGCATAAATTAAAGACATTCATAAGCCGGCACAGACTTGAATGATTTCACAAAGTATGTGGCTGCTGGCAGTTTTGCTGTGAATTACTTTTATTGAATATATGCACATAAAACACAGTAAAACACGGTTGGGAAACAGTGTTTGATTATTCCCATTTCAAGATTAGATACTTCCACAGCTATGTGTGATGGTGATTGCTAGGCTGCCACACAGAGTGCTTCAGCCTGATACAGAAGCAGGGAAGATGAAGGGAGGAGGGGAGGAGGTAGGGTCAAATGTGTAGAATTAATTAGAAAGTGCTGACTGTTATTCTGTGAAGGTGATTATTGTGTGACATTAGGACGTGTCAAAAATGAGATTCTTCAAATGTCTTCGGAGTTAATTTCCATATCCAGATATGTTTGATTTATTTTAAGTTGCATCTTAGCCCTGTCTGTCTGGATTTTTTCCAAATGTGCGTGCGTGTGCATTTCTATTGAACATATTCTCATAGGTCCAATCAGAAAATGGGAGCAGTGGACTGTCAGCTCTTAAAACACTTATTTTCCTTACCATGAGGCAGTAACCTCCTTTAAGCCTCTGATTGCTACTGTATCAAAATGTTAAAAAACCATAGACAATCCAAGAATTTAGAAGCTAAGCAATAGGACTTGCATGGATTAGCACCATGTTAATTACTGACCTGCCATAAATTCTGTGTTCATACGTATGTGTCTAAGAAAAACTCTACAATATTCATAGACTTAGGACAATAAGGGATAATCTTAGTGAGCATATGGGAATATTAATGTTTCTGTTTGCTGCTGTGGAGGGTTTCTGCTTGCCTGTTCTTCTGCATAGCCCTGAGGAGCATGGAAGGAGTAGCATGTGCACCTTGGGAAGGCAGAAGTAGCTGAGCTGAATGAGAAAAGATGGAAACTTTTTGCTGCTATGCAATGAAGTAGAAGGTCCACTTTGCCATTGGTCGGTGCTACTTACTGCCCTCCTCTCCCCCCTCTGCCACCTCCCGTATGCAGGACTGGAGCCACTGGTAGTGGCGTTGGAGTGAAGAGTGGGGAACGTGGGCTGGCATCCTTCCACTGCCCAAGTGTGTACGTGAAGGTGGTCAGTGGATGCATGGGCATGGGTTGAGCAGATCTGGAGAGGCAGCAGAGCCAAGATGCTGTGGAAAGGCAGGCAGGTTGTAGTGTCTTCCCTCTGCAAGCCAGAGGGAGAAGATTTGTGGCTGGGTGTCCCTGCCTGCTAGTGGGGGGGAACTACAGGTTTATCCCGTTCCTCCAAGTTTTACAAGAAGCAGAGGTTGATAAACTATGAATTTATTAATTGTAACACGATTTCTTTCTCACCGTATTCCCGGGCAAGAAGGAGTTTTTCCTGTTTTCAGTGTGTGAGGCATTTCCATTTTTTTCCATTAAATTCCTGATGCTAAGCCTGTACTGTCAAACCAAGAGAGGAGACTGTGCTCGCCTCCTGCACCTAGCACTGTGGGAGCATTGGCCTGCACACGCTGCTAAAAACACAGTACCTCTGTTGTTTAGGATGGTTTTTTTAGTGATTTAGCACTTTGAAGTTTTTTCCCCAGAGATTTTAGTGAAGAGAGTTTACAGATGTAGGTGCCATTCCCTCTTTTAATTTGTTAACAGCAAGAAAACAAATATTCTTCCCTCTTCCAACCATATAAGTATTTTGGGTTTTTTTACCCCTCACTCCCAGAGAGGATGAAAGTGATTAAAGAGAAAAAGGAGGGGGTGTTCAGGGTGTGCAGGACCAGGGAGGGTTGTAGGCATGTGGACTTAAGACCAAGGCAGGAATCTTTCAGTCCCACAGATTGGTGTTTTGAAAAAGCAATGAGTAAGTTATAGGAATGGAGTAACGTAGTGATGCTGAACTTGCACAGTCATCTCAAAATCTCTGGATTAAAGAGAATATAGAGAAGAGGGGTTTAAGGTTTGCGCCTGAGTGGCTCCGTGTTGTATCAGGCCTGAAAGGACACGTTAAAGGAAGGAAGATGGTATGTGAGCTACTGAGAGTGTCTCCATAAAGATCTCGCTGTGGCCAGGAAGCCAAGGAGCGTGAAGATACAGCAGGAAAGATTAGTGTTTAAGAGCAGATTGTAAGGGTTACCCTTAATGAAAGGCTGGGATGGACAGACTTTCATTTGGCATTTACTATTTTTTCTTTTGACATTTCACAGTTCCCTGAAATGGAGAAACTCCAAAAATACTGCTGTTTGCCAGGAGGAATGCCATCAGGTGGTTCTGTTGTTAACAGCGCACTGACTTTAATTAATGAAATGATACTCAGGATTTAGTATATCTATAGTATGTTTTAAGTGGGTTTATTTAAATGACAGATGAGGCTCTTAAAGGTTTCTGCCAATATTGAGCAATATCCTGTTTCCTCTTACTTAACCCCCCTCCCACTATATGTTATCACCTGCCTAGGAAAGGATCTCTGCTTCCTCCATCCCTGTCTCTCCTGTCTCTGTCTCCGTCCCCCGATGCCCTGGCTTCGTAATTTTGTAAGCCAAATCCCTGCTTCAAAAAGAGCTCTGTCGTTTTTAAAGTTATTCCCCAAATTGACTTTGGATACAGCGGGGTTGTGCAGCGCTTACTCCTGACAAGCTTGAAGTATCTGGAGTAACAAGGGTCCCTGTCTGCTGACTTTCACCCTGGGTGCTCCAAATCTCAGTAGCCTGGCCCTGCGTGCAGAGAGCGGTCTCGGCGAGCAGACACTTTACTCACTGGGGCACTATGGTGGGCTACAGTTTTGCTTTTAAGGCAGCAGCAATGAGACATGTTTCCAACATCGCAAAATTCAGTAGTGGGTCACCATAAACTTATTAAGATATTAACCTTAGGTTGATATCAGTGATGGAAACATAGACTGTAGTATTAATTAGCCAGATATATTGGTTGCTAAGAATATTCTTTTATATGTGCTTTTGATAAAGATTTCTTATGTTCTCTAAGATAATTATAGACAAATGCACTAAGAGTGGTGTTAAGGCAGATTAATAAAACTCTTGAAAATTAAGAAATACCAGTATGATCTTACTTTGCAGGCATACGTGCCCTCTTTGTACAGAAGCTGATCTCGTCTGTGATTGCACAGTGGTATGGCTTTCTCCACAGCTGCTCTGCTTCAATTTCTGAGCACCATCGCACCTGTGCATTTAACGAAGACCTTTTAAGTAGCTTGTCTTATCATCAGTGCTTCTTAAGGCTTTGGGATTTTCTTATGTTTGTTTTCCTCGTGGATATTTCTGTGGTTTGTCACTAAATGTTATCCAAGAGCTGAAAGGGCCGCATTGTCTTTTTGTTGCAGATAGGGAAGTGAGGCACTGGAGAACTGACATATTCTGAATTCAGAAAGGTTCACTAAGTCAAAGTGCTCGTTTTGGGCTTGTCGTAGTGCTGGTTTTCCAAACTTGATACGGTTCTTTCTGTTTATGCCTCTTTAATTTTCAGACTTAGGACTTCTTTTCCCATTTAGACTCTTGCTAAGGCTGTCTTAGTTTTGTTTCTGTAATCTGTCTATACATTTTCCCCTTCCCATATCAACTTCCTTTCACCTTCATAAGTTTATTGGCTCATTCACATCATCAATCCATTCATCAATATTCATCAATTCATTTACATGAATTTCTTCACCAGTTTAACTTGGCTTAAACTCTTTTCTTCCCATCACCTCTTCCCACCTCTGCACTGTCTGTACTGGGTTCTGGCACCACAGCTGTGTTTGTGTGATGGTGTAATGAACTTGGCAGAGGAATGTGTTTGCCTGAAAAGTGAGGATGAAAGGGTGGATATTTTGCATGGGGAGAAAAGGTTGATATTTTGCTGCTGTTTTGGGATTTTTATTTTTTTTTTTTATTACTGTTGAGCTGTGGGGTGGCTCTAAGCCTTGTGCCAGCAAAACCCTTGAGTTTGTCTTGAGACAAACGAATAAGGGAGAGGTTGCAGTACCGCTATCAAGTACGTAGTTACAGCTTTGGTCTTTTGTTTATAGTCCATTTCTTTCCTCAACATTGCTCACATAAGTCCTAATCCCTGTATTCCCTTCAGCCAAATAGCTTTTAGTCTTTCCCATTATTTCCCTCATTTATCCCAGTTACTCCATCTCTTTTCATAACCCTCAGATGCTCATCAGGCTTTCTGTCAGAGTTTTTCCCTAACTCTTTAATTTTTTTGAACCCCTCTGGGTTTAAATTTTCTTTCCTTTGGCATTCAGATGAGAATTCTTCTCCCCACCATCTGAGTAATGAGGCAGTTCCTTTAAAACGAAACCAAAACAACCCCACAAGCTGTCTGCTCTTACTCCCGAGTTCCATGTACTTCCTTGGTGAGCAACAGCAGGGAGCCTTTGAGCTCCAGTGATGGAGTATTCAGAGGTTTTAGCTGATTGCATAAGTTCAGTAGAAACTATTGTAAGTGTCAAACAACAGTTATTTCGAAACCTTATAACTACACAAAGTTTGGATACATTTTAATGTGCTCTGTATGAGCTTTTTCACTGACACGAGATTATAATTTTCCTGAGTTTTTCAAAGAGCTCAAAATCCCAAAATATTCCAATTTCCAAAAATATTGTCAATAATATTTTTAATTCCAGTGAGAAGTTCTCTTCCTCCTCCTGCCTTCCACAAACTCACCCTGAATATAATAACTGTTATAAATTTTCCATGAAAAAGTGTTGTGTTTCAAACACCACAGAGAGAAAGTTTCAGTCCAAACTAAAACCTTAAGGAAGAATACGGAAAATTAAGGAAATTACGGCCAACTAAACCCAAAACTGAATTATCAGGCAATTTTAGTAACAAGCAATTCTACTTGTCCCATATGTAATGAGCCTTCAATTTTAGTTTCATGAGGCTGATGGCTCACTTTAAATACTAAAAATACATAGGAAACTAGTGCTTTATTGGCTAGAAATATAAAATGTCTCTTGTTGCTTTGTTCTGATCTTTAGCTTTAGTCATGTGAGTTGATGGGGTGACTACTGAACCAGTTACACTCAGAGTGTAATTGTCTGGTTTTTGTATACAAAGAATTGACCTATGTTGAGTTCTTGTGTAACATCTTCATCATGAATTAGCAGAGCAAGACCTGATTGAGACATAAAGGGTAATCAGAAATGTTTGTTGGAATCTTCACTTTATATCAGTCCTTTGGTGTATATAACGACAGTTAAATATGTAGTAAGTATCTTTTGAAATACTTGTTTTTGGCTGGATTACAGGGCAGGATTTTCTCACCTAATTCCAGCTACATCGTCTCGGGTAGTTAGGTAGACTCCGTGAACAAGAGAGAACACAGCACACCTTTGCGATTGAACTGGATTTGCTCCCTGATTAGCAGTTTGCTTCATATCTGCTGTTATCTTTTGTTTCTCTGTTTTCCATAGGAAGTCATGAGTGCATGTCTGCACTTACAGTTTAACTTAAAAGGCACTTGAGTATTTGATGTAATTTAGTTCAGTGTTATCTGAACTAGTTCCTCAGGAACAGTAGAGGAAACTCAGCAGAAACTACTTCAGACCTGTGTGCTTTCTCAGTTGTGACAAGAAAGTCATTGGTTATAGAGAGTCTAAGTCTGAATATCTGTGGTCATTTCACTCAAATGACGAGTCTAGTCTGTCTCTCTTTGAAAAGTTTGAATAAACTGTTTTATAGTATGAAAAGTATTTGTTCTTCAGTGACTTTCATTGTATTTGGTGTGTGTGTGGAGGGGGATGAGGTGAGGGAGGAGACAGAAACCCTCCTGTCAACCTGCTCCTGAACTCAAGAGTTGGGGAGCATAAACATCTACACTTCACATTTTCAGGCTTTGGGAATCCCGGTGATGTGACCTGCTTATTGCTGTAGTTGGTAGGCATAGTCAATGCTTATTATAAAGGGCCGTGGCACCATTATATGTTTTGTAGGTGTAATGGTTCCCTGAATCTAGTGAAAGAGCAAGACTTTCTCTTTGATTTTAGTGGCATCTCAGGAAGACTGAACTCATATATTCGGTGTCTGAAGTTACGTACTGTGAATGTCACCTTTCCCTAGATCTCAGTAGACAAGTAGGAAATGGAATGCATGGAAGAATGTGTGAGTAGGAGCCAGTTTTGCAATGTTTTACATTCATTGGACATTTACTATAGAAACAACAACCCCTGTGCAATACATACATTTTAGCCACACTGATTCTAAAAGAACAAGTTGGGAAGGATAACTGGATCTTCTATGAGTACTTTCAAGTGTCCTGGCATACTTGGGACTGCCAGGCTTGTCATGACAGGAGTCTGCCTGCCCCGCAGGACTCGGTCAGAAAAAGACTTATGTTCTGTACTTGATTCCACTGGAACTGAACAACACCCAGGAAATCTGTATTTTCAAATGCTGGACTTAGTTGCTTTCCATGACTGGCATTCATGGGTGGAAGAATTGTCATTTCAAGGGGTTTTAGCCTCGCTGCCTCAGATGAGCAAAGACCTGAGTAGAAAGACTTGACATTTCCAATATCAGGAAGGCAAACCAGAATCCTATTCACTAATCCATGCCAGCAGAGGCAGCTTTTGGCCAGCAGAACTATAGCACGTGTCCTTCCAAACCTGGTATAACTGCTACGTGGTTGGACGTGCCATCTCAAGCCAAAGTCGGTGTGCGTGGTGGCCCTGGGTGGGTGGCTGACTACCATGGACAGGGGTGGCTCAGCCACAGCCTGCCCAAGGCCTGGAGCTCAGCAGCGTTGTGGGAGAGGCACTTGCAAGCCTGCACAGTTGGTGCCAAATCAGCAATTACTAATTGCATGTAAAATAGATAAGCCTTTCTAAGCTCTTTTTCATGGGCGTTCCAGATTCTGTCCTCCCACGCGGTTGTGTTTGGTCCAGAGCTGTTCAAGACCCTTAAAATGCTGTCTGATAGGTGAAGAAAACTACTCCTCCGTGAAGCTTTGAGGAAGCGCTGCAGGTGTTCACGGAGTCCTCTTTCAGACCATTTCCCAGTTTGTGCTGAGAAAACCCTTTCTAATGCCTCTTTGTGTTGAACGAATTTCAAGAATTTGTAGCTCATACTCTTTAGATTGTATTTCATTTGAAGGCAGTGACCCTATGATCTTAGGCAGCCTTGTCCTCAAGCAGTTTTAGAACTTTATGTGAGCTAACTTGTAGCTGGAGCATTGACATGCTTCTTTCAGATGTGTGTCTGAATATATTGCTTTGTTACAACCAGAGTATTCAGACTGTTGTTTGGCTGTGGCTACCCATAGATGGCTGTTGTTAGAAGCGTGCCCTTGCAAAGGCTGTGGCAAAATAACAGGTTTAGGGGTTTGTTTTGTTTTTCTATGCTAAAATTTTTAGTAGCAGTTGTAATCATCTGCTTGCCTCAGACAAGACCAGGTACAAAGTAAAGAAAAAGGTGATATATTTGCATCAAGAAAACAGTGTTAACTTGAGAGACTGAAGCTTCTTACTGCTGTTACAGTATGAGGATACTGAAACGCACAATGCTACCCATGCTGAAGATATGTGAAGAAGAACTAATGTTTACTCTCAAGAATCTATAATTTCTTGGTACGTGGTCAGTGTGAAAATGACAACACATGTTCTGTCCTCGATTTATGGAGTCTTTCCCCGTGCTGCACTGGTGATTGTCAGGGAACCAGAGGAGTATTATGGCTGCTCTGTCCTTTGTGCATGGCGCAGTGGAGAGCCATGTGCCAAGTCATAGTGGATCCAGGGGGAATGATCCATACTTGAGCACAGCTTCAGCACTATAATCAGTGCATGGGCTCTGACAGGGTGCCTGAATACATTATTTCTCCCCAAGCCTATGGAGAGAAGTGATGATGATGATGTTGGCCTTTGAATTAAATGTACGTATGAATTAGGGTGAAAGTAAGTTCCTGGGAAACTTGTTTTTATAGCTAGGTTGCTGTTTTTTCCTTCCCTTCCACGTCATATTCTTTTGCATTTACCAGAAGTATTCAATTTACAGTTGGAATTCTATAAAGTTATTTTTTGAGTTTTCTTATCTATATATCAGTACATTGCCAAGACATTCAGGAATACGTTGATTCAGCATGTGTTCTCAGCAGCAGTTTTTTGCCTGCAAAACTGAGGGAGAGCATGGCAAACATCAATGCTCTGAAGTTGTAAGACAAGCTTAAAAAACATTGAGTTACTAGAGGAAAACCATACTGGATTCTTTGTGTTTGCAGACTGATTTCTGCACATAGAAGGTGTAATATTTTAAAGTTTTACTCTGCATTCAAAAGACCAGGAAGCTTGGAGGAGTTTCACAGCTAATAGTGTCACTCCAGACCTGAGGCTGTAGTTAAAGCAAGAAACGGATTGCTGTGGAGCTACAGGAACTGCTCCTTATCAGGTGATGGTGCTAGAAATACTGTTCCTTCTGAATGCAAATGTCCCCTGGAACAGCTGCCGCTGCATACAGGCACGATGTGTGGGCATCATGACCCAGCGGGCACAGTTCTGTCTTCAAATATTGTAAACCAGGATGGTTCTTACCAGCAGGAATTTACGAAATTTTGTTTCAAACTGGGTTGAGATGTGATGGGCTTGACTGCGCTTCTGTTTATCCTATTGACGCGAATAGGGTTTAACTCTTGACATGTGTGTGAAACACAAATTGGGTCCAGAAGTCTTAAATAATAAAAAATCTGGGAGTCTCTTTCATAGTTATTTACCCGTCACTTGTAATATTCAAGCAAGCAAAACCACAGTAATCCTAAAAATTATGTTAATATTGAAAAAAGTAATCTTTATATTTCCTACATTGTTGCATTGACTTTTTCTGGCCATTTTTAATTGCAAAGGCACTGTGATCATTCCCTTGAAAGGCAAGAGCTTTTTTATGTAAAAGCTCTGATATCTTTGGGAAAGTTCATTAAAAATAGAGTAACGCAGTACTGCGTTAGCTGAAGAGCTCATTTGTCAATAATGTTCTTTCATGTTTATTTATAAATTAAAAAAAAGTCTCAAGATTAGAACATCTGATTGCTGGATTATCCTGTGAGAACCACAAATTCATTACTATACATCATGAAATGCCACTAGATGTCTTACTATATACTTCATATAGATTACATAGGACTGTGGTTTCTCTAAATACAGTGATTTTTTTTTCGCATTTCTACTCTTCCCCCAACTGTTGTGTTCCCAACAAGAACCACATTGTGTTTGAGGGCCTTTTTATATGCTCTAATAACTTGAAAGGATTTTAAGTCTATGTTCTTCTTGCTACTATTGAAGAACATTGCATGTTACATTTTTGGAAATTGTTTCTTTTTGTCTTATTTTTCCAGTCAAATGAAATTCAGAGAGCTTTCAGTCAAAGAAAGTAAAATTTAAATTTTTAATTTTTTCTCCTTGATGATTCACATCTTCTTTACAGCACCATTACTGCCAGCAGAACAGATCCAGCAAATCAACATTGTGAAGACACCTGTATTTTTACAAAGCAATAGCTACACTTTAACAGATTTTAAGCTTTTCTTTGGCTTCACTTTGCAACAGTATGGTATTATGTATGTCTGTCAGTGAAAAGATTCTGTTGCCTCTACTCTAGCTGGGAAAAGCTGGGGAAAGCATTACTTTCCTGTTCCAAAAAAGCAGAACAAAATGCTAGTCGTTCCGTGTCCTTCTGCACTATTGCTCTTTCTTCCCATAGCCCACACCATCCACTGCATCTGTCTGGAATGTGGAGCTGGTCTGGGTTAAATTCACTGGTTACCCATTTTGGTGGGTCAGTTGGACTTCTTTCAGTTCTTCATCCAGTTGCTCATGGGCGTGTATAAACAGCTGCAGCAGCACAAGCATAAGCAGCTCCCTTGAGGAGGAGAGGGCCATCATCTTCCAGTGATGACAATGGCTTTTTCAGAGTGCAGGTGAAATTCTTGCTCCAGTGACTGGGCTGGAACACCTTTGTTTTCTACTTGCTGTTACTGGCCTGCGGGTTGATCTTAACGCAAGGCAGTTTTGGCTCCAGCTGTTTCAATATGACTGTAAAATCTTGTGCTAGTATATTTACTTTTTCTTTTTTTTTTTTAAGTTTGTGGGCAAAATTATGTACTTACAGTGTTTTCTTGAACAGGCATGGAGAAGACATGAGGCTTTTCCATGTTGTGGTCAGAACTGGGTTATACTGCTTGAGGGCAGAAGCACCAGGGCCCTTTCTGCTGCCAGAGGCAGAGGAGGCAGCAGTGGCACAAATGAGGAGGCTGAGTTGGAGACAGCTGGACAGTGACCTGGAGAGCTCTGTCTGCTGCTGCTCAAGAAGAGGTGGAGGAGAGGTGTTTGAACAATTCTCCAGTAAAAGAACTACCACCCATTCAGCCTTGCCTCTTCATTTTGTCCCAACAGACTGAACCAACATGGCTTTTTTAGCACAGGGAAGCAACAAACTGTGTCCATTTGACTATCCTACTAGTGTACTGCCTTAGGAAAGTGCTCATGCTATAGGTGCATGTGCTCATCACTGTGTTTCTTAAATTATTTCTCATATGCCGGTGGCTCTATTAGAGACTGGGTAGAGAAAGGGAAGATGGGAGAAAATTTAAGTCAATGTTTTTCTCCTGTTTTTTGGAAAAAAGGAGGAGAGATGAAGTATTCATGCTATTCAACATTACACACTTAAGTTGGCTAAATGAAGAAGGGCCACTGGGTGATTAATGGAGACGGTCTTCTCAAGAGAACTCTGCAGAGCAAAGCCCAGCTTTTATTCATTTACTTTAGGAGACTAGCCAGATAATCACTTAGGTACCTAAAGCCAGCTGATAACTAAAGAGACAAGTGCTGGGAACGAAGTGTGAAATTCCTCTAAAGCATGTCTAAGAACCTGTAAATGCTTTCAAAATAATGACACAATGCAGAACAGGCATAATATTTTTGTTAGAGTGTATCAGTGAGAGGGTGGGGTGGATATCCAAAGGAATTCGTATACCAGGATTAAGGTTGTTACAGGATTGCTTTCCTGTATAAGGCTATAATGTAACAGTCCAAAAATTATTAGTATGTGTTATGAGACACAGATTAGAGTGAGGATCCATTTTATTTGTCATTTAACTCTTTTCTGTGTCATTTTTTCAGGAGCAATGGTATTTGAATGGAATCTCATTGCTGAAGATAAAGGAAAATTGAGACCCTTTCTTTGAAGCCAGTTTTACTCAGGTGTTTGAGATGCAAAATATAAGGAGAGTAAAGCAATCTAATTGGTTACAGATATTTACTGGAAAAGAAAGCAAATGTAATTTCCTTCCCACCATCCTGATAATCACGCTTAACCCATCCTGTCCCTTCAGACAGGTTCCACCTGCTCTCAGTTTGCCTCCTAAGAAACAGAGGTTTTGTTGTCTCATAGGAATTGCCAATACAGGGGAGGGTCCATTGGTTCCTGCCTTTCTGCAGTGTGGGGTTTGTTTCAGAGCATGGTGTAACTAGCAGCGTACTGGCTGAAAACTTGTGGACTATTTCTCCGAGGTTGTGTGGATGACTGGCGTTCTCGTCTCAAACTTAAGCTCTTACTCTAGCAATCTTTTTTATTTCCTTAAGCAAAAGGTGACTTGTGGAAATGGAAGCTGCCTACACTTCAGATTTTTCTTTTGTATTGCACTTAAAAACATAATCCCCAGACTAAATTGCCTTGAAATGAAAATTATTTTTATTAGTGTGGTATTCATGTACACTCAATTGTGCCAGGCCTGCTCTTTCCAGTGAGACAGGTCACATACACGTAATCTGGCTTTCCAACACTGAACGCTGAGAAGTCATTTAGACTGCAACAAGCAACCATCACTTGATATCTCACTTTGGGAGATTAACAGCGGACTCAAGTGGCATCTGGAGTACTTAAGTGAAAATGAACCTTAATTAACTAGATTGTCCCTCTCATTAGTAAAACCAACAAGTAGAAGAAGGCTGGTCTTTGCGAAGCTGTTTTCTGAAATTAGTGTAGATTGGGATATTTCGTTATGGTCTTGACCTCAGAACACCAGAGCATCCTTACCAGGCCTATGAAGGTGTGATAGTGCCCTTTTTGTCAGTGCTGCCAGTGAAAGTTATTTACATATACTTTGGTGAGGTTTCTCGTAATGATTGCCTCTTCTGGTCTTCTAGTTAACTTGTGTCCTTAATCAATGAAGCTTCTGTCTCACGGAACGAAAAAGGTAATTTAGGACCCTGGGTGTGACTTTCTATGGAAGAACTTGCTGCCTTGATTTATGTGAAGGTCTAGGGGCAGAAGTGGCCATAAGCTAATAAATTCTGGTAAATGTCCAAAGGAAACGCCTCTCCCTCTTCATCAGGAAATCTTTTTTCTGCTATACTAACAGAGATTGCCATAATTTTGGTAAATTAAGTCGTCCGTATAGTTCTCCTACTATAATTCTCTCTCCTGAAAATAAAACTTAACAAGAGGTTACTTCAACTTATTAGGAAGCAGTAGACTCATATTGTTTAGACTTTTGACATTGTCTTTATGGCCTTTCATAGCTGTTCTGTAAGTCACTCAGAAGAAGTCAGGAACAGGGAGATGATGTGCATTACTTCAGTTTTCTGCTCACGGTTGTTTCCGTAATGATTAATCAGATGTTTACTTTGGCCAGTAGAATCAAACATGCTCCTAAATTGGTATCATCTTCTACAGAGTGTCTCTTCTCTCTGTATGCATGTACCTATTACCCATGGAAATACTCAGATTTCCAGTACTCTTTTGTTCTTTCGTTTTCATCCTCTTCAGTTATGCGTGCCATTCCTTCTGCTGCTTATGTGATCATTGCAAAGTGTGTTCTTCCTGCTTACAGAAAGAGTTGTGTGGTAAAATGCATCGTGTAGGCCTACTTAAAATAAGAAATCACAGGTGTTGCTCACATGTTTTCATATTCCTTCATTTGGCTTCAGAAACTTCTTGTGGCACTTCCTCTGTTGTTTACTTTCTAAGAGTGACAACATTAGCTGTGACTGATTGGATTGACTTTTTGCTCTTCAAATTTCAGGCTTGCATTGAAACTCTGAAAAAGAAAGCAGCAGAACTATTATTTTTTCACTAAATGCTATTAAGTTGTCATAAACAGTGATTTAAAATCTAACTTTCAAAGACTTCATTGAAGTGAGAAGGAAAAAAGAGGAAAAGATTGCTAGATTGGTAGGGAAAGGCTGGGTTTAGAAATCAAATTTTCTTGAACTTTCTGGGATCTCCCTCTGCAGCCACTGAAATGATACTCTAGTAGGAATCAATGATGAAAGTGGTGTGAAATGTAAACTTTTCTCTCTACATGTATCAGTATCTTGGACCCTAAACAAGGCGACATCGTCTCCAGGCGTTTTGTCTTAAAAACAGAATTCTGAAACCACTTTGAATGTCTGGGCTCTGAAAACATGATTTGAAAGTTCTTGTACCAATAAACAGCAATCCTTTTTAAACTAATTTATACACACATGAAAGCATTTATCATGAAGTGGCCATGGCTTTTTTATGATACTGTAGGACTTGAATTTTGAGAGGGATGTGTGAATGCAGATACATATAGTTAGATATATTTATCTGCAGATATGCATCTTTATATATCATGTATATTTATAAGCAAAAACATGTGTACAAACATACCCGAAACCAAATATGTGTTACTGCAAGACGGAGGGAGAAAGAAAACATTGCTGGACTTCAGAAATGATCTGGAAGAAGGATTTTACACTGCAGTAATGCATTTAATCTGTGTTTTGAGATTTCCTAATCTTTCAGCTCACTGAAATTCATATACTTAATCATAATTGTAGGTGCTAATGTAGGTGGGTTTGGAAAACTAAAAGGAAAATATTATCCTATTTGGAAGGCACAATTATTTGCATAGGTCTTCACTGGCCTTGCTAGATCCAGAGTATTTGTGACTGATAGTGCAAGGGAACAAGCGTTCAAAAAGGTGCAAGAGGAAAGTACCATGACAGCCTGTCACACAGAGAATAAAATATAGTTGGCCTTTGACTTCTTCATTCTATAAACTCTATATTCTACATGTAAATTAGATGAGAAATGTGTACAGTGTACGCTGTTAAAGTTAGAAGCCTAGATTTAAGAAAAAGTGATGAAAGAAGACAGAGGAGGTAAATGCAGCAATAACTGATTTCAGCTTTCTAGCTGTCAAGGGCTCTGAGGGCAGCCAAGCTCAGTGTGACCTTGGAAATACACCTGGGACTCCGGTACCTCACTGTCTCTGGTTTTATTTTACTCTCCAGCTTTATGAAATGTCATGTAATTAAACCCTCAAGGTGACTGTGGAATCATATTAGTTAAACCATGTCATTTTTTTTTCTCTTTTCCGTGAATTTCACTTTTTAGTAGTCAGAAGATAGAAAGGCATAGAGGATCTACAACTTTTCCATCTGCATTTATGTATAAGGATTTTTAAGGAGATGGTAAACACACATGAAGTTGGACAGTTAGCTCTACAGGTGCTGTTTCCATGAAGCGGTCACTTTTCACGGAGCATGTGAAGTGCATGAGAAGGTTTTGCTTGTTTTGTTAGTTGGATCATTTCCTTCAAGCATGTTCTTAAAGCCTTTTGACTAATGAGAAAACTAGAAAGTGTTTCTTTTGGCAACAGATAAATAAAATATCATGCTGGAAATATTCCCCAAAAAAGAAGACATTCTCAGTGTTCAAGAAAATCCCATCTCTCACCTTTTGAAAATTTTTGTTCAGAGTACAAGTAAAAATTTCTCCTTGTGTTTCCTTCTACAAGGTGGGAAGGAAAATAAAGAAAAAGGGCAGTATGCATATGGTCAACCCAAAATAAATTGCTTTTCTAATGCTACCATTCCTCAGAGTGACCTTCCCAAGGTGTTACTATGTTTACATTAGAAGCTGGACCAGCTGCCTGAACTAGGTTGCATGGCGGTAAATGCCGTTCCCTCCCTCTGACCCCACTCAGGAATTCAGGAAGGGAATAAGGGAATTAACTGGGTCTTTCTCAGAGACGGCCGCAGCAGCGGTGTGGGGTGCCTTGTTGCTATAGGGTTCACTGCAGGTTTAGGGGTTGATTTCCATTCCTGTTTTGTTTAATAAACGCATTGTAAGGAAGGAGAGTCATTCTTCTAAGGGAAGGTGTGGTAGGAAAAGATTGATCGAAGATTTGGTAGGAAAAGATCACTCCCTACTAGTCTTTCCTGCTGAAAAGCAGCATTAGGAAGAATTGGAAGGTTTTGTGGGGACAGGGCTGTATAGTCTGGCAAGTTTGTCTAGAGATTTATGTAGTTTGGATAAGCATTCTGGCTCTGAGCCTTTCTGTAAGTTAAACTTGAAAGGAGATTAAGGAAGGCGGGAAAGAATAGACTTTATTTTTTTAATGCTTGTACCAGCAATGTTGATTCTTTCTCTCACCACTTCATATTTTATTTCTTTTTGTAAAAAAGATCACTTGGATCGGATGCATTTGAGGCAACTTATTTATGTAACCAAGTTAGAAGCTCTCTCTGCAAAAGTGGAGCTCTTAGAGATTCACAGAGAGAGGTGTTTTGGAGTCTCGACACTTTCTCGGGAAGATGTAGAACAGTTTAGTATCATTTATTAGGCAATGGTCGAGAAATAATTTTTTACAGGTTTAAATCAGCTATGGTGCTGCAGTGTTGATTTTGTAAAGCTCTGAGATTTTCTTACACAGTAGCAGGCAGCTGTCCTTATTTAACTGATAACTACTGTTTACATTCATTTTTTTCTGCTATTTGACCACAAAATGTGAATTACTGGCTTTCAGGCTTTTCTCTTGCTTTTGCACTTTGTGCTAACATAAAATTCTTTGGATTGAGCAGTGAATCAAAATGAGTATATTTCAATTCCACTTTATTTTTGCCACCAATAAAGCAACTTGGGTATTTTATTTAATTTTTAACTTTTCTATTATTTGTACTATGTGGAAAGTGAAAGACTACCCTTCTGAACTGAGCAATCAGAAAGGATGAGATTAGTGGAAATTAATTCCCAGTTACAAGTATGAAACAAAAGTAACAACAGTGATGATTTTGTGAAGAGCAAGGACGCTTTCCCCCAAAGACAGCATACACCCACTGCATAGTTTGGTTTTATGTGGACACAAATAAATAATTTACGCCATTTTGTTTGACAACCTTTCATTTTACTAGCAGAAGTTGTTCTGGGGGCAGTGATGATCAAAGGGTTAGCAGTTACTGCTCGCAGCATTCTCCCAGAAGTAAGGATACCAGCCCCAAATAAAGGTGAGATGTTTGCTGAACAGATGCCTGGGGCTAAAAATGCTCTTCCAGGATAACTGGGAGGCTATAGGAGCAGCAGCCTGGGGAGACAGTGGCCTGGAGCAGATCAGAGGTCTGTTGTCTCACTCCATCTCATAGTCTTCCCTTGCCAGGGTTTGGTGCAAAGAGCCGCAGGATGCTCTTCATTCCCTTAGGAGTTCAGTAAGGTGATGAGGAAGTTTTGGAGTTTGGGGACATTTTAGAAAAGCTGCTATTGAGAAAGCAGGAATAAAGAGGAGTTGTCCCAAAAATGGAAAACAGATCAGAGTATGATAAAGCCACACGTGATGGTTGATGGCTGGTGTTTTATAAAATGTAGGAAGTAGCCCAGAGTTATCAAGACTCCTTGGTATGTGAAGTGGCTCTGGACGTATCAACCTGATTTATTGTCTGTCTGAAATAACTCTTGCTTTTTCAAACTCCAGGTATTATTGCAATGACATCCTGAACTTTTTAAGTCATGTCTGGTGAGCCAATCTCTGACAATGTGACTTCTATTATAAACCAAAGATGGTTTGTAGATTTGTTAATTATTTTGCTTTAGGGTGCAGAAACAGTTATTAGATATAGTATTTATTCTGTTAAGTTAAATGGCAAAAAACAGTGTGATGAATCTTGCGGTTTCATTGCATTTGGGCATGATGTGGAATTTTTACCCACACATTTTTATTAAAAAGACAAACAAACAACTATATCGGCTGAAATAAAAAAAGAACATAATGTTTGTAAACCCATGTTTTCCAGGCACTAGAAATAAGGCTGCCATTCACTCTTAGTTCAGTTACTTAATTTGTATGAGTTATGATACAGTATTTAATTTTATGATTGTACATTAGTTTTCCCTAGGCCTCTGCTTTGCTCAGTACCTACGGTGGACTTGCTTGGAGGATAAATAAGGGTCACTCTGTGAAGTAATCATGCGTGTAGTGACCCCTGCCTTTTTTGCTGCAGAAGCTGGAAGGCAAATGCATCCTCAAAGTGCAGGGGGGAAAAGGGATGGTGGTGATATTAATTTTAAGGTGCCCTGACATGGAGAGAGAGAGAGATCTTTATCTGAACTTCTGCCATAGTATTGCTTATGTAGTGAATGCTATGCAAGTAATTTCACTTAAGCAAAGTGTCATTATGTTCCCTGTTCAAGTGTGTTTATTTTTTTCTGGGGGACTAATCTGAGACCCTCCTGCACAGAGCTGAACCTAAACTCAGTCGCAGCTGTTCTGTGGATATTTGAAGTACAAGCACATCAAAAGGTATTCTCAAAAATCAGATTGTCAGGTGTCTCAGATGTGACATCCGGAGCTCATGAAAGCTCCGGCTTCTCTGCAGAAGAAAACAGAA
>Ga0181612_127550_pt1 | contig 23351 bp, 15 predicted proteins | sample HoacroProtozoa21_FD_119630 | JGI IMG/M metagenome (GOLD analysis project Ga0181612, IMG submission 119630) | Hoatzin crop microbial communities from Cojedes, Venezuel. Combined Assembly of Gp0051906, Gp0051904, Gp0051908
CCTGCAGGTTGCTGTGTTGCTTTTCCAGCAGATGTCGGGGTAGTTGAAGTCCCCCAGTAGGATGAGAGCCTAATAGGTTCTAAAGGGTTTTGTTCTAATAGCCCTGAAAAGAACTTGCAGTGAAATAGTGGTGTTTCCTCCAGAGCATCCTCCATATTAGAGAACTTTAACAGTAATGTGTATCAGAAGAGCAGCTTAGGTTTTCTTCTGCTGCCTCTGTTCAAGGGTCTTTTTTCAAGATACAGAACTGTATAAAACTTCATTCATTGCCATCAAAAGTTGAAAGGGATCAAGAGATTTCAGTAATAATGGCAACCTGTCATGTGAAGGCTTTATGAAGAGGTAACTGTAAGTAGGAGTTTCAGAGCTAATTATGACAAGAAATAATCTTACGTGGAAGATTAATCTTAATAAAAGTGGGATTGAGAATTCCTCTTGGCACCAAAATGCCAAATATTCTGAATGCTAAGTAATGTAAAGTTACATTATTTTTGGTCAGCTTGTTCTTTTTGTATTCTGAATTCAGAACAGAAGAATCATAAAATTAACAAAAATTTTCTGCCTTAAAATCGGAATATCTTCGGTGGTCTTATCTTTCATATCTTCAGGTGCTGTATATGGCTGTGTGCTTTATGCTCAGCTGTACATTAGTGCCAACAAATAGTTACTGCAATTCCCAATGAAATAAGTTGCCTAAACGCCTTGGAAACTCTTTTATTCAGAAACTTGTAGGATGTGAAAATAGCAGAGGTTTGCGTAGATGAAATTACTGGAAAGACATGCAAGGTAGATGTACAAATTCTTTGATTATTACTGTAATAATTTAATTTTTCTTGCAATTTTGAATTAGAGTATTAACTTCATTACTTGTCTGTAACTGCCTACTTTTAGTGAAGCTCCAGCATTTTTAAGGCTTAGCATGCTTTTTTCAGGCTTCTGTTCATGCTTCTTACTACTGCTCCCTTGTAAGGTCTCTCTTAACAGTCAAGTTGGTGATATGTTGCTTTCAACAACCACTTAACACTTTAATCTGTGAAATTTCACTATTTTTTCCGTAAGTCTCAGAACTGTAGAGATAATGTGGTCTGACAAAGGAAAGTGTTATTTAAGGTTCAGAACATAAGAGTTAGGCAGAAGCAGTGTAGCCTGAAAGTGGTTGTCAGTACCATCCCACAAGGATGCCTACTTTTGAGGTCCCTGAGGCTCCACATCATAGTTTGTCAAGCCGAGCACAGAATGCTCCATGCTACCTGAAACCTATGCAAAACACTGAAACATAGCACCTTTGTCTCAGGAGCTTCTTGCAGTCACGTATGTGGACATTTCTGGTATCTGTGAACAGAGAATGTCTGGGCAATGTCATTGGGTTGTTGCCCTGTTGTGCTCCTACAGCTTTTGGTACAACTTACGCTGGACAGAGTTGGGACATTCACATCATCAGTGTCCTGATCTTTCTTGAGTCCTTGTTGTTTTCACAAAGTATGGTATGCCAGCTTGAAACACTTAGTCTGAATGTTTGATAATGAACGTGTGATGAATATCACAAATACAGTTTTATGCAGTATCTCAAATAGATAATGACTGCTTATCCAGCTGTTATTTCCTATCTTGAGAAAAGGAGCAGTTTTCTACCTAACAGGGTCCCCCTGCCTTTTTGCCCTATCTATCTTATAAGTATGTCCAACAACTCCTTACAGTCTCTTCATGCTTTTAAGTCCTTTGTTCGAATAACAAGTTCATGATTGTTTTCAGTTTTCTTAGAAGGATCTGGTACCAAGGAGTGCTGAGTATATATTTTTGTTGCATGAAATACTGGCTGTAATTTTCAGTTGAAAGTCATGGCTTTATTTGTGTAAGGTTTTGTATAGGAGAGAAGACAACACAATGGAAAAAATGTTGATGTAATTTTAATGCAAATAGTCTTTCACACTAAATTCTTAGACTTCATTACTATGTTTAATGTTTATATTTATTATTTAACAGGATCAGATGATTTGTGCTCTTCTCAGGTCATGTGGTAGCACTGCAGTAGGTCATACTATAACTGTGTCCATTTTTACAGTCACATGGTGTATGTGCTAGACATAACAGATGTGTAATGCTGGTGTGTTAGTGTGAAATGATGAGGGCAGTTAGTGGACTATATTAGTGCAGGGTACCATTACCACTACTGTTGTAAGTTTCTCTCTCTTTTTCCCAGAAAACACATTTGACAGAATAATATGGGCCTTATTGGGCATGTAATGGTTTAAGATTGGTGGCCCGCTATTGCGAAGCTGAGGGTTGTGCAGGCCATGTTGGACTGTGCTCTGATTCTGTGCCTTCCTCTCCTACACAGGTAATATTTGCTGAATTGTTTCAACTTCCATCTCCACCGCACATTGAAGTCATGTACACAACACTTCTGATTGAACTGTGCAAACTTCAGCCTGGCTCTTTACCACAAGTTGTATCCTTTTTGCACTTCTGGAGAGCATTTATAAAATGCACTCTTCATTTTTTTTGTTCTGTGGATGCTGGGATAGCAATAAATACTGGCAGTATTAATATTTTACAGCAGCTGCATGAAACTTTGCCTGTAACACTCACCTGAAAGTACAGCACAGCCCAGTTAGCACAGATCTGGATTTACCAAGTGGGCAAGACTCTGGTTTTCTGGACAGTGTTCTGATGCTTCATGTTCTGGTGCTTTGTCTGACCTTCCCAAGAGGTGCTGTCTTAGTAACGGGATAAAATACAATAGTCCTCTGTGTCATTGCAGCCTCTTAAGGTTTGCACAGTGTGTGGCATGGTCACAGACACATTAAAGGCTGAAAAGGAAAGGAAGTGACAGACAATCTTTGGTTCTAACAGCTGTGTGAGTGCAGCTACTCTTTTTTTATTATTGCTTTTATTTTTATTAGTAGGAAGTGTAGCAGATGATTTGAAGGAACTTGCCTGAGTTCCCACTCAGTACTCCCACTAGGAGCATTGAAAAGGTCAATAATCATCTGTCAGCTCAGACCAGGTTGGCTAAATGCTGAGGAAGGATATCCAGCTAATTCTGGATATTACATTGCTCCTGCTTTGCTGCCATTTTAGATCGTGTTAGATCATCATTTTAGATCAAGGTACAGACTCTGAGAATGGAGGATGGCTAACAGATGTCTGTCTGCTGGTAATTTCATGCCCAAATTTTCATTCTACTTGATGACACCACTCACTGTTTGCAAATCACGTAATCTCAATGATCAGAGCTATTTCTAGAACTGGGCAGACATCCATGCAGATAACTTTTAATGTTAATAGGGACACCGTAAGAACGATGAAGCCCTTGTTGGATAAGGTCAGTGTAGACATACTTTCTGAAGCCTTCAGTCATGATCAAAGATTGTTTGTGGATAAGCATTGGCAGCAGCCCATGAAACCAGACTGGTGAGATTGCAGAAGTACTCAATGAGGAGGCTGGTGTCTGTTCATATCAGTGCAGGTTTGCTTGTTGTATGATGTGAATTCTGGCTTTTATGGAAGAACCCAACAGTCTCATTGCAATAATGGAAGAAAAACAGACTGGGACTGGAGGGCAGAACTCACTATATGTTTCATTTTTTCCACTGTGCACTTACTGTGATATACCTGGTTTTGGAGTAGACCCAGGGAGTTTTCAGTACAAAAAGTTGATGACTTTCCATTCAAAAACTGAAAGGAAAAACATCTGACTTATCTAGTGCTTTTCTGTTAACCTTAATTAGAAACTTTCAGCTTGCACAAGCCACAGAAATGCTCTACATGCGTTTGGATACAATGAATACAACATGTGTGGACAGGTAAATGTGTTTCGGAGACGATGGAAAACATTCCTCAATATCCAATGTACAGGAAAAATTAAGAGACTGTGGAAAGAGTAGTCAGAAGTCCTTGTTAGAACTTCTTGGTGCTATTCAAAATGTTTTTTGGGCTCTGGCTTTGAGCAATCTGAAGAGAAGGTAGATGACTGACGGCTCGCCTCTTCTTCCCAGAAGCACTGCCCCGGAGGTCACAAATCTAGCTGTCTGTACAGGACACTTATGTTTGGTGACAAATTTTCTGTGTTCAAAGCTGTTCATAGTTGCATAGTACTGTGTTATCTAGTACTATGCCTGCTCCCTAGTGGTCTAGGAGGCGAGCTGGAAGCGGAATTAATGGTGTATGTGCCACCCAGAGCAGCAGAGTGGTGGTGATTTTGCCCTTTGAGTGAAGTCTGCATCGTGTAGGAGAGCTGTTAATTACTCATGAAAAATGAGAAAGTTGCATATTCACAGTAAGTTTACATTTTAATTGTTAGTTTAGTAGGTCATCTCTTCATATGAAACAACAGAACGTGACAGGCTGGCTCATTGTCCATAAAAGCTTCTTTATGACTCTCTGCACTCAGTCTTTTGTATCTGTCAACATAAATGCCTGTTGAACGCTGTAATGGCATTACATTGTAAGAGTTTAGGCTTGCTTTTGAAAAGTAGAATGTATTTATAAGAAAATCTCACCTGAAAGTTTTCCTGCGCTTCTGGCATTTAATGGAGCTTTCTTTTTCTTTTAATAAAGATTTATTAACTGGTTTTCTCACCACTTGAGCAACTTTCAGTTCCGTTGGAGCTGGGAAGATTGGTAAGTTTCGCTTCTTTTGATTCAAACCTGATATTGTAAAAACCTTAAAATTTCAAACTTACCCAGAAAACGTCACAGCATAGTGGCCCTCTTAATTCCTTTCTCCCATCTCTTCAGAGATCTTAATCTGTTCACCACCACTCAGTAGCAGATTATCTTTATAATCTCTTTAGTCACTGTATTGTCCCTGGTGAAATTTGTGTTAAATCGCAAGCCAGTGTAAGCGTTCCCTAAACAGGGGAAGTAGGAACGTGATTTCTTTAATTTGTTCTGCACCCTCTGTCAGTTGCCAGCAATTTTGTCAAAATGACTTCTCAGTTTACTTTTAATGGTTTGTCCTGACTCTTCGTAACCTGTATTCATTCTGTAATCTTGCCCTTTGTCCTACTCTAAACCGTTCATTATAACCTCTATCCTTGAGACCTTGTGATTGGTTTCCCTCCTGTCAAATCCTAGCGCCTGAGGTTTAGAGCTGGCCCTGCCATCCATTCTTACTATGCCAAATCTTGAACTCACATCTCTAGCAGGAGCTCACTGGACTCCATCAATGTCTAACTGCAGGTTCCCCTGAACTTCCCATTCCAGGCACCCGTGTAGCAAGAGAGGTCACCTCAGGGTTAAGTCCTTCCTACAGTAACTTCCATAGCCTGCAACCATACATGCTTTCCAAAACTGATCTGCCCAAGTGCCCTTGTGGAGAGGGGTGCAGCCCTTCTTGTCATACGTTTTTGTGGCTCAAATTTCTTGTGTTGTCCTTACATGGAGTTAAGTGCTTGCTGGCTATCCTAGTATACATCCAGGTTGATTTTTCTTTGCCTGGATGTTCCTTGATGGCACTACTTCTGTGGGTTTCTCTCACAAGCTGCCATTTTTCACAAATCTCACAAGTGACTGTGTTTGAGACTGTTCTTTGTCTGAAATGTGTTTGAAAACAGCCAGAAGTTCAAAAATTCCTGTGAGGGAGGAACAGACTATGAAATCACACAAGGTTCCTTTCTTAAGGAAAGGGAAAACCTGCTAACCGTAAGCACAAATTATTTTTAATCTGATGGGGGAAGGGAAGCTGCTTGAAAATATATCACCCAGAGATGAGATTCCGAGAATGGTAATGGCCAATAAGGAAATAGTGATAAACTTACCTCATTGTCTTAAAATTGCCTGCACTGTAAAACTAGGTGTCAAGCACTCCAGTTGTACTTAGACCAGGATTGCCTTGTATCTATTATTCCGAGCCAAGAAGGGACTAAAGCACAAATTCTTTTCCTAAAAGCTATTGCATTCTGTCCTTTGATAGGTCAGACTGTCTTACTCAGGACCTTGAAAAGCCCAAACCCAAATTTGTGAGAGAAGTTTTGGAAAAATGTATGCGGTAAGTAAGATCTTTTGATAGTTGCATTCAAAGCAAAGTTTGATCTTTGCTTCTGGATACTGTCAGATTGCTTTTAACTTGACTGTTGTCTTATGCATGTCTGTTCATAGAATTCAGTTTCAGTTAAGAGATGAGTATGTTGTTTGTATGATTTTAATCTGGTTTATGTGCTGTAGGACACTTAAGACACTACTTTAGAGAAAGGGAGAAACAGGTGGAGCAGATGGTAGGGAGCTATCTATCCCAGGTATGCACACCTGTAATTACAAAAAGACATGCTTTACCATAGGCACGGCAATAAATAGAATTTTGCCAATATTCCTGGAAAGTATTCAGCATTCAGAGAAACAGGGGGAACTGATCATTAGTTATGCTAAAAACTGAGAATCTGATCTTGATTCTTCTAGGTGCCTCTGATGTTCATTGACCTTAAAACAAACAGACCACCAACACTCCAAACAAACAACTGAAAACCCCAAACCCAACAACAAGAGTACACAATCAGGGCTGGACTTAAAAGTGTTGAAATAGAGGGATACAGGAGAGGGAAAGAGCAAAGTGTTCAAAAAGCCTATGTTATTCAGCATCCCACGTGAAAACATTCATCTGGTTTGGGGTGAATTCAGTGTGAAAGTATTGTGGTGCAAAACTAATGCAATTTTTCTGTGGCACTCTTCCATTTCACTGAAAATGGGTAGCAAAATTAAGCTTTTGTGGAAGAGAAATAAACTGGAAAGTAAAATGAAAACATCAAGTGTAATATCTTTTTTTTCCTGCATTGAATACCAACTTCTTACTAGTTTTCTGCAGCACATCTTAGGCTTTTGCATGAAACATTCTACCAGGCAGACTAATTAGTTGTATGAGAAGGAAACTCTAGCATCAAGCAGTTCAAATAGAAAGCATCTACTAGTAGATTTTGTTTACTTACCTCATACTACCCAGCAGAAACTACCATGCTGTTGTATAAACATCCTGATTTTTGTTCTGTGTACGTTAAATACAGGAAAACCATTAGAAAGCAGTCACGTTAGAATTAGCCCTGGTGTTATTCCCATTTTAATTCTACTGCTGTGAAACTTGTTACTTCCAGACTCTCCTACCATCAGCGAATAATAGACATTGTTCCTGCAAGTTTTTCCGTCCTCAGTCCTGCTAATCCAGTGTGCATTTACAAATATGGAGATGAAAGTAACAGTAAGTATTAAAGTTACTGATGGGTGAAGTTGAAGAAAGTAGTATTTGAGAGCAAGGGAGCACACTAGATTGATTTTAATATCAGTTGTCTTTGTAAAGAGGAATACGGCTGAAATAAATACGCATGATTTTCATATGGGTAAATAATGCTTCATGTGAGCAATTAATGTATATGAAGTCTGGATCTCTGTAATGCAGTCCTCTTTGTTACTTCATGAAGAAAAGAAAATACAGATAGATAAAGTTACTCTAGCTAAGGTGGTTGTGGTGTTGTGTGGCATTGTTTGCCAGAAGTCTAAAATTGGAAAATTCATCCATTTCCCCTGTTTGGACACAATACTATGCAAAAGTCAGCATATGAAGTGATAATGTGGGTTTATTTTTTGAACTTCGTGAAACCGCAGAAGATTTAACCAGTAAACTTGGTTTAATGAAGCATAGGCAGGCAGTAGATGATGTGAAGATTGAGGTAGAGATAGCTTATTTTTCCTTGTATTACTCAGTGTAAAGGCAATCCTAAGCATGAAAGTGTTATCATCAAATATACAGTGAGGAAAAACAATAAAGTATTGTATTTTTAGGAAACTGGTGGAAGTGAAGTAGAGCTTTAAACAGGAGAGCGATTACCTGATCTCAGCTCTAAAGGTTCTACTGAAGGTTTTTAATTTAACGTGAAGACCAGAAAACACATTGAGCGGTTTTGTGGAACAGTGATGTGGACAATGATGTTGGCAACAGCTAGTTTTAGGTGTAGCTGTGAAGGGTACTGGTTTCTCTGAGAGGCAAACTGAGGTGAAAAATACTTCCTTGCCTTCTACATGTTTTTGACCTCTTTGCTTTTGTTTAGGGTCTCTTCCTGGATATACTGTGGCACTCTGTTTAACGATTGCAATTAAAAATAAGGCCAGTAATGATGAAATCTTCAGCATTTTAAAAGATGTGCCTAATCCAAACCAGGATGATGATGATGGTAAGATATATGCTATTAGGCTTTGATGGGCTGTAATATCTTTCGTGCGTAGACTTATCTGCCTTCCTTTTGAGCTATGGGTGTGTGGTTAACAGAACTGTATGCTTTTCCTTCTACTAGTTGGTTTCAGTTTATTGGTAAATAGAAATAATACACCATTGTTAGGGTTTGTTGTAAACATCTTGCATGCAGAGGCAGGCCTGTTTTTCTTAACAGAGGTAACCTCGGGCTTGAAATGTGTTTTCTTGTCGTCATTGACAGAGGTAGCGTGAAGGAATTTAACAATTCCTTTGACTTAGCAACAAAGTGCAGTTTATGCTGTTATCCTCACCCCAGAGATTCAGTGCATGTGCCCTGTCTGAGAGCTTCCCTCCCCTCAGTGCAGTCCCAGATAGCCAGCATGCTGGCTGTAGTCTTCCATAGATACGAACTCACATTTGGACTCACTTGCATTCTTTTTAGCTTCACAGCCACAGACAGCATTGATTCCTGAAGCCGGTGTGTTTTAGGGGTTGAGAAGGAGCGCAAGACAGAGAATTGAGAAGTGATCTTGTCAGTGGAGACAGCTTCAATATTTCTGTAATACTCACAAGTGTTGTGTTATGCAAGCAGAGCGCAGCAATAGTCTGTTTTTTGCCCTGGGATCTACTGTCATGTTTCCTGATGTGCTTTAGGCATCACACACTGATGAGTTCTCTCCATCCTGCCAGTCTTCAGCTGCAGGTCGCTGCAGCTACTGGAGGGGACTTGGCACCATTCACCCCTAGTACCCGTATTTGCTATGCATGCCTGCCAGACTCTTCTCCCACATCATAAATAGCCAACCGCTGTACCCTAGTCATCCTTACCTTCCCTCTTCTTGTCCGCTCTCCCTTCTCTATGGTCTGCCAGGCCTTCAGCTTGATGCATAACTGCAGTTTCTTTTGCTGTCTCTCTCTGCTGCTGTCCATCGGTGCTCTTACATGTTGGTAGGGTCACTGTCTCTGATAGGTTCTTAACTGACCTGGTATTCTTTCTGCACATTTCTCCCATGGCAAAATGGGAGCCTGAAGATCTGCACATTTTGGAAAGTCTTTACTAGCTCCCTGCTCAGCCTTGGAAAACCCTGTTGATGAAACCTTTTTTGTGAAATGAGTTAAAACCATAAGTTAACTCTACAGTTTTATGAGTAGCTTACGTGCTCTACTTGAAGTACTTACAGTTTCAACTGTACATAACTTGCAGATGAAGGATTTACCTTCAACCCTCTGAAAATAGAAGTCTTTGTTCAGACTCTGCTCCATCTAGCTGCAAAGTCTTTCAGCCACTCCTTCAGCGCCCTGGCAAAGTAAGTGTAATATGTGCATTATTTTGGGGCTTATGGAACTGTTTAATGCTGACAGTGAAATGCATGATAAAAGAACCGGACTGCAAGCTTCTGCAGTGTTTTAGGGGCTCCACAATGCAATGTGATAAGGACAACTAATGACACTGCTTGCTGAAGGAAAGGTGGTGTAAATGCTACGTTATATGTGTGAATGGAATTAACAGAGATGTGTATATTACAGCCATGTGATGTAAATCAAACAAATGAAACAGGTTTGGAACAGTACTCCATTTTATAATTACTAATTTGCTGACTGTAGTGAGGAACAAGGATTTCTCCTTACATTTGAATGACTGGGTAGCTCCCACCGCAATGTCTTGCACTATGAATATGACTCTACAACAGTTACGTCTGTATAAAAAAATGCAGAAAGAAAACATGAAACTTCAAAGCGGTCTGCTGTAAATGTCTTTTATCTATCAAAGCAGAGTAAAATCCATTCTAAAATACTTTTGAGTGCATCCCTTAAAGATATGCTTTAACTTTCAAAGAATTTACTGTACCTTTTTTAGCAAAATGAGATAAAATAGCTACTTTTTAATCCTGTGTGCTTTGGAGTTGCTTTTAAGTATTCTTGATACATGAAAGGTAGTCACATGCATCTTAATGAGTTATTTTTCTATCTGTTCTTAAAGATATGTAAAGTTCTTACAAAAACTTGCACCTGGGAGCTTTATAGAGGCAATATTGATAAGAAACTGTAGGTAGTAACCTGCAATCGGTAGTACAAGAGGCAGGGTGATAATGAATACTTAGAGTCACACTGTTTTCACTGCTGCACACCAACAGTGGCAGCCACGAGATCAAAAAGAGGCTCTTATGCTGTATAGTTAAATTACAATAAGCTAGGTTGTGAATGCTGCGTAGCAGTCAGCGCAACTCTGCTAAAATAAGAGGCTTCCAGGAGCATTTCCTTCAAAAAGAGACAAATTGGATAAGTGTCTAAAGTTGTGGAAACACATGTCAAAAGGAAAGTCTGCGGCTCAAAAGGCAGCAAATTTTGCTCCAGCTGTGTATAGACAAGCACATGAAGCACAAAAGTGCCTCCTACTTTTAAGAGTATGAGAAATGTAGCTCAGCTTCAGGGAGTAGGTTCACCACTAAGATTTAAGTTGCTTTTAGGAGCTGTCATGTCTTTGTAGCCTGTTTTAGCTCAGGATGGTTATATTTTCCAGGGAATAGTTGTTCAAGAATTGCTGCAGATAGTCACAAAATTGTCTTTTGGCCAGTCTAACCCACTTGCCTTATATCTGCTGCTCTTCTGACCTGATTCCAACCCCTCCACTGACTACTTACATCTATTAAAAGGTTTCATGAAGTTTTCAAGACGCTTGCTGAAAGCGATGAGGGGAAGCTCCATGTTCTGAGGGTTGTATATGAGGTTTGGAAAAACCATCCACAGGTAAGAGGTTGCGATGTCAAGTATCTGTGAGTTTCTTCTCACAGAGGAAATTTTTAATAAAAAGCATTGCAGTTTGCTCTACATCCTTTAAAAATAACTTGTCTATTATCATCTTACTTGAAGGAAAGTTCTAATTGCATTTACTGTTGTTACTAGTGCCTAAAATGAAGGCTGGACATAAAATAACATCGGTGAGGCCACTTCTTCCTCAGAGTTTGTTGTGGGGGGGCAAAGGCTGTCATTCTGACTTGGATTCATACTGTACTGTTTGTCAGACGAAAAGAATAACGTTTGCTAAAATCATCTTTCTGTTCAAAATTGGAGAGCAGTGTAGATTTCTAAATTGAAAAAAGATGTAGATCTTGTATCAAAACATTCTTATAAATGTGGAAACCTGGGGTATTTTAGGGCTTTTTTATTTTATCAGTTGCAAGTGAAAGCCATAGAGTTACTCCACAAAGCTCATGTTGGAGTCGCTGTTGTGCATGCGCAGAGTGAGCAGAGCTGCAGTCAATGGCTGTTCGGAACATATCAGTCTCATAGTGTCATGATTATGTTCGTTCTTGAGTCAGAGGAAATAACCCCTTAAAAGACCTATGAAAAATGTCTTGGTTGTTTAAGCTGTTCAGTTTCTTCTCAGCAGTTGTTTTCTCCCTCAGCTGTCATTCTTCTATAAATAGAAATTGATAAGGAGCTCAAGCTGAATTTTCTTGCATTCATTATTTCACCTGTTCCTTACTGGTGTGTTTGTGTTGCACTTCATTGTGCTTGAAAGTGGACTGTACCTCACAGCTGCATAGGCCAGACTTTTGGACACGATGCCACTGAGAACCAGGGGTAATCGTTGCATCTGCTACTGGACCTGTGGTCCATTCCCAAGGGGAAAAGCTGCGCACCTAAAAGATACCAATGCAAGATGTCACCTCTCTCCTACGTACAGTAAAAACATAGAAAAAAACAGGATTTTTTTTTACATCTTAAACTTTCTACTTAAATTACTGACCCTGAAAATGTGATGATTACAGTCTGACCTACTTTTTACTGCCATTTAACTGGATCAGAAGAAGTTGCATTACTGCAATCTAGTATCTGTCTCCTCTTCCTCTTCATTCATTTGTGTTGCAACATGACCAAACTGAGATGGAGGTTTCAAACCCAGACTAAACAGTTTGTGAATAAATCAAGATCGCTTTTAAAAATAACAAGTACAAAAGTTATGAAGGTCTGCTGTTCTGCTTGATCATGGAACTTAAATTTTCCTCTCTTGCATTTAGTGCAGTTCAATCTTTTGCTTCTGGTCAAGCACTTTATTTTTTGAGTCCACAGCCTCCCTGGCACACATAAGAAATGGTGCCTGGACAGCAGGACGCTTGTCCAGAGTCTGTTTTCATTCTGCTTGCCGTACTCCCATGTCTGATTTGGTTCAGGCAGTCAGTGATACTCGCAAGGCATATAGTGTTAAGGAGCAATCTGTGCTGCAGACAGTGATGTAGCAATAGGAGTCAGTAGTCCCTGGACCTGTAAGTAAGGTCACGGTGGTGACTTCGTAGAGAGAAACTTTAACATTGAGATGAAATGTTTTCCGAAAATCCTAGGTCAGTGTTTCTTGGACGATCAGGCTGAGTAGTCAGAAATTCTTCCTGGCGATACAGGAGGACAAATCGAGCATAGGATGCTATCCTGGGACTTGAAAGTTGAGTGCTGAGTCTTCTGTATGATTCATTCAGTTATTTTAATTTTCCTTCCTTAAAAGGAGCATTGTTACACTTCCTTATTTGACAATGGGTGGTTGTAAGGATAAATACAGTGCAGGCTGTGGTTCTTAGATACTGTGGCATTCAAGCACGTGAGTAACTAAGATAAGCCTTTTTTCTGAACAGCTTGCAACTGCTTTAGTCAGTAACTCCTCTCTGCAGTTGCCTGCTGGATTGCTTCTAACCCTTCCCAAGAATCGTGGCAGTGCCTGTAGCAAGTAAGCGCCTCCATTGACTGCACAGCGCTGGCTCTGCCATGAAGTGAATAGGTCCTGTAGAGGAGAGCTTACTGTCATGTTTGAAGACTGTTGCAGTTCACAGAGAGTAGACTGACAGTAGCTCCTTGGTTATGGTGATCTGACTGGTGTATACGCTCTGGTTTGTACTTCAGTGTCAGATACTAGGACTTGTGTCTCTAAGGCCTCACTTCCAACTATGATACTTGTATTTTTTTGCTTTTGTGTGGAAGTATGTATGTTAATGAAGAGTGATACATCACTTTCACAAGAAGTAGAAAAGGTCGTTAAGCAAAATCAGAATGCTCTATGTAATCGATATAGATCCCCTAATTTGAGCAGTTTTAGGGTGGAGTACCCAGCTTCCTAAAGTATTTGAAATTACCCAGTAATATCACTAACGTACAGTTACATCAAACCATCTCTGGTTTTGTCTGAGGCTGGAATATTTTACACAGACTGTGTGTACAAGTGCTTTTCTTACTTTGAACGACTATCATGTATTTCACAAAATATAGATGATTGCTGTGCTTGTGGACAAGATGATTCGGACACAAATTGTTGACTGTGCTGCAGTAGCAAACTGGATCTTCTCTTCAGAGCTTGCACATGATTTTACTAGGTAACAAGAATTTGTCTTCGGTTATTACTTATCTCTGAATTACTATTTTAAGTGGACAGAACATAGTTTAATCTATGAAAGCTGAGTAGTGGAAGAAAAAGGTACAATTAAGCTTTTCCTCCTTCTAAAAAATACATACTTTAGCATTTTGCTTTCTGAGTTGGGGTATGAATGTTTACATGACAGTGCAAGAATGTTGCTAGTATGTTATTTTGCCAGTAGTCTCCAAGCCTGCCAAAGTGGAGCAACGCTGGAACTATTGTAGACAAAGTCTGTTGCTGTGTGTTATATAGCTGCTAGCTTCGTGTGGTCCTGGTCTTTCGTTGAGGTGTGTAACTTGTACCACCATTGATGCATTGCTTATAGAGAACTGGAGGCTTGTTTGGTCTGAGAAGTCGATTTGATGTTGGTAGTCTTGCAGTATGTGTATAAGATACAGTGCTGGTTTGCAAGTGTTCTGCAAAAAATAGGGAAGAAATCATTGTTAAGCTTTTTTAGATTACAGGTGTATTTTCTCATATGCCGAGTGTTTGCTCACTGTAGTAGATGTCTTAGATGATACTAAGTTTTTTAAATTCCCCCAGATACATTTTTCTGTAAGAAACTACATTTAATTTTCTATCTTGGAGTAGTGTGTAATGTAGTGTTTTGAGCTTTGTGTCTTTTCTAGGTTTTATATCTGGGAGATCTTACATTCCACAATTCGTAAGATGAATAAGCATGTTCTGAAGATTCACAAAGAACTGGAGGAGACAAAGGCAAGATTGGCCAGGCAGCACAAGAGAGTAAGTAAATTGTTTGTAATTTTTAATTATTTTAAGCGAAGTTGTACAAACGTGCATGCAGTTAGACTGGCATACAGTTGGTTCGGGGAAGGACTGAATAAATATGTTTATCAGGAAGCATGTCTACAGACATCTGGTCATCTGTAGCACTAAGACATCAAAAACTGGATGCATGTTCTCAGTCCACCTTTCTAATGGTAGCTATAACCTAAGAATTCAGTAAAATCTGTAAGGGAATTCATGTGTATTTGCTCTGTTCAAGCTCTCTCTTACAAGTCGCTCTTCCAATATGAGCATGTCTTCCACTTGGCCTTCCACTCTGGATTCCAATTACCTTATTAGGTAACAATAAGAACAGTTATAAATTATTTACAGTAATTTCTGTTAAAGAGTACTCCTGTGGCTTCTATGCAGAAGTGCACGGAAACAGCTATTTGCTATTGAAAAGTTGGCTGTTACTGTTCTTCTGATGGATGCTGCTGGATTCTGACACTGGCATCTGTCACTTCTTTCTTCCAGCTGATTTTTCTGAATACCTTTGTGTGATCTGGGTTACTGTATACAACAAACTGATGAGCAAGGAGCTGCTGTTGTGTTCTGTTGTCCCAAGTGGGACAGTAAAATGGGGTGAGAGAGTGTCTTCTGTGGCAGCTGCAAAAGACGAGGAAGGAAACTTGGCTGAATGCTATACTTAGTCGTGATAGAATGAAGTCAGTTTATAGACATGTTGAGAATTGCAGAGAGTGAGAGAGAATTTCCGTCTTTGTATGTGGTCTGTGAGTATGGTTACCTGCATAAAACCCTTAGCTAGCTCCAAAACTGTGGACGAAGTTAATATCGGAATTTGGCACATGGCACGGACGCTGCTGATGGTTTCTTAAGAAACCTGTAGAAGTCAGTAATTCTTCTAGAAGTTTCTGTTGAGAGATCACTAGCAGCTCAGTTTGCCAGTGTCAGTTCATCCCAGCCACTTCATCTTGTTTCCTTCACTCGCAGCAGCAGCCATCCTAGTTGCTTGCATCCTCAGTCTACATTGATCAGCAGTTAATAAACGCCCATGATTACTGGAGATGTAGATGCAGTCATTAATCCTACTGTAAGGCAAAGAGCTTCTCTGGGATCTCTAAACAAATACACCAGTGTTTTCGTTTCTGTGCTTGTCTCTTGCTGTGTTACTACTGAGTAGCTTAAATGAATATTGTGCCAGGAAGAAACATTTGTATGCAACAGCGAGTAGTTCTGCAGGCTGTTGCTCTGCTGCATGGCCGTTCCTTTTAGAGGAAGTAAGCCATCAAGTTTTGATGTCCACAGCGTGAAGTGGATTGCTGTACTACGGAACAAGTCCAAGGCTTACATGCTTTCTCTTAGGTCCTATTGGTCCTTTAGTGTTTTGAGTTCGGGAAAGCTCTGTAGATGGGGGGAAAAGCAAGTTCCTATAGAGAGAATAAAATTAAATTCTCACTTGCTCTGATAAGTCGTTTTTATTTTTTATGCTGATTCAGAGCTGTAACTATCTTCTGATCGTGAGTTTTGTTTGCTATGCACAGTAGGTGAGTTAACACATGGCCCTGTATTTGTCACAAGTTGCACATGCTCCTTTTACAAATATTTGAAGTTTTGAGCTGTGAATTTGTGGGTATTTTTGCACAGAAACAATCCTATGAGACTGAAACCATAATCAATCAGATTCTTTCTTTCCTCCCATATCCGTTGTAGTCTTGTCTAAGACGACGTCGTTACCTGAACTCCCAAGTCTGGTACTTACGGGTATTTTGTGGTTTTTGTTGTGTTGGTTTGGTTTTGAAGCAGTGAGAACATGCTGTGTTCCTAGTTAGTAGTTTGGTTTCTATGCTGACCCTGTCTAGACTGAGAAGCATCCCTTTTGATCATGAATATAGAGAGTCCCCCTTTATCACCACGGGCTACAGTCTCTAGTCTTCCTTTGTGCTAACCAGCCGGATTCATCTGAGTTCTTGCACAAAAAAGCTTTATTTTTTGGAGCCTTGAGATTTCAGAACTGTTCATTGAATGAATTGCCTGCCCTGCTGCAGTGGACCCAATTTAAAAAATCTATGCTGGAATTTTTTTTAAAAAGCTGTTCGTTATCTGATAATGATAAAGTCACAAGGGGTATTACCTTTTGTTGTGTTTCCACTAAACTAAGACTAGTAAATCTTTAAGCTTGCTTTGGTTTCTCAGAAACCTTTTTTTAAAATTTTTTTTCCAGGGCTTTCCCATATTGGCAGTTTTCCTTCCAGATTTCTTTCCTGAATCATACTGGGAGTAAAAGTCGTGCATAATACAATACTTACAAGCTATAGAGCAGCTTCCGTTGCTGCTCTTCGCTTGCACTGCCAGCCTTTTCACATGTGGAACTGGAGAGCATTAACAGTATCCACAGGTAGCCAGGTTGCTAGTTAGCCTCGTGGTGTTGTCATTTACAGCGAGACAGTGACGATGATGATGATGACGACGACCGAAGCAGTGATCGGGAAGATGGACCGCTAGAAGAGCAGATAGAGCGCTTGCAGGAGAAAGTAGAGTCAGCCCAGAGCGAGCAAAAGAATCTCTTCCTTGTTATATTCCAGGTAATGGTGGGCAAAGTCCTTTCTCACTTTCAGGTTTTAAAGTTACTGGATTTATAAACTTTCAGTGTCACTTGTATCTCAGGTGTCTTCTCGGAATAAGAACGTGGGAGGGGGCTGATGAGTTTACTATGGGTTAAAGTCAATGCAGATCACCCCCTGCAAAGACTGCTTCTGAGCAGGTTCTGTGCAGTTACAAGTTCTCAGGGGCAGAGGAGTTCTGTGGGCATACAGTTTCCTGAACAACAGGAAAGTAATTGGATTTTATTTGCTTACTAAATTTGGTGTTTGCCAAGCAAAATAATTACTCTCACATTGCTGTTCAAAGCTTCTGTCCCTCAGATCCCTTACCTGAGGTTAGGATCCTGCTTTCACTTGAGGAGACTGACCAACTGTATTTTCCCTCTCCTGCAGCGTTTCATTATGTTGTTAACTGAGCACTTGGTGCGCTGCGAGACCGGTGGAATTGACGTGTTTACACCCTGGTACAAGAGCTGTATAGAGAGATTGCAGCAGATCTTCCTGCAGGTGAGTCTGGCTGCTGTGGGCAGAGGGGCCGGGTGGCTGCAGGGCCCAGCGCCTGGTGGCAGCAGCAGTAGGTGGCAGCAGCAGCAGCAGGTCTGCTCCGGAGACTGGCCTGGGGCTGGGGCTGGCCACGGCTCTGCCACGGGCTGCTGGAGCGGTGGTCCTCGATGAGCTCCAACGCTGTGAGCGTATTGCGGAAAGAGACCGAGGTGGGGTTGTGAATTGCACTGAGCTCCTTTTCACTGGGTGTTTATAGTAAGGGCAAAGCTGTGAGCGAACAAGAGTACCAAAACATGTCTTGTTAAACAAGCGGATTAAAACATTGCAGGATTCCTTTTAAGAAGATGCATAAATACCTATTAAAAATAATTTTCAAATTCTTGGCTCTGTATTAAATCAGGTAACATGCACAGGTGGCTGGATGAAAGTGATAGTGTAGAAAATTATCCCTGTGTGAGCAAAAGATATTGAAGAATGGGAGTGGTGGTATAATTCTGCCCCGGGCTGAGTACACTTCCCTGATGGTAGATGTGGTTTTGGAGGAAGGCAAATATCTTCATTCTCCTAGGATATCTCTGGAGTCACATGGTATCCTGCACACAATTCAGGGTCTGGGAGTGAAGAGCTGTAGGGAGCACAGTGCTTCTCAAGACAGGATTTCAGCACGTGCTTTTTTCTTGCAGTCGGTGGTTGCTCTGCATTACGCTTTTCTTGTCTGTGGCTACCGTGTTGTGGAAGTGAGAGGTGCTTAACAATTTTGCTGAAAACATTTGACCTGTGGTTCTTACATGTCTTGACTTCTCTGCCTGTTCTTATATAAAGATAAATGTAAACAGTAACAGTTTGTGTTTTGTTTTTTATCTGCCAGCATCACCAGATCATCCAACAGTACATGGTGACCCTAGAGAACCTCCTGTTTACAGCTGAACTGGACCACCACATACTGGCTGTGTTTCAGCAGTTCTGTGCTCTGCAGGCCTGAGGATTATTCACGAGAAGAGTCTCGTCTGCAGGACTTTAAACGAATATTTTTTTTTTTTTAATGGGAAAACTTGACATGGGGATGGAAGAAATTTTTGACTAAAACTGGCTTTCATGTGCTCGTATATAAAACAGTACAGTACTCTAACCAACAGCAAACTGTAAGCATCGTAAGCCTTACAAGATAAAACTGATAGGGGATAGACATGTAAAGTATGGATTCTTTTTGTTGTCTTTTAATGTGGTTTGACGCTTGACTTCATGATAGTATTTTTGTTTTTCCTGTTGTTTATATAAAAATCAGGCAAAAAAAAAACCTAACAAAAAAATAAATCCACCAAACAATAGAATTTGTTACCTCTGCCTGGCCCTTAAATCAAAGGAATTGTGAGAATGAGAAACAGCTTGTAGTGTTTCTGCGAGTGTGGCAGGGAATGCACCTTCTTGGTGAGCATCGTGGTAAGTTCTCTAGCATGGCACAGGAAAAGGGTCTTTAACTTTGGGCATGTGAAACACTTGAGTTAAGCTTTCAAAGTAGTTTAGAACATATGGATTTGTTTATTACTAAGCCAGCTAGATTTTCACAGTTTGAAAGAACATGGTTGTAATACAATTTAAATATGTTTTTTAAAACGTATTGTTTAGTGTCTTATTACAGTAGCTATAAACAATCGGTAGAGGAACTTCATCGACAACTTCTGAAAAATGCAGTCCTTTGCCGCATGGTCGAAGAATCATGAACTGCTCCTGGCAGCAGTCTTCGCTGGTGGATAGGGACAGCAAGCAGGAGCTGGAGCACAACAAGCTGTCAACTTCCGTACCAGGAGCCTTACCTGGGCGCTGGGATCTCCAGCCCCAGACGCCCCGGGAGAGGGCAGGGCCGTGCTCAGCTTGTTCCTGTGTCTCAGCCTGTAGCTAGCTGGGCTGCCAAGCCTGGGCTGGGCTGGACCTGCAGCCCTGCAGGGGTGCCGGAAACCTTTTGGGTGGTGACGGCAGATGAACAAAGTGCCCTCACCTTGCCTGGCTTAGTAATGACTGCTTTGCGGTGGCTGCATCTGCTGCCCTTCCCTCGCTTTAAAATGCAACGACAGCACGTGTCTTCAGAAAGCATTTTAGTGCTAAATTAAGTGATATCTCACAGGAGACTTAGAATGGGGAAACACAACATGAAAATAGAGTAGCCTTAGTTTTGAGTTATGCAAATAACATTACCTACGTAAACGCCAAACCAGAGTGGTCGGTATTACGGTAAGCAGCGAAAGACACTGCCTTAGGTGCTCAGGTCTGTCAGAGTGCAGTGTACTTCCAAGCTGTTCATGATGTCTTCATTTTGCAGATGAATGTTTAGAGAATTTCATACCCAGTGCTATTCAGTTTAAACTTAGAAAGTGATGAGCTTTGAGTAATTTTGTTCTGTGCACATTATTTTTTCAAGTATTATACCTAGTAATGCATTTCATCCGTACATTGACCAGTTGACCTCCTGACCAAGAGAGGGGGGTAAAAAATGGGACTTTGTACTTTGAATGTTGACCTAAGTTTGCGTGTGGCCTGTAGCAATCCGATATACCCTCATAGACTTAGATCTGTTACTTCAGCTTTCCCTGCTTACCCCTTCTGATTTGACTGATCCCTCTGTTCTTTCAGGGTATACTGTTAAGTGTTGCAGATCTGCTTTATGCAAGGGTTTTGTCAGTCGCGCACAGACTGCTGCTTCAGATCTTTCTCTGTTAATGTTCTTGAGTAATCAAATAGTTGTTTGGGTTTTTTTAAAGAAACGTTTAATACTGTAGAGGTTTTAATTGGGGTTTAATAGTTTTTTTTCACTGGCTATCAGAGTTCTGATATTAACTAATGGTGGGGATCTTGACTATAAATGTGACTTCTGTAGAGCTGATAATGCAGTTAAAACTAGCAAACCTGTAACTTCCTCTGAGCCTTGACAAATACGGGTGCTGGGGATCCAGTTGGAAATGCCTGAGAGTAATCCTACAATTTAAAACCAAATAGCAACGTCTTTCAAAACTGATTTGAATTCCGTGGTGAGCATTGGCTTTGATGATGTTTCTCGAGTCTGTTGGACACCTTCCCTTCTTTGTAGGTCGAGTGGTGTACACCAGACTTGGCTGGGGAACCGGTTGGATCTGTAGGAAAGAGTACGAGACGCTTGCGTAGCGATACCAGCAGCTAACTGGAGAAACTGGGAACTGCTGAAGCGTGAGGTGGCGGGTTGCGTAAAGATGCTGTAGAAATGTGGCATGGTTGGACAAAATGCACAAAGACAAAAATAAATGAAGGTGAATCAGGTTGCTCCTGGGAGTGTGTTTGTCGTAGCTGTCGTGGGGGGCAAAGCAGTGCTGGCGGGGTGCGGCGCGGTTGGGTTTGGGGCAGTTTGCTCTCCGCTGCGTGCGGCCGGGAGCGGGCCCTGGCCACTGCCGCTCTCTGGGCCGGGCCGGGGGGCAGCTGCTGTCCTGGGGAGCTGTTCTGGGAGCGGGAGGACGACCTCCGAGAGCGCTGCCTTGAGCAGCCCACCCCAGCGCTGCGTCCCTGGGCCAGGCAGGGCCCGCTCCTGTGCGCTGGGCGGGAAGGCAGGTGATGGGGGCCGCGGCAGAGCCTGGAGGAGCGCAGGCCTGTCAGGGGAGCCGCATCGCCCTCCCGGACACACCGCAGCAGGACAGGAGAAGTCTCCAGAGGATCCACCGGGACCTGCCCCATTTACCAGGGCCTGCCTTCGCTTCAGCCATTTCCACAAGCATGAGGGAGGATGTGAGCGCTGCTGAAAGCAAACACTGAAGAGAGATCTGCCTTGGAATGCTGTTTCCTCACACCCCCCCCCAGCCCCCCCGGTGACAGGTCTTTGTCACAAATTTGTAAATGAAAAGGGTAAAGGTGCAGTGTGAAAATCGCCTCGGTCCCCGGTCCAAAGCAAGCGCGGGGGAGGACGCGCTGAGGGCCTCCCCCCACGACAGACGGCTCCCTCTGATGGGGCCGAGCCTGCAGCCCCAAGCAGGAGAACCTGCCCGGCAGCGTGGTCTCCAACGCCGGAGAGACCGCCGTCAGCTGGCAGCCCTCTGCCCGCCCGTGGCCAGCACCAGTAACCGGGAACCACGCGCTGCTTGGGACAAAGCATGGAGCCTGCCTCTAATGAAAGCAGACAAGCAAGTTCACCTTAATTTCATCAGCATATGAATTAAAAAAAAAATATCCATCTTAAAAGCCAAAGCTTGTTGTTCAGTACAGAGCCCCTTACAACTGAGGAACATAATTCTTCACGGAACTGGGCAACAGCTTGCTCATAATTAGCATTTATTTGACTTTAATACAAAATAGAATTAAAAAGCTAGTGAAATTAAAAAAAAAAAGATTAAGACTACATCTTCTCATAAGTTAATTCATGGCCACACACAGTACATGTCTTTTTATACGTATCTTCATCAATATTTTCTTCTGGTCCATACTCGTGTTCATGGATCCTAGCTTCTTTCTTCCATAAACTACTCCTCACGGCACGGCGGAGTTCTGATGAGACATACAACAGAATTTTAAAATCCTAATAAATCTTACGTAATGGTTAATAAAGCTCCAGCCAACCACCCTTCCGAGGACTACCGTCTGACTGTTCCCCGTCCTCCTTAAATTCTGAGAATCTGCTGCTGCAAGAACAAGCTTTGGCTCGCCCTGCAATCATCACCTCGTTTGCATAACTTAAAGGGTGAAGAGCTACACCGATGGGAGCAGATTTCCCGTCTGGACCAAGAACGTGTCGCCCATCGCCTTTTCACAGGAAGCCATACAAAGGTATCCAGCGGGGGTGGGTGGAATGCGGGAGGAAAAGTTTTTTGTAAAGCGCCTCATTGTTTTACATGACCAAGGGAGAGCACTTCTCATTCAGGTCACAGCAGGCCTCCCAGATGACTTGGCATTCTTCTGAGCTTTGTGCCCGACAACGCGCGCTGCTTCTGCAGCAGCCGCAGCGAAGTCGGCGGGGCCGCCGCCGAGCCCCGGACACCAGCCCTGCCCGGGCGCTTTCCGGACGTTCTGCCCATTGAGTCCTCGCCCAAAGAACAGGGGCAAAAGGCCGTTTCTGCCCTCACGTACAGCTACCCCACCTCAAGGCACGTGTGTAACGGAGTATAACCCACTGCCACAAAAATCCCTGTTCGCCACACGTCAGGAAAAGCAACAGAACAATCTATGGCACACTCTGCCTCATACCGAGAAATTCTGCCACCGCCATCATGAACCATCACAACTGACCTCTGTCCATCACTAGGACAACAGAGTGATTCAGGTTGGAAGGGACCTCAGATGGCCAGTCCAGCCCTCTGCCCAAAATAGCTAGCTGTGAGGTCAGGCCAGGCTGCTCCAGGCCTACCCACGCAGCTCTTGGAAACCTCCATTTTGCCAAACGGAAGATACTCTGAACACTTTAATCAGATGCAGAAGCAAATTCAAACAGAACCATACTTTACTGCAGGTAGTCAGTGTAACCCTTTACCTTTAACCTTCTTATCAAACTTCTTCTGTTTCATCTTCTCTCTGCTGTTGCGGCGGAGCTCCTTTGCTTCTTGCAATGATTCTTCGCTACCCCACACTTCCAGAGAACGCTTGATTACCTACGGGATGGACATAAATGTGTTTCTTTTTCCCCTGAATTGATAAACGTAAACTATTCTAACTCACAGATTTAGTTTCTTCCCCACACATACCCAAGCCAACCCTATCTTGCCTCTGCCTCCCGTCTGTCTCTGCTCCTGCCCCACAAACGTGGCACTCCTCCCACAGTCAGGGGCAACACTGATTTTTACTATCATCAGCTAGATGTAACTTACTCAGGAAGAGTCAAACCCAGCTCTAATTTTGCGCATATTCCACTAAAGCTGCAGCTTTCCTATAGAAGCAGCAAATAAGAAGTGAGAAGAGCCCTGGAAAACCC
>Ga0181612_135274_pt1 | contig 23350 bp, 9 predicted proteins | sample HoacroProtozoa21_FD_119630 | JGI IMG/M metagenome (GOLD analysis project Ga0181612, IMG submission 119630) | Hoatzin crop microbial communities from Cojedes, Venezuel. Combined Assembly of Gp0051906, Gp0051904, Gp0051908
CATTCCTTTCCCTAAATAACATTCACTTGGTTTCCCCCTACAGATTTGCCAGTCCTGATTGCTCCCCATTGCTCCTTCTTTTCATGGCAGTGTATATCATAGTCTCCTCAGGGAGGAAATAATTGCAGTCCTTCCTCTCACGTCATGCCAGGACCCAGAATTTTGTGCATGCTAGTGGCTGCATGTGCTTCCATTCTCTTCACATTGACTCCCTTGTTCATCTACAATTTAGGCTATGAGCATTTCACTCACTGCCAGTGACAGGATGCCTACCTGTTGCCTTCCGTATTTCCATGGCTTTCCCCAAAATAGAGTTGCTGTGTGATTGCCCACCATGATCTCTGAATATCCTGTTTCTCCCCACCTCAGCTAAAAGTCCCATTGTCTTGCCTCCTGGCCAAGTCTGTGCTACAACATTTTGTGTTCCTCATGATGTAGGTAGTTTGGATATAAGGTGAGTCTGGGCTCAAGACCGCAATCAAAATAAGAATGTAGAGCTACTTTTAGGCTGCATCTGCCTAAAAGGCGTTGGAGGACCACACTAATGTAGGTGTAGCCACAGAAATTCCCCTAGTACAAACACTGAATGAGAAATTCCATTGCACTGAATGCGCTGCTGCTGCAATTCAGCCAGCATTAATCATGATTCTTATTTGCATTGCTGTTCACAGAAGAAACATTCTCCTTTATCTGAAAATATATGTTTTCTCTTAAGATTTAGTGGACATACCTGCCACAATGTGTTCCCACATAATCTTGACAAACCTGTCCCGATCACTCCGGGCCTGTTCATGGATGAAACCCAGCGCATGGTTCATTTCATGCTGAATTGCTCCTTTATCCATGCAACCATTTTTCACCAGGCCTACTGCTTGACGTCCTCCAATTTTTCCAAAGTAAGACCAGCAGCTAAGAATAGGCAATCAATAACCAAAATGATCACATTCAGCAAATACAAAGAAATATATGCACTGATTATGCCACCAAGGGCCTCCAGATGTGGAGCCACAGTAGGGGACATGCAAGTAGTCACTGGCATGAGATATCTAGGCTTCCAAGAGCTGCCAGACTGTGCAAGGGAAAGAAATAAAGCCTTTGTGATGAGTATGGCAAATCTGAAGAAGTAAAATGGCTATATCAAATGAAGATGAAGCAGTTTAAGTAGTTAAGCAAAGAACCTGAAACAATTCTACTTCTTTAAATTTTTACAGTTAAGGAAAATATCTCATTTTGAATTGTACCCCATTAAGTCCACACACACATTTATTCCTGCAGCCTACTAACTGATGTAACTACCAATAAATGTAAAGAAAAATGAAAAATTGCACCTGCTCTCTGAATCTTAAATCCTAGGATAAAAAAGGGCAATTACTTAACTCCAGATCAAAACAGAAAAGAAGCTGAAAGACTTTTTGGGTTCTTCCACTCCCAGGAGACAGGGAGCTTACCTCTGCCCACGTTCAACATACACGTAGTCTGTTTCTGTAGTGCGATTTACAAACTGCACACAGGTCAGCGTGGAGATCTCTTGCAGAGCATCAGCAATCCAAGACCTCTCTGTCACTGCTAGAAAGAGAAAGGGGGCAGGAGAAATCTTCCTTGGTTAACAAAAACCAAGGTGCACTGATGGGGTGCATTCCTTTAAAACTTCACAGCACTTATTAGCTTTTTATCGTACAAGTATAATAAAAAAAGGGCACAAAGCCTTCAGAGATCTTCAAGTTGATTGGATTTTTCAGAGGAGATGTAAGAATTACAGCTGGCCCTTATGCATCTTCTATAGGAGACAGCTGATGGAAAGCAAGACTGGCATTGTTTCTTCCGTTAGATAGAATGGAAAAAAATGAAACCTTTTCAGATACAAATAATTGGATTAAAGTATCCCAAACGAGCCATTTGACCGTAGCTAAGAACCAGAAAGCTATTTTGTTTATCAGAGATAACAAATGACTGCCACACACCTCTTGGAAGCACTTTAGACAGCCAGCATTCAGAGGCTTTGAAGATCATAGTGTTTCTATTCAGGTACCAAATAAAGGTTGGAGTGTTTACTTCTGAACATTTTGGCCTAATTTGGCTTCCTCAGTTATGAATCTTCTACAACTGATTTGTATCTCAATTTCCTCATCTTTAAAGTTTAGAGAGAAGGAGGTAGATGGAATAACCCTCACCTAACTACAAAAGTATGTGCTGCAGTTCTGGAAGCACATGGGCAGAGGAGCAGCCTAGATAACGCAAAGACTGGGCTCTCCTCAGCTCAAATGATAACGCAGATTCCTCTTCCACAGGAACACGAATCAGGCACAGGCTGTACTTCACTTCCATGCCATTTTCTCTCAAGGTAAGATCTTTTAGGAAGGGTCTGTATGGAAGCCTCAGACCAGAGAAGCCTCAGCAGGGGACAGACGGATGACCTGCACAGCCCATATGAAGTCTTCTGGAACAAAATTTTCTAGATTAAGGCATCAGTCCTGCAGCTTTTTGCATGGGACAGAGCTACTGTCTGACTAGAGGGAAATAGTAAGGGAAAAAGTATCATTTGGACAACGATTGCTTTTGTTGCATACCACAGAAACAGAAAATAATAGAGAGTATTAGGACTGGAAGATCAATGCTAACTTTATAGCATCCATTTGCATGCACTCACAGAAATCAGAAGAGATGTTAATTGGAACCTTGACTAGCCCATCTTGTGACTTGGGCCATAAACAGCTCTCACAGTTAATTGCACTGCGTCGTCCTCTTCTCAAGAGGATGTCTCCTTCATACACAGCTATTTCACTACCTGGCAGATGAAGAAAATAAAGAGCACACAAGGCACTGAGAAAGCAAATAGATGTGCAAAAGGGAGATGAGAGGTATACAGTAACCAAGTTTTTGTACCTTTGGAAACTCGTTTCACTGAAGTTCATTTCCCAGTAATGTGAAAAAGGATTAGTAAATTAAGACTGAGTGAATCTAGCACTCACAATATGCTAACACTGTTTAGGTCTGCCTTGCTTCCTGGATAGAAAAGATTAATATTAATATAGATGTCATAGTGCAGCTATAATCAAAGTTGTGAGTAAATATATTTTAGCTTATGAAGTTTGAGAGCCTTCAGATTGGAAGGCTAAGTATTATAAGCCATTTTTCTCTTCATTAGAACTTGTGGAATTAAAGAAAAATAACAACTGACCTCTGTAAAAATGGGATGAATCATACAAAAGAAATTACTATTTTTATCATGCATATTGAATGCATGCAAGCTGTTAATTTCCAGGTTAACTGTTAATTTGACATAAGACGTTGTGACATGCTCCTCAGTTCTGACTCCAAAATACTTGAAATACATTTCTCACTGACAAGAGCTATTGGTTATTATGCCAAAAATGTACAATAGCCTTGGGTACAGCAGACAGGGAAGTGCCTTATATTACATATGAAAGAAATCAAAGTGAAAAGTATTCTGATTTGCTGAGACTACATATGGAAAAGAACATTCCATAGAGCAATTGCTCAATACATCTTCTTAATTTCTTTATCACGACAGCATAAATAATCACACTGAATGCAACTTCAAAACACATCTGAATTCTGTGAATTGTATTCCACTGATGCTGGAAAATATTTTCAAAGAGAAACATATACTGAATAATGAGAATGAGGTATAGAGAAGCAGCCCCACCAAAACCTACAGTTATTTATATAATAATTACAATCAAACTCACCTAAGTCATTGCTTCTTGTAGCTATCTGAAAAAAAAAAAAAGCATATCTTTTAATACACGCTTATCTCCATAGCAGAAAACTTCTGTCATGTAGAATCGCCACAGTAAAAGTTTGTAACTAATTTTAACATGATCAGAGCAACTCAGCAGCAGCAATGTCAATACTCAGTATCTGAGAGCACGGACACACCTGGACAGGTTTAGTTAGTGAAAAGCTATAGAGAAATGCTAAATGCGTTGGCAGAAGGAAGTACTTCATCTTCAGTTTCTGAGATGATCTTCTTTGCTCTGCAGCTCAGTTCTCAAAGTTGTGGTTAGTTTACTTGAGGCAAGTTTTATGGGAAAGCTGCTGCTGTTGTTAACAAGTGTAACAAAATTAGATAACAAGAAGTATTTTCACAAAACAAACAAGCTGCAGGACCTCTCAAGAGAATTTCCAAGCTCTCATTTCTTATTTATCTTCAGAAAACAGAGGAAGTGGAGCAATAGGAAAGAAAATCCAGCAACTTTAAAGTGACTCATCTTTAATTCTAAGAAGAACCCACCAGCTGCTGCAGGTCCCCTCACTGCTGACCAAGGGACAGGATATCCTGTAGCAGTCTGTTTACAGCAAAACTCAATGTCAAGGAACCCTTTGATCCCTCCACACTGGCTACCTGTTCTAGAAACCCCTTACCTTGCTGCCAGGAGCAACCCCGCTCTGCAGAGCCCATCTGTCAGCCTGCCTGCTCTGTGCACAGCTCTCAGCCAGCATTGCTGGCCTGGAGCACTGGAAATCTGTTGGAGCCAGAGATAAATTTGATTATTGGTTGAAATTGTTCTTCCAATTCCATATCTTGCAACAGAACCATCACTGGCAGTGATTGTGTGTCTTTCTGGAGTCTGCAAATAAATAAAACCACCACCTCCCAGAGTCTTGGCTTCCCACCTTCTGGGAAGCCCTCCTTCCTTTGATGTGCAATAATAGAAATAAGCCTAGAAATGCAGGCTGAATCCTAGAAAACCCACACTGTAAGAGTAAGCTACGTAATGGGAATATTCATGTTGCAGCCACATGAGCACCACCATAGGCAGGCAGATGTTGCTTTCTCCTCCCAGCTTCAGTGCCTGCACAAATACCTAGGTGCTCTAGAAAATCCTAAGGAATTGCTGCATCAGCTCTTTAAGAAGCAAGCAAGAAAATCTTTAGCAACATTCAGAGGAGTCTGTGTTATTCACAGCAGATCGAAATGGCAGAGGGTGCCTTTCCAGATAGATGTATGGGCTGTTCTTTTGTTTTTAAGGAGTACTTTGCTAGGAAAATTTTAGCTGATATTATGTAAAGCTTTACTACTAATATTTTACCCTACTAATATTTTGTTCTTAAATGTTCTAAAATATTCTACATTTCTGTGACTTCCACAATTTGCCTACAGTCATAATTTCCATGTAGATTATACTGCAGTAACAAGGTGCAGACATAAAGGGCCCTGTTCGCTTTGGCTGATAAGAGGATGAAGTTCAGAAGTCCTCATTAGTTTGTTACACCAATAACCAGAGGTCCTCCCATACAGTTCTGAGCAACCTCCGTGCCTGTTCAAGATGAGATGCAAAAGAGAGACAGAGGGAGTCACAGGAGCACATTTCTGCTGCTACACATCACAAAATGACAGGGGAGAGCAGAAGTTATTAGACAATAAAAGCAAGAGAACAAGACAAGATCACGGTGCATAGCTTGGAGCTGGGTCACTCCAGGTGTGCAGAAAAGGAGGGATGCAAGAGCCCTTTGAAGTTCTGCCATGCAGATTTGCATATCCATTCAGTGGAAGGATGTAATACTTTACTGACTCCAGTTGCAGACCACAGATCAGAGTAACCCTTGAGTCAGGAGATTTATCCCATGGTTTAATTCATTTTACTGACTGGCAGAAAGAATTGGGTATTTTTCAAGGGTAATTAATAGATCAAAGTCTTATATCACCTGATAAACACGTTATCGGATGTTGTCTCGTAGATGCAAATTTCCTTTTTGATGCTGCTTCTCTACATTGTCTGCTTTGATATCCTAGCAGAATAATGTTCAGGTCTTGGTCTCATTAGCTATCCAAATAATTTGATTACACAGCTGTAACTTCATTCTTTCTCCTGTACGCCTTTTCTTACGCTGTCTTTTGACATTTTTCATTCTTAGCCACACTGTCCTTGATCTGCCAGATATTATCTCATTCCTGTTTGTTAGTAATTTTAATATGATGTTTACTGCATTCTTAGTGATGGTTACTTAGTTTCACCTTCATTCCATGGCAGGGAATGAGCACTTCTTTCACCATGTAATACAAGACCCTCTTGGCATAATATTAAATGACAAAGTTAGAAAAACCAAACACTTATTGGTGTTTAAGTGTAGGTTTTTACCTAGCTCTGTATCAGTAACAGTTATCATCAGAAGCAACAGGAACAGTAAGTCCAGTGATCTTTCCATAACGAGAAAGCACAGAGGGCTCTTCCCCTGGCTAAAGCACTACAGTGCATGAACCTCAAGGGAAACAAAATTCAGGAGAGCGAAAGGCCATGTGGTTGTCTAAGGACCCAGTGAAATATCACTCTAATGCTCTGTTTCTCAGCTATTCACACCAAAGGTTATGCCGACAATTGCTGGTGAACAAGCTGGCTTAACTAAGCTACATGTTCTCCTTAAGAAGCTTATTACTTTTCAGGAGGCTTCACGGCATCTCTAGATGTTTAAACAGATCAATTGTCTGTACTACATTAAGAGTCCTAATTTTTTATTTAAGTCACAATCATAGAAAGTATTGCCATTAAAAGTTGACAATTCTTTTTAAACTTGTTTTTTGTGATGCTGCACTTGGACAGAAATCAGATTCTGCTGAAGAGCATTTTAAAATAACTTTGCATTCATTAAATGAAACCATTATACTATAACAAGATGAAAACAGTTAAATAATAAAAACATGCACAAAACTTCCTTTGTGTTTAAAATGATGTTATTAAACAGTCAGCTGTTTACAGATATTGTGTCCTTCAAGATGCTAGGATTAGTGAAAGCATGCATTCATGCCTCATTATTTACCGACTGGGAGAAGACAATGAGCTTTCCCACTTTTCATTTGCCAGTTAGTTAATGAGTTTAGAATAATTAAATCATTGACCTTGATCAAGTGCAATAAAAATGTTTTGGCTTTTGCAGAAAAGGTCAAAATGACAAAAATAAGATTTTGGAAATCTGGTCCTTGATGTCTAGTCCTTTGTCCCAGTTAGCAGACAGCAAAAGCAAGCCTTTCGTAGAAAAGATTACTATCGAGCTTATATGCTTGATACAGAAACACTTGAATGATACTTTTAATATAATTAGTCGATTTTTGTGTAGGTTAGAGTATCTTATGCCATAGCATGTATTGACATATTTCCACATTTTAAGTACGTTTGTATTTAAATGAAACATTTATTCTTTAAAAGAAAAAATCTCCACTGTAAATACTGAAATGCATTGAAATTAGTTTGAAACCAGTGAGTGTTTGGACTCTGTTCCTCCTAAACCACTCCTGCAGCAGTGTGATCTCTGCTGTTTTACCACCATTTATCTTTTACCTTTCCAGTGTCAGAATGATGCCATAATGTTAGAAAGGATTGGTGCAAGTCCAAAGACTCTGCACTGGAGATAACTGCAGGTGCCAGTGAGCCTTAATCTGAGATGATGGCTAGAGACAAGAACCAGCTGAAACTTTAGCAGCTAACTTGGTTTTGTCTGGTTTGCGGTAGCTGTAGGCTGAGGAGAACGTCAGTATAGTTTTTGAACTTGATGCACGAGGAAAGCTGGGTTCCTGGAGACAAGCTACAAAGGTTGGTTTCCGTATTTGAGTATCTAAGTACCCAAGGGCTGAGCCAGATGGGACTGGCTGGTCTATAGCTTTTCTGGTTCTGATAAAATCTGACCTGAAACCAGTGTCCAACTGCAAACATCACCTTAATGCTTTGTTTTATTCGCAAGTTGTTCAGGCACATAACAGAAGTCCTGATCTAATGCTGCTCTCTAGTGGTTTGCCATTTGTGCAAGTGGGACACGTTTCCAGAAACAGTCAGGAACTCCCCATCACCACTCACAGCCTTTTTACTCCTTTGACCCCCATCTGCACAGTATCGAGCAGTAATTGCTTCCTGCAGAACATGCTTGCACGCATGAATAGTCTGTCCTGTAGTCTGTGCTGAGAAGTGATGCATGAGTTTTAGCCTGAACCACCTCAAAACTTTGTTTTAGCAGCTGCAGCTTATTACTTCACTATTCACCTTCTCCAGATACTTTTAGGTTATACATACAGATGCCACAATAAATTTCTGAGGTTCTCTGACGACTCATGAGGAAAACAAGCCATTTACCTGCACCTTTTTCCTTAAAAGATTTTTAAATCTTACTATTTACTTTATTGATGAGTCCTCCTAAAAGCTTTTGGAAAGCTTATACTCCAGAGCCAATTACTCTTCTGTCTCTGCACTAGCTCCACTTTGACTTCATGACATAGGTCACTGCCCCATTCCCTGCTTTGCCTTGAAAGAGAACCAAGACAAATGGCCAGGGGGGAGCAGCAAGGCATTGAATCACATCCAGAAGCTAAAGGCAGAGACGAGACTAAAGACAAAGATACAACATAGGTCTAAGACAAGACTGGACATATGTACTCCTCCAACACAGCCCAAGAAGGGAGTAAAGGCTACGGCCGGAGCTTAAAGGGAGCCCCTGGGCAAAAAGGACAGAGGCTGTGGGTAGAGGCCCCAGGTGAGGCCAGTCAGGAGCCACTAAGGTCTGTTGGCACTCTCCATCCCTAAAAGCCACAACATGTTGCAACAACCTTCCTCTCTCCATATAGCCCAGCATGGACTGTCCAGCAAACACAGCTGCAGCTTAGATAACTATATCTGCTGGGTCATCTACTGGATCATCACCGCCATCTTCAGAGGCCTTGGGGAGATTGTAGCTCAGGCTCTGTGAAAGCTACATTGACTCAGCCCCAGCATATGATATTTTTCCCTGAGTTTACTACTCCCATTTTTATTACATCTTTCTTTCAACACTGGTCATGGAAGAAATACAATTACTCATCCTGGATCCTTTTTAAAGTTTGATTGCACTTTCCCATAGCTCTGGCACTGCAGTGATTTAAGTGGCGCTTGCCGGGCTCATTCAGCAGCTGAGCAGTTTCATACGTGAGCTGCCTCTGAAGTCCTGGGTGAGCGTCATCTGCACCTAGCAAGATGTTACTGTTCATCCCACTGATTTGTGCTAAAACCCTTTCTTCTGAGCAACAACACTTTCTCTGAGACATTCTTCCTAAACCTGAGATTTCCTCGGATTCAACCCCTGTAAGGAATGACCTGACCAGGAACTTCCCTGTCCTGCTCCATAGCATGTGTCAACCTAAAGAATGCACAGCTTTTCTGAAGTAACCTTATCTTCCCTGAGAGGCTCTTTTATATCTTGCTTATCTACTGATTCCATCAACTTCAATAGACTTACAATTTTTTTTTAATTATCTTTTTACCTGTGACATGTTTCCACTTGTCAGAATTTACACTGCTCTTTATTTTCACCATTCAGATATGACTTCCACTCTATTTCTACTGCTCCCCACATCTAAGCATGATTGTTATCTTTTTACAATGTCTAGTACACATTTTATTTCTATCTCAGATAATGTTATTTTCTTGCATTTTCCAAGTTTTTATTCATCTAAATTTTTTGCTTTTAGGGAGTTCCACTTTAAAAAGTGTTGTTACAACCATGCTTTCTTCAGCTTTTTCTGTGAAACCAGAACATTGACTTCATACAAACATGCAAACATATATACATGTACATACGTATTTCCACAGCAGGTCGCAGGGAAAAAAAACTAAAACCTTGCTAAGAAATGAAACTGGTTCCATACACAAGAGACTACTTTCAGATGAAATTTCTTAATAGATAAACATCAGGCAACTAGGCAGGAATAAACATTTCTTTCATAAATCTGTCAGGATGAAGCTTCAGAAACAGAACAGGTTCAATTTCTCTGCATGTTTGTAGGGACAGCACATGTCTTGGGAATATACACTTCTAGGCTAAAAAATGACATGAAAAATATACAAGCAGGTAATAACATTCAATACTTTCTTAGCATGTCTCATTGAAAGTATTTTGAAAATATACTGAAATACTGTACTGAAAACTGGGATGTTTAGCAGAATTTCATGAATAAAGAAAACCAGATGCTGACTAATGAAAAAGCTTATCCAGGATCTCTCAGTAGCAGAATGAGAACTAGAAGCCAGGAGTCCTGCGTCATCCCTCCTTACAGGGACTGCTACACTTCTCTGATAAGTAATACTTGGTGAGGGAACAGAGCCTCCAGTCTTTACGTGTTCTCTTACAAGCGCTTACAAAGCAGTTGGGTGCTATTACCTCTGTTCTAGACAAGCAATTAAAGTCAGGTTTTCAAAGCTGATTGCTAAAGAGAAGCACTTTCAGCCACATCTAGGATTTGAAGCAGGTGTGCTAGTTCCTCAGACATGCTTAATACCTGAGGCTTTCACAGAGTTTAGGGACCCAGTTTTAAAAAAGTTGTGTTGGAAGAGTTGTCTACCTTCATGCCGGGGAAGTTTTGTTGGAGTTAGCGTTTCTGTGGTTAATCTCTTTATGCTCACTGATAAAGTACTTTGCCTGGAATCCCAAGGACTGCAGGTAGTAGTTGCTGTAGCACTGGATAGCTTGTAATTAACAGCAGAGACTAGGTCTTTTGCACAGGATTTTCCCACATGTTAGGAGAGGGTTGTGCCACCACTGTAAGTGACTAAATAATTGTTATTTTAGTATTGAAAATTCTCAGAGTGTAGTGATGTCAGCACAAAACAGGCACTGTGGATGCTGTGCATGAGTAAAAGACTACAAGGACCCTTTGGTCCAGCTTCTGCTGTTCCAGATACTAATGTCAAAGGTTAGCTTTTTTTAACTTAAAGATTGCCCCCTCTCCCCCATCGCACGTGTGCGCTTGTTAGAATACTGTCCTGGAAGCAGATTTTGTGAATCATATAGGTATGAAAGATGGTTTATTAAGGGTTTATGGGAGAAGATGGAGTCCAAGGAAACATTGCTAATTACCCAAAATATCCTTTGATATATGGATTTGTGATGAAGATTGTAATGGGAAGCTCAGCCTGGGCTTAGGTGAGTAGCATATAATTACTGCTAAAATAGCTGTATTCTGGTCACCATTGCTGGCTTTTAGAGTACTGGTTTACCTGAGGGGATAAAACTCGACAATTACATAGTTCTAAGGTGTTCTTTTCTGAAGTGAGAAAATTGTTGAGGGTATTGAGCTGTGAAGGAAAGTGTTGAAAAGAGCAGTCTAGGTTGTCTTAGGATAAGTTTTTGGATTTTTAATTAGAAAAAATCAGCTTGTGCGGCCTTTTTTGTCTCCAAGTATTCCTGTCTTCCACCTCCCATGGAAAAATTAGGCTGCTTAAACAGAGCTGAAGTGGCCAGAACAGAGAATAAAAGGCATAAATGGTCAAAGAGCAAAGTGATTTATGCTCTGCAAGAGGGATGTGTATTTTTAGGTGTGCTGGAGGAATGGGGCAGCATGGAGACAGAAGACAGTTTACTTGCTCCCTGGGAAAATTATAATGTTCTTTGCAAAAGCAAAGAAGAGAAATTTAGGAGCTAGTATAGCCACATTATCCTTCCTCAGTTTTGGAGATGTAAGACCTGACATCACATACTAGGAGAGCTTTCATGAAAATAAATATTTGAGGCCCTAATTTTTATCTCATCTGAAATGTGAAGTTTTCAGTCAAAAAGTACTTCAAATGCCAAGCTGTGAGTATCAGCTGGTTATAGTTTGCAGGAGAAAAAGTGATATATTTAGTAATCAGCACAGTTTCTTCTGTTTATCTTGACTATCTGAAAAATGCTTTTACACATGTACTTCTCAGGTTTATGTTTGCTTTTGAAGCCTGATGGATTTACAGCATGTACAGGAGATAAGCACGTTATAACCTTAATCCTGGAGACTGTCAGGAGTTAGACAAGTAGCAATTTGACTGAGTTTGGGTTATTGCATTTGATATTATTTGATAATAGTAGCAATTCAAAGATTAGAGTTGCATTACCTTATAAATCTCCAAACTGTGGCTTTTCAACTGCATATTGTTGGTGAGCTATTCAAGGGTGGTTTCCATGCTAGGGCCACATCATGGAAGCAGCCCTGTAGTGTGTGCTGGTACAGAAAATAATGTCCAGCTGCATTCTGAAGTCCTATTGGATGCAACCTGCACATCTACTGCTACCTGATTTCTTAACAGGTTGGTGGGATTCTTGGAGAGGCATCAGTCTCTAGCATGTTATCCATGCCCAGAGTTCCTCTGCCTTGCCTTTCTGATGTTTATTAACAGCAGCTGATTTCTAGGCTTTTTATCAGTGGAATAGATGAAGTGTGCGTGGGAGGGAAGAAATCATTGAAAAGGCAAATCTGAGAATCTACTGTGATATCTTAGTGTTGGCTGATATTCAAGTCAGACATTTTAGATCCCGACAATTGGGAGGGGAGGGGAGGGGGGTGGGAGGTATTTCAGCTGGTCACACAGAGACTGAAAAGGAGTGGGAACAGCTATATAAGGGTACATGGCTGTATCCATCAGCTGAAGAACTGAATACCTTGTGAAAAAGTAAAATTAAAGCAGGGAAAGGAGGAAAATAAAAAGACTGTGACAGAACAGGGGTCTGTTGCATCTGAACCTGTGCTTCAGGAAGGCTGTCTGCCAGCTGTGGGGTTGCCACGGCATCTTTTGCAGTTCTGCTATGTGAAGGTAGTACTTCCCCTGGATGCAGTGGAAAACTGAGGCCTTACATTTTAAGCATTTTGCTTTTTAAATAGTTCATATATTTTTCAACAGAACAAAATAATATAGAATATTATAGAATCCATATAAGTTGCCCATGCTTTTATGTCCAGGGCAATGCTAATATCCTGTCTCCATGGTGGTAGCTCTACAGCAGGTAAGCCCAGGTCAACACTTTTCCTTCTAGACCTATAATTTCCAAGGCACAGCCCATTAGTGGAAAATAATATGAAGGGTATGAAGGAGATGAAATTTTCATTTCTTTGCAGTAATCATCCTACCATATTTCACTACGATTAGAAAAAGGGCTAATTGTATATGCTAATCCCCATATGCATGCATAAAAGCAGAAGCATAGAGTTTTGCATATGGGCACTGTCTCTTGCAAGCACATAAGCATACAAATATTTGCTCTGCAAAGGATTTTTTTAAGAGTGTGTAAGATCTGTAACAGGAATTTAAACCGTCTGTGCAAAATGTTTGTTTTTTGTCGTGAGGATAAGGTAGGAATCTCCTTCCCCCAGCCCCCCAATCCACTCCTGTGAGTTGGGTCTGAGATGGAACTGTATTGCTGTCAGAACAGTGGTTATGTATTATATGGTCAGCTCTGAATCGTTGTTGTCACCTACTTTGTGTGCAACTTCAATTAAATATCCACAAAGATAGGAATGCACATCCTTTGACTGATGTACTGCCAGGCGTTTTTTTGTAGGCGTGCCCCCATCATTCCTGTTCACGCAGCATCCCCAGTGCATGGTTTAATTCATGGTGAATTATTCTCTTTCATGCAGCTTCTGCTCCAAGTCATTATCTGGGAGCTTCTGCTCTTACTAAAGCGAGACCAGCACCTAGAGAATGAAAGAAGCTCCTCTAGAGTTCATTTATCAACCAAAGACTGGAGCTGGCTCTAAACCTAATCTATAAAAAGGGAGTCAGTCACCTATGGCAGCTAGCAATATCTGTGTTGACTGTAAACTGCAAAAGCTACATGTGGATTGTGTATTACATCAAATAAGGGAATGCATATCCCTGTTCCTTGTTTAACATCAGTCATTCTGGGATTACAAATAGTTGGTTTGAGGTGTTCAACACCCTCTGGGACTAGACACCATCCCAGGTGCTGACACCTGCCATAGTCTGACATAATAGGCAGCTTGAACACAGACCTGATTCTGTGGAAGATGTCTAGGGTTCTTTTGGAAAATTTTTGCCTAGCAATTGGACTTTCCCATCAATATTAATGTGTATTGCCAGCTGCTCTCAGTGGAAACTTGTTTTGAGCAGAAGCTGTTGAATGTAGGTAGTATTTAAAGCTACATAAAGTGTGCCTGTGTGAGAAGTAAAGCGTCTCTGCCAGTTACCGTATCAACACAGTGACACTGACATTTCTCTTTTCACTGTAGACTGCCAGCTACTTAGTCTCTGCCTGTTTCTCTAGGCAGTTCAACAACACTGTTGCTATTGCAGAGAGTGTGTTGGAACGTTAGTATGGGTCTAATCCAGAGCAGTGGATGCTTTGTGGATCAGTGGTCAGGCTGGGGAAAAAAACCTGGGAAAGGCAGTAAGAGTGCACTGTCAGGACAGGGGCATGTGACTAAAGCTGCAGTGGACAAGCAGATCTGGAATTAGTTTACAGCCCCAAGTATACCTGTAGAGCTTAGAAGAGGTCACACAGTGCCCAAGCAGAGAAACTGCTGTTAATCTCTTCTCTCTAGGAGTACTAATTTTTACACGATTAATTTATTGATCAAAGAACAACAGAATGAGTGCCCTGGAACCTACCTGTCATCGGGACAAATACTGATGCAGTCCTTTCCTGTTGTGCAGTCTAAGAAACAGATACAAGTCAAGATCACATACTGTGGGATAGCCCCACCAAGCCAAATGCCTTTCTCTTAATGACCTGAGAGCACTGCTTTCACCAAATGAATCTCCTCCTTTGAAAGCAGGTAATTCAGGACATCAGTCTACTTTTGCAACGCAGTTTGCATAAAGCCATGTGTCTGTGCTTAATCAAGATGCACATTTGCAAATGTTGACGAGGATCTTAAATGTAGTGGTAGATACTTCTGCAGGTAGGGCTCTCTGTTGGGATGCAATTCAACCTAGCAGAACTGGGCTGTGCAACAAAATTCTTGGAATCTCAGGGTGCAGACCCTTGATGCAGAAGGAGCTAGAGCTCCACTGACAGTCAGTCAGTCTGTGGAAGCCACAGCTAACATCCCAAGTCTGTCTGCTGTAGTACCACATGATGTTATTTCCCTGTGGTTCCCACTAGCTAACAGCAAGTAGAGGGAATGACACACCAGTTAATAATTTATAAATATCCAATACTGTTTAATTGCGCACAGGCATGCCACCACAGAGACAATGAGCAGAGCAGGGGCCTGAGACTCGGCATTTGAGGGCAGGAACTCTTACCAGTGAAAGGGCACCAGAGAGAGCCTGAGAAATGTCAGTGTATCATCCCTGACTTCTTATCTGCTGGAGATGTGGGTATGTTAGGAAGACATGTTGACTGGGCAGTAGTGCCTGCTCCAACTACACTGCAGGGATGGTTCAAGAATCCAAATGCTACACATCAGAGCAGCCATGACCAACTCCTGGAGTGATCACCAAGAACAGTACTTGTGAAGAAGGCAAAAAAATGAAGGAGAAAATTACCTTTCCACATATTTACCACTGCAGCGTATGCCCAGGAGATAAAGTGAAAAATCCTTCTTTAGGAGGTCTCCAGGGACAGATTGCTCTCCTTTTCCCATCTGCAGCTGTAGGGGCCATTTAATTTAAAGGGATATACATATGTGCATGTGTGTGCAGTGGTGGTAAGATGGGACAAAGAAGAAAGCATTTCACAAGAAGAATGGGGGAAGGGAAAATTCCACCTACTCCAAAAGCAGCTCAGAAACTCAGCAGAATGTTAACCGGGTCAGTATTTAATTAAGCCTTAACACTGTAAGGAACAACTTATGCTGAAGTAAAAGTCTCACTATATCAGTTCAGTGTCATTAATATTATTCTTTCTGGACCACAGATCCTGAGCTTGGAGGCTGCTAGTTGACTCATCATTCCTGTTGTCGGCAATGTTAAGAAACTTTACTGTAGGGAGGAGAGATCACATAATGAATGATAAATTCATCAGAGTATTTTGGCCAGAAGCACTGGTTAAAGAAACACCATAACTTTGCAAGCATTATCATGTCAATGTCTTCTTCCTGTAAAATAATCGTAGTACCTGTGTAGGTGGGAAAGGGGGAAAAAAAAACCCCAAACTTAAAATGATAAGGACAAAAGTACCCTGAAAAGAGAGACACCCCATAGGAATCCTGTTGTTCGTGATAGGGGTGAAATAGTATCTGGAGCCTTGTTCTGGCATCGTGAGAACAAATGACTGGTGATTCCACATGTCAGCAGAATCTACTAGCAGAGTTTGCTGCCTGTACAGTTCAGAGTCTTTGGCATGAGTTCAAAGTAAAAAAGAATCTGAAAATTTCTGAAGTCTGGAAAGCCCATATGTGAATCCAGTTACGTATCCTGGCATTTTGGCAGAGACAGTTTTCTACTGCAAGACTTCGAAGCCTATGTAAAACAATAAATGCCTTCGTGCTCTGTAACCTAAGGCATATGAAATACAGCAGCTTTGTTTAAGTTGAACACGAAAGTTCAAATCTACTTATTTTCACTTTTTTCTCTCATTAAAATTATCAAAACCTGCTCTCATTGCCAAATATGTGGCTTTGTATGAAATGCAGCTTCCAATTGTGTTTAAGGCTGGTGAATATCTATAGATTTTTCAATTAATCTCGTCTTAATTTTGGAACCATATAAACATCATGTGTTCACAATTTATTTGGGATAAAGTACTTTCAAATCTTGTCGGTTTGTTTTTCTCATTGATGCTAAGCGTATATTAGATGAATAAACTGACTACCTTTAATAAATTTTAAAATTAAACTAAAATAGTATCTTCTTTGTTCTCAAAGAAGGCAAATTTTAATAAAAAAGAGCAAAAATGTGAACTTCAGAAAAAATACAATCTTGACCAGTCTGATGGATATCTGATATATTGCTATCAAACTGAAGCAAAAGACTAGCCCTATTGAAATTAGTGGAAATTTTGTATGACTTCAATGACAAAAGGATTTGATTCCTGAATACTCCTATAACTACCATCTAATGAGCAGGAGGTGCAACTATTATAGTTATGCTTCTATAATGGCTATTCCTACTTCATCCTTTATGCTGTTCTTCCAGGAAGTAGCATTTTCTACCAAGCATGTACTGTATTTGCTGGGATGTGCATGATATAAGATTTATGTCAAGTGAAAACTCAGGCTCTAAGAATCCTTGGTTGCCAACAATATGCCCTTTCTTACACAATCCATTTTGTAAAAATCTCTCTAGAAGATGCCATCAGGGGTTGGTGGAAGTGCTTTGGCCATTTAATGTAAGCATCATGAAATACTGCCTGCCATAGTCCAATAGAAAACCATGCTTCCTTGGTGCTCTGAGAACAAGCAGGCCACGGTCATAGTTCAGTGTCTCCTCATACTGTCTTTGATATATTTATTTTCTAGTCATGTAACAGCTTGCAAAAGGCTCTGTCACAGGCGTTAAACAGCTAGCCTCATCTAACAATGCTCTTTCACAGAACTATAAAGAAACACAACAAAGAACCAAAAATGATGACACAATAAGCCAAGCTGGTATTTGGAGTTCAGGATTGTATACAATTGAGCAAAACCCCTTTGCATTCAGAGAAGTGGGCAGATTGATAAGTACAGCTCTAGAAGGTAGCGAGTAAGTGTTGTATCCCTGCGCCGAAGGATTTTTAATAATGAGATTTGAAATGGATTTTATAAAAGAACTTTCCCAATAAGAGGAAAAAAAACCCAGAGTAAACCCAAAGTGCCATTTGTAATCCAAAGCAGCAATACGTACCGAGTTCTTTTTTGTATATCTACTTGTTAGCTAGATGATTCCAGCTTATCAAGTGGGCTGATGTATTTTTCTTTATATTACTGCCATTTTACAGTATTGTATAAATCACACCTTTATAGTCTTGCTTTGGGTTCCCCTGTAAGAATAATATGTTTATATTTAACATGCCCAAACCTGTTAGTAATGTAACGCCACCAAATGAGGGGGGAAAAGGGGAATTAAAAACATTATGAAAGCAAAGATCAATCACAAGTAGTTTTCCAGCTTATTTTTAATACTTATGGTAAGAAAGGAGAATGTAGTATTATAGTCATCAATAGTAAAAATTAGTTACAAGAGACAAATCTGCCAATGACTTTGTTGTTTTGCTCTCCCATCAATAGGGAAGCTCACAGTGACCTGAATCCAAGACGCAGAATAGGAGAATTAGGTCTATCAAGTTCTGAAGGCTTGCCAGCAGCAGAGTCTACTACCGTGCTCTGCAAATACCTTTTAAACTTTCTCAGTACTTCACAGCGGAGCTACGGCACTGTCTCTTCATGCATGCATGAGGTGTGACTATAAGCAAAAAACCAGGAGAAACAATGAACCCTAAACCAAAAATGACAGCTCTCTCAAGCTGTGTGCAGTAGCCATGAAGAAAATAGCTTTGAGGGTTAAAGGGATTTATGCTTAACAGTCGTTATCTGTAAGGTGGAAAGAAGTTTACTATTTTAATGAACATTTCTCAGTGTCTGGTCTTCATTTTGCCTTTCTGCTCAGATGATGAAAACAGCTAGTTAAATCTGTGTTCCGCTTGCCAACTTTTCATTCTGTTCTCAGTAAGGCTTAAGACATGCAGATATACCAGAGACATCGTTTGGGCTGTATGTTCTCCATCCTCCCTATTATTATCAAATGATGCAGCATCAGTGTTCAGTCATGAGTATGTTTTAATGCACAACATTACCCTTACCCTTATTATGAAGTATCTTATTAAACTGATCTGTTCTATAGCATAGATATTGAAAAGACATTGATAGGAATATATTTTCTTATTTTTAGATTGCAAATGCTCTCAAATCTTGCTGTCGCTTTCATTCACTTGTGCAGCAATACTGTTGTAAGTATCCATTTTTAATAGGCTACAGTACCAAATCTGCTTTAAACATGATGAGTGCGATAAATTATTCAGAAATGCCAGCATTTCTTCCTTTCCACCTGCAAGACCCAGAAATCATATGCATGAAGCTATGCAATAATATATCAAATCCAGCTATAACGAATTTCAGAAACTATTAATAAATCTCCTGTTGTTACCATCCGCTACACAGGCATTCAAGAATATCCTGGTCACTTGATTACACTTGATTCTGCTCCCCTTTGTGACACCTCTTATCTTTCCTGATAGAAAAGACTTCCCTCTGACCACAGGAAACCATGGCTTATCTTTATTTCGTGCAACACCAAGCCATTCTTTTGCTTTTAAACATACCCATGCACCTTGCACCTAATGCTGAAATGCCATGTGAAACACTGAAATCCTCACAGAGGAAAAACCCCTGTCGCATGTGAGCTTTTGGCATTCCAAATTCTTCAGTGTGAGTGCCATGGGCTCATCTCAGGAGAGGGCAGGTAGAGACCTGTGGACCTCTGAATGCTCCTTTCTACAGCTATGCATCATAGGCTCCACTGACACAGCCAAATCACAAGATTGTCTGTGCTTCTCTTGTTACACCATTATGATTTATTGACATTTTAAAATGAATAGCGACAAGTATATAAAAGGAGTCAGCCCCTGAATTAGGCTGTTACCAGTCCAGGACGTAGGAGACTTAGTGATGCTCCTTGCTCTGCCACAAATGTTTTCTGTGGCACCTGATAACTCACTCAGATTCTGGTGTATGGTGGTGGTGTTTAGGCAACCAACTGCTGTAGGTGTGTAACTTCCCTTGGTTTAGTCACCTGTATGCCTTCAGAAATCTGAACTTCATTCTCAGAGAGAATTTTATGAATTCTCTGCTGGACTTGGAGTGTTCTCCAATATCCAGACACCCAATGCAGCAAGTACCTCCCTACCTTCCAGGGATGTTGTAAGGGTGAAGTTAGGAAAGAGAAACTCAACTGCTGCTGTACTGACAGCTATATAAGCCTATAAAATGTACAAATTCAGGGTAGTTATCTGAATATATGAGTCCTTCACCAAGACGAAGCATGAAGAAAGGTTACTGTTTACATTGTTGCAAAGTTGTGGCTACTTTCTTTGCTGGGTGTTCTTGGGATGCTTGATAATGCCAGTGGCCAATTTATTTTCTCAAGGTAAGGGAGAATTTTTTGATCCGGAACACGGAGGTCTGGAGGAGCTGTAAATGCTACAGTCATTACTAATCAGCAGCGTCCTTGTCTGGGAATAATTTCCTTTCTACCAGGGCCCTTTAGCACATGAGCCAACTACTGCCACCTTATTGTGACTACCTGTTACAATGAATTATTATTTGTTATTCTTTTCCTGTCTTATATCACACGGTACTTGCATTTCTTTTATGCTGCATTATCCCTTTTAACAGCAGGCAATGTGACGGCCGTTCAAATGTCACATGGGGCAAGAACATGACATAGGAAACTAGGGCTGAAAAGAGCATGGAAGTAAACAGGGGTAACAAGACAGGGCAATTCTGCTTTAAGATGCCAGTCACCTGCACTTAGGTGGCTAGTACGGAAAGGTGAAATAGAATCTCGCAGCAGTTCCATTTGATATCAATTATCTCTATTTAAATGCTTTACAATGATCATTAATTATCTCAATATGTTAAAATACATCTAAGGGAAAGCTCTGTCATTGTAGAGGTGAGATTTGGAATCTCAGCTGCTGATCAGACTCTCGTCTCCGGGCCAGTGTCTGGCCATCAGCATAGGCAAAATGTGCTGAAATCTTATCTCCTCAAGTTAGCACATGACAGGGTGATGCCATTATGTTATGCTGTACCTGAGGAGTGTGCTTTCTAGTCTGCACAGCAAAAATTATGCCCAAATATCACTCTCTCACACACATTCTCACCCCTACACAATGAATGATAACTTTTATGAAATAGTATTTCTTTTTCCTGTAAAAAGTTGTTTAGGAATGTACTGTGGCCAGATCTGAAGGTCAAAATATTTTTTCACCGGTTTCAACACCTTGAAGAAAATAAGTGAACCATGCTTCAGCCATTTAAGATGTTTGAGATCCTCAGCCTTCACTGAAAATTCTGGGTAGGTAAATCTCCTAGAGTGGTCTGCTCTCCAGGAAAGCTGGGAAGGGGATTTCTGCATTATAAAGACATCACTTTTAATTTACAAATGGGAGAGTTTAACTATGGAAACATCTACACTCACCTTTTTGGTTTGATAGAGACACACTTTTGAGGTGAATCTCACCAGAGCAGGCTTGGAATGTGTTCAGTGGATTAAATCCTTTTGGATGAAACTACATTGGAAAAACTTATTCCAGGTGCACAATTGTTACAGTCATTAAAAGGCACTCAGTCTAAAGTATTACAGCTTGTTCAAGCACCCCCTGAAATATGTATAATAAGGACCTAGCATCTTCAGCACCGTTTCACTGAACAAAGACATATCCTGTGAGCTGCACCGCTAGTGTGTGCGTAGCCTGTGTTGTGTAATTTTTTGTTAGGGAGTACTTTTGGTAGCTGCTGAAATAGTTTCAGGAATAAAGGACTTTCTGTGCCTAGCATATAGTAAACAACTTATTATTTCCCATTATTTTGTCCATTCCCCCTCCTCCAGCTTTGTCCGTCATCCAGAATATTCTGATTTTTCACCTGGAACATTCTTTGTTCTACAGACATCGCAAATACAACAACCTAATGTTAACTTGTTTAAAAAATGGCATGTATTTTATTTCAGGGGCTAAGGAACTTCCTGAGAAATCATGTTACGTTCATCTGAAATTTTGAATTTTAAATGTAGAAAGCTGCATTATTTTGAACTTCGCTAGAATGACTCGTTTTACCTTGATGAGGGAAAAGACAGTTTACTCTTTAACCATTTAAAATTTAGGCAATATTCTTTTATTGGGAATCGAGCTATAATTTACATGTTAAACTCAACACAAACATGATACAAACTTCCTTCTGCTCACCATACAACTGGAACATAAATATGGATTTCTATTATGCAATTAAAAATCTAATGCAATCTAATTCTACTATTGACAAGATTATTTGATATAAATGTTGTTATATGATGTGTTGACAAGAGTCTTTTGGTTATGTTATTACAGTTAGTATTATATATATAATACAAAGGGTAATATTTCACACACACATAGAAATTAGTGGGGTCTGTGAAACCTTCCCTGAATGCACTGGCTTCCACTACTGGTCTTCTGAGAAGATTCTCATGCTTGAAGCATGCATGTATGTACAGAAGAAATTGTAAATTCTGCTATAAGAATCTGTGCCAGGAAAGGGTTGCAGGATGCTTCCTCTGAGGAGTGATCCAGAAAATTATGTAAGGCATGTCTGTGTTATGAGAAGCAAAGGAAGGGGGTCTCTGGAGTTGTCAGCCCATGCAGTGTGGGGGAATTACTTTGACTGGTGTTTTTCAAGAGTTTCCTATTTAACTGAAAAATGAAAACTAGTCTTAGGGTACCAGTCTACCTCTACTCTCCAAGGAAGTTCTGCAGATTAGAAACGATGGTATGAAACAACAAAATTAACGGCTTTTCCTCCACTGTGCACTGAGAGAAGGCATTTCTAGCCTTTAATGTAGAACATTTTTCCTTTTGTGACTTCTGACTGAATACAGTCCACTGTACTGAAAAGTGACTTAGAAGACATACGTGGCTGCCCAGGGCATATTCTTTAGAGAAGAAATAGCAAAGTTTCTCAGTCAAGGGGTAAAAAAAGGGAACAAAACCAATCTTTCCTCTTCTGGATTCAACCACTTGTCAAGTTGTAATTATATTCTCTACAAAACGTATTTGCTCAGTATTCAACTGAGGAGTAATACTGTTATCAGAGGAAACTGAACTCTCATTGCCATCATTTTCTTAATGTTGTTTTATCTCCTGATTCCAGGAATCATTACTTCGAACCACCCTTCTTTTTGTTTTGCTTTGTCTGGCCTTCCTCATTGCATTAAACCATTTGCTGGCAGCTCACACCCTTCTGTCCACGTGTGTGATTGCCCGATGATACTCATAAAGCAACACGTGAGAAAGAACACTTGATGCGCCAAAGACTCCTTCCAGACTCCTTCACCTCCACCACCAAACAGCCCGCGCTCAGGTGAAGCAGCAGCCGTGGGCCCAGCCACCCTGCACACTGCAGACAGGCTACGCGGCCGGGGATCGCGTGCGAGCCCGGCTCCCTCCTTGTAGCTCGGCGCCGGACTAGCAGGGCTCGAAAAGCAGCAAGCGCCAGGCGAGGGCCCGGAGAGCAGGCTCCTCGTCTCGGCCAAACACTGCTTCCTCGTTTGGCAGTGGCTGGGTCAATCCATCTCCCTTTGCCGCATTCCCACCAGGTGTACCATGGAAATCTGAGGTGGTGAATTGTTTGTGAAGAACTTTAACATCAAATGTCAGAAAGCGTTTACGCTCCAGTGCGGTAGTGAAGGCTGCCCGAAGGCCTGGCTTCGCTGGACCTTCTCGGCTGTCAGTGCATCTCCGAAAACCCGACGCGAGCTCCCGCGGCCGCAGCGCTGCGATTCACCGCGGAGAGCGCGAGAGCTGCTGCCCCGCCGGCAGCGACCCCCGCCAAGATGGCGGCCCCTGACCCCCACGCTTCCTCTTCCGGCCGGGGTTGCCATGGCTCGGCCCCCCCTCCCTCCTCCCGCCGGCGTGTGTTTACATC
>Ga0181612_116047_pt1 | contig 23341 bp, 20 predicted proteins | sample HoacroProtozoa21_FD_119630 | JGI IMG/M metagenome (GOLD analysis project Ga0181612, IMG submission 119630) | Hoatzin crop microbial communities from Cojedes, Venezuel. Combined Assembly of Gp0051906, Gp0051904, Gp0051908
AACAAGATTGACAAGAAAAGATAATCCTGAAAATCCTGTTAATCCTGTCAAAAAAACCTTTTAGCACCCCACTGAAGAACTAAAAGGTTTTTTTAGCCGCGATGCGCTTGGCTTTCTGTTCCGATGCGGCTGAGAGCTGACCTTTCAGATAGGTCTCCATCACCAGTCCTGCTATGGGGGCGGCCATGTCGCTGCCCCATCCGCCATGCTCCACATATACGGCAATGGCAATCTGTGGGGCGTCGGCCGGAGCAAAGCCGATGAAGGCCGAGTGGTCCTTGCCGCTGTTTTCTATTGTGCCGGTCTTTCCGCAGATGCTGTAGGTGGTCTTTATGGTGTGCGACGTGCCTTTCATCACCGATTGCCTCATGCCTTCCACGACGGGGGCGTAGGCTTCGGGCAGCACTTTCGTCTGCCGGCGGACGGTGTAGCGTTCTTTCAGCGGACGGCTCGGCGTGGGCTGGTGGATGTGGGGGATATAGTAGTAGCCGCGGTTGGCTATCGTTGCGGCAAGATTGCACATCTGCAGCGTGGTCAGCGTTACGTCGCCTTGCCCCATGCCAGCCCACCAGATGGTCACTCCATCCCATCCCTCCTTGTAGCGTCGGCTGAGATAGGCCGATCCGGGCAGCAGTCCGCCTTTTTCGCCTTCCATGTCGATTATCATTGGTCGCCCCAGCCCCATGCTCTGCATGTAGGAGCGCCACGTGTCGATGGCTTCGTTTTTGTCGTCGTACATCGAGTCGTCGTTTATCATCGATGCGAATGTGGAGATGAACCATGTGTTGCACGAAAAGGCCAGCGCATCGACTAGATTGAGCGGCGAGCGGTGTGCGTGGCATCCCACACGAATGTTGCCTTGCGTTATTCCGCCGTGGCAATCCACTGTTGTTTCCGGCGATACGGCTCCCTCTGAAAGCATTGTCAGGGCCTGTGCCGTCTTGAATGTGGAGCCTGGCTCGTAGGGTTTTCCTATGGCCAGCGACACATTCTCGCCTGTTGGTGAGTTTGTGGCCAGGCAGATTATCTCGCCTGTCTGCGGGCGTATTGCCACCACGCTGCCAGTCTTTCCCTTCAGCAGTCGCATTGCCGTCTGTTGCAGCAGTGGGCGCAGGGTGAGCGGTCCGTCGGTGGGCAGTCCTTGTGCGCCGGCCGGTGTCGCGGCAGTTAGCAGTATGAGGAGCAAGGTTTTAATGTGGAGTGTGGAGTGAGGAGTGTGGAGTGAGATGTGTCTTGTTATTTTTGATAAGGAGGTGAGGTTCATCGATTTTCAATTTTCAATTTAAAAGAATGTGTTTTGCTAATCATTTTCTGACAGGATTAACAAGATTGACAAGAAAAGATAATCCTGAAAATTCTGTCAAAGAAATCAATGAGGAGTGAGATATGCACAATTTTCAATTTCTTTCGGCCCAGTCGCCGCGGTCGAGGTTGCGGTAGCCTATGGCTTCGCCGATGTGGTTCTGCTGCACCTGCTCGCATCCTTCCAGGTCGGCTATGGTTCGGGCCACTTTCAGGATGCGGTTGTAGGCGCGGGCCGACAGTTTCAGCCGTTCCATTGCCATGCGCAGCAGCGTGAGGCTCTGCTCGTCGGGCTCAGCGTATTGGTGGATCATGCGCTCGCTCATCTGGGCGTTGCAATAAACGCCTTTCTGTTCGCGGAAACGCTCGGTCTGTATGGCTCGCGCTTTTATCACCCGCTCGCGTATGTTGGCCGACGGCTCGCCAGGGGCAGCCTGCGAGAGGTCTTTGAATGGCACGGGCGTGATTTCGCACTGAATGTCGATGCGGTCGAGCAGCGGGCCGCTGATTTTGTTCATGTATCGCTGTATTTGTCCGGGTGTGCAGACGCAGGTGTGCGTGGGGTCGCCGTAGTAGCCGCATGGGCATGGGTTCATCGATGCCACGAACATGAACGAGCAGGGGTATTCCACAGAGTATTTTGCCCGCGAGATGGTGATGCGCCGGTCTTCGAGCGGCTGGCGCAGCACTTCCAGCACTGCCCGCGAGAACTCCGGCAGCTCGTCGCAGAAAAGCACGCCGTTGTGGGCAAGCGACACTTCGCCTGGCTGGGGATTGGTGCCTCCGCCGCAGAGTGCCACTTGCGAGATGGTGTGGTGGGGGCTGCGGAAGGGGCGCTGCGATATGAGCGACACTTCGCCGGAGAGCTTGCCTGCCACAGAGTGGATTTGCGTGGTCTCAAGACTTTCGGCGAGCGTCAGCGGCGGCAGTATGGAGGGCAGACGTTTTGCCATCATCGACTTTCCGCTGCCTGGCGGGCCTATCATTATAAGATTGTGACCTCCAGCAGCCGCCACTTCCAGCGCACGCTTCACGCTTTCCTGTCCGCGCACGTCGCTGAAGTCGAAGTCGAAATGGCTCTGTTGTTCGTAGAACTCTTTGCGGGTGTCGATTATGGTCGGCTCGAAATGTTCGCCATGAAAGAATCGGATGACGTCCATCAGGCTCTCCATGCCATAGACGTCGAGGTTGTTCACCACGGCTGCCTCGCGAATGTTTTGCTTGGGCACTATCAGGCCTTTGTATTTCTCTTTTCTCGCCTGAATGGCTATGGGCAATGCTCCTTTTACCGGTTGCAGGCGTCCGTCGAGTCCCAGTTCGCCCACCATCATGTATTTGTCCAGCTCGTCGGCGGGCAGTTTGCTGTCGGCAGCCAGAATGCCGATGGCCAATGGCAGGTCGAATCCGCTTCCCTCTTTCCTGATGTCGGCTGGCGCCATGTTGACCGTAATCTCTGCCTTTGGAAATTTCAGTCCGTTGTTCAGCAGGGCAGCGGCTATTCGGTCGCGGCTCTCCTTGACGGCCTCGTCGGCCAATCCCGACAGTCGGAAGATGACGCCTCGCGTGAGGCTCACTTCGATGGTGATGGGAGTGGCCTTCAGTCCTGTCAGAGTGGCGCTATGTGTCTTTACGAGCATTTATTTCAAGAGTTCTTCAATCTTTTGTTCCATTTGGTTGAGGGGCAGCGAGCGGGCCACGATCTTGCCTTGTCGGTCGATGATTACGTTGTCGGGAATTGCCCTCACTCCGAATTTCTGCACGATGGGCGAGTCCCACATCCGCTCGTCGCAGACTATGTTGCGCTGGATGGAGTCGAACTTCACCATGTTGAAGCAGTCGCGTTTGGCGGCGTCGAGCGAGATGCCTACGGCTGCGAGTTTGCCTCCGTACTTCTGCTTCAGTCTGACGATGGTTCGGTGCATGGTTTGGCTCTCGTAGCTCCATGTGGCCCAGAAATAGATGATGCCCACGTTGCTGCGCAGCTGTGAGTCGGTGATGGCGCGTCCGCGGACATCGATGGTCGAGAACGACGGCACTTTCTGCCCTACCTGCGCGTTGCAAAGTGTTTTCAACATTCGGTTAAGCCGCGCCAGACGTCCGTTTTCCTGCTGTGCTTTCATCAGTTTTTCCGAAAGGTCGAGAGCTTTCGTGTAGTCGGCGTTTTGTGTCTTTATGAAGTGTCGTTCCAGCAGGTAGAGGCTGACAGGCGATTCGGGGTGGTCGCCAATGAATGTTTCGGCGAACTTCACTATTTCTGGCGGCGTCTTTTCGGCCGACAGCTCACGAAACTGGTTCATCAGCTCGTTGGCTTCGGTTCCGCTGACGGTGAGCTCTTTCAGATGGGAGGCGTCGCCTTTCACTTCCACCTCTTTGCCCGATTCGGCAAAGATGGGCTGTTCGGAGAAATTAGGGAAAAGGAGCATCAGCGTTGCTGGCTCCTCTATGTCTATCTCATGCACGAAGTGTCCGCGCTGCAGCTTGATGGTGTCGATGCCTTTCATCGCGCCGTCGGTGCTGTAGAGATAGAAGTTTCCCTGATTGATGTTCTTGAAGTCGCCTTCTATGCGAAACCTTCCGCTTCGTGTGCCGCAAGAGCATACGAGCAGCATGGCAATCGCCAGCATGGCGTGGCACGTCTTTCCCACTTTATACTACTTCGGCTTTTTTAGGAAAAATCCAGCAGATTACTTGTTGATGTTCTTCAGCTCCAGGTCGCTGGCGGCATAGCTCTTCAGCGTCGGGTCTTTGGCGATGGCGTTGTTGAGGGCTGTGCGTGCCGATGCGTTGTTGCCTTGTCTGGCACTGAGTATAGCCCGCAGATAGTCGGTCATGGCGTTTGACGGATTGGCGTGCAACAGCGTTACGTCGGCCTGGGCGTAGTCTTTGTTGAGAATTTGCGAGAGGGCGGCACTGTTGGTGAATACGCGCGAAAAATCTTTCTCTGCCTGTGCGTAGTTGCCTTGTGCGAGGTGCAGGTTGCCCAGCGCCTCCTCTATGTTGTTGGCTCCGGTGGCTTTCGATATGAGCTGTTCAGCCTCGCTCACCTTGCCGTCTTTCAGGGCCATCATGCCGAGATTGGCATAGGTTTCAGGCACGTTGCTCAGGCTCTGTGCCTGCTTGATGTATGATTGTGCGGCGGCATAGTTGCCCTTTGCATATTCCAGCGTGGCAAGGTTGTTGTAGGCTCGTCCGTCGTTGGGATAGAGCGAAGCCGTCTGCTCGTAGATTGCCCTCTGGTCGTCGGCGTTGTCGAAGAGCGTGGCGGCGTAGAGCATCTCTTCGAGCGAGAGTTTCGATGCGTCGCTGTTCAGCTGTGCCTTTATCTGGTCGTCGTCGCGGCCGATGGTCTCATAGTTGATGGTCATGCGGGCGCGGCGCAGCTGGGGCAGTATGCCGTCGGCCAGCTCGCGGAAACCGGCGCTCATGTTCTTTATCTGTTGTTCGCGCTCCTCTGGGTCTTTATACATGGATAGCACGCGCAGGATGACGTCCTTGTCTTGAATGTTCGATGCGGCCACGAGTTCCTGGAATCCTTCCCAGTCTTGGGCGGTGTATTTTGCATCGACGTAGGTGTCGTTGCCGGTGTTTTTCAGTTGCTGCTTCACGTAGTTCTCCGTGTTGTCCTGACGGATGGATGCCACCTTGTCGTTCAGCTTCACTCCGCCGTCGGGCGATGCATAGGCCGACACTTCCACGTTGGTCAGGTTGAGCCCTTCGCGGTCGGCGTTGATGCGCTTGAGCAGGTTGACAAACTCTTTCACCGAGTTGTTCTGCAGCTCGCTTTGGCGGAGGTTGGCCTGCTGGATGAGGAATTTTATGGTGGCGTCATACTTCTGCTCCTTCACGCGCTGGAATGAGTCGGGCGCAATGCAGGCGTGGGCGTCGAGAATGGTGCGCTTGTATAGTTCCGACGTGGCAATGATGCCGTCGGCCACTTTTACAGGCGGCACCGTAACGCTCTTTTTGCCCACTTTGGCGTCGAAGGTGAGCCACAGCTCGCTCTTTTGCATCTCCGGAACGTAGTTGAAGTTCGACTTCATGGTGTAGTGTCCTCCCACGAGATAGCTGATGGTCTGGTCGTTGCCTTCCACCTTCTCGCCCTGGAAGACGGCCGACGTGCCTTGTACGCGCTGGTTGGTGCCGTATCTGATTTCGGGGATTACGGCAACCACGGCTTTCTTCTTCATGTATTTTTCGGGGAACATTCCGTTGATGGTTACCGGCACTTGTCCGCCGTTTGTTTCCATCGGATTGGGAACTACGTTGAAATTGTCTGCCGACAGAGCTCCGAGTTTCGAGCACGATGTGAGGATTAGCGAGGTGGCGGCAGCCGTGAGCAAAAGCGATTTGTAATTCATATTCTTTTGGTTTTTTAGTTCAGCAATTCAACAACTCGGAGACCGGAAAGTTTTCCGACGTGCAGCGCGGCAGTGCGGCTGGCGCATGGCAATCGTAGAACTTCCAGCATCCGGCTTCAGTTTTGAAAAGAAAAACTTTCAATCTTACACTTTCTGTTCTGATAGTGCCGCGAGCGGGACTCGAACCCGCACGGCCATTTCTGGCCAAGGGATTTTAAGTCCCTCGTGTCTACCAATTCCACCATTGCGGCTTTTCAGGCATATTTTCTTCTTGCAAAGGTACTCTTATTTCTTTTATTCGCCAAAATTTTTGCACTATTTAACCACTTCAGTTCTGAACCACGAGCGTGGCGCCGTCGTAGCGTGCTTGGTATTCCAGCATTTTTCTTCCTTTTGCTCCTGCGGTGATTACGCCGGTGGAGAGGTCGTAGCTGCGGTTGCATCGTGAGCACGTCACCCACTGCCCGTTGTTTGTCCACGTGAGCGGACTGTTGGTCCAGTTGCCAAGCGAGTCGAGACAGTTGGGGCACTGACGGTCGTAGGCCTTCAGTCCGTTGAAGGCGGTATGCCCTAAGATGACGCCATTGTTGGCTCCCAGCTCGCAGCTTATCTGGTTTTCCTTTGCAGTGGTCAGCGGCAGGTCTTCTGTACCCTTGCCGTTGTTCAGCTGGATGTAGAGGTGGCGCACGCCGCTGTTGACGCTTGTGCTCACGTAGGCATACACTCCGGTAGAAGCCGCGTTGAGCGCGGCCAGCAGCTGGCTTCCTGTGTGCATCGACGCATAGAAGATGAAGTAGCAGCGGTATTCGTGCGAGTACTGGTTTTCAGCGTTGCAGCCGCACAGCAGCAACAGGCTGACGAGGGTCCACATCAGCTTTCTCATCGGCCCAGCAGTTTGCGCTCGGCCTCTTCGGCACGCTCGAAGTGAAACTCTTCGACAAGGCGACGCATCAGTTGCCCGATGCGGTCGTTGCAGAGGTTGCCGATGCTCCCCTCGTGGGTGTGGTGCAGCTCCTTGTCGGCTTTGAAGGTGCCGGCCTCTATTTCGAGCGCCACCTGCTTGTAGGCGTCGCGGAAGGGCGTGCCGGCGGCAGCGCGGCGGTTCACCTCTTCCACCGAGAACATCGGGTCGTAGATGGGGTTGTCGAGGATATGCTCGTTCACTTTCACCTTATTTATTATATAGGCGGCCATGTCGAGGCACTCCTTCAGGTCGTTGAATGCTGGCAGGAAGGCTTCCTTTATGATTTGCAGGTCGCGGAAGTAGCCCGTAGGCAGGTTGTTCATTATGAGCGTAACCTGCTGCGGGAGGGCTTGCAGCTTGTTCGACTTGGCGCGTATGAGTTCAAACACGTCGGGGTTCTTCTTGTGGGGCATGATGCTTGAGCCGGTGGTGCACTCCTTAGGAAGGGTGAGAAATCCGAAGTTCTGCGAGTTGAACAGGCAGGCGTCGAAGGCCAGTTTGGCCAGCGTGCCTGCCACCGACGCGAGGGCGAAGGCCACGTTGCGCTCCATTTTTCCGCGTCCCATCTGTGCATACACCACGTTGTAGTCCATAGTCTCGAATCCCAGCAGCTCGGTGGTCATCGTGCGGTTGAGTGGGAACGACGAGCCGTAGCCGGCAGCCGAGCCGAGCGGGTTGCGGTTGGTCATTCGGTAGGCCGCTTGCAGAAAGAGCATGTCGTCGCAGAGACTCTCGGCGTGGGCTCCAAACCAGAGTCCGAAGCTCGACGGCATTGCCACTTGCAGATGAGTGTAGCCGGGCATGAGAATGTGGCGTGTGGCCTCGCTTTTCGCCAGCAGCTGGTCGAACAGGTTTTCCACGCTCTCCACCACCTCTTTCAGCGCGTGGCGGGTGAAGAGTTTCAGGTCGACAAGCACTTGGTCGTTGCGCGACCGCCCGCTGTGTATCTTCTTGCCCATGTCGCCCAGTTGTCGGGTGAGCATCAGCTCCACTTGCGAGTGGACATCCTCCACGCCCTCTTCGATGACAAATTCGCCCTGCTCGCATTTCTCATAGATGTGCTTCAGCTCGTCGAGCAGCGTCTTCAGTTCGTCGGACGTCAGCAGGCCGATGCTCTCAAGCATAGTGATGTGGGCCATCGACCCCAGCACGTCCCAACGGGCCAGGTAGAGGTCCATCTCGCGGTCGCGCCCGACGGTGAACCGCTCTATCTCTTTGTTAATCTCAAAGTCCTTTTCCCACAGTTTGTTAGCCATGTCTTTTTCTCTTTCTTCAGTTGTCGTTGTCGGGCCGCACGCCGACGGCTCTTTTCTTCCATCCCGATGCTTTTCAGTAAATCAAATTGATTTACCGACCAAATCAAATTGATTTACCGAGTAAATCAAATTGAATTACTGAGTAAATCAAATTGATTTACTGAGAGCCATCGGGGTGGGGTCGATTAAAAACGGATGAGGGTGATAGCGTCGGCCACCTTTTCAAGGCCGCTCTCTATCGGTTTTTCCACAAGTTTCTTGATGAAGGGGTTGAGTTCCGCCTTCAGCGTGAGCTTCATCTTGCACGTCTCTTCCGTGAGCGGCAGCAGCTGCACCCAGAAGGTGAAGGGGAAGATGGAACGCTCGGTCTCAAACTTGATGCACTTTGGCTCGTCGCGCTCTACGATTTTCAGTTTGATGCTTCCCACTGGCGCCACGCTGAGGCTTACCCAGTCTTCGCCGAAGTCGAAATCTTTCACTTTGTCCTGCGGCACCTTGTGGCGCACTTTCTCAAGGTTTCTCAGGTCGCTCATTTTCTCAAACACTACCTGCTGCGGGTAGTTGAGCTGTTTTATGGTGCTTTCAAATTTGCTCATGATTGTTTTTTCCAGTTAGCGGGGTCTTTTCTCCATTCGTTCAGCAGGCTGATGTCTTCGGGCTTGATGAATCCCGTCTTCACTGCTTGCTCAACCACGTGCTCGTAGTCGGTGAGGGTAACGAGGCGCACTCCGGCTTTGCTGAAGGCCTCTTCTGCCTGCGGAAATCCGTAGGTATAGCTGGCCACCATGCCCACCACTTCGCATCCGTAGTGGCGCAGTGCCTCTACAGCCTTGAGCGAGCTGCCGCCGGTTGATATGAGGTCTTCTATCACCACCACCTTTGCTCCCGTCTTCAGGTCGCCCTCGATGAGGTTTTCCATGCCGTGGTCTTTTGGTTTGCTTCTCACGTAAACGAAGGGCATGCAGAGCTCGTCGGCCACGAGGGCTCCCTGCGCAATGGCTCCCGTTGCCACTCCGGCCACGGTGTCGGCTTCGGGGAAGTCCTCAAGCACCGTCTTGCACAGCTCGGTCTTCACGAATGAGCGCAGGGCAGGGTAGGAGAGGGTCTTGCGGTTGTCGCAGTAGAAGGGTGAGAGCCATCCCGAAGCCCATGTGAATGGAGTGTTGGGCTGCAGTTTTATGGCCTTTACTTCGAGCAGTTTCTGCGCGAAGATTGATTTCAGCTTTTCCATGATGTAATTATTTTGATTGCTTTGTGGTGCAAATTTACACTTTTCTTGGCACAAAGCAGTCGGATAGTTAGTTAAAAGACTTTAACCGCAGGTAAATCCTAATGTCAGGAGCCGCAGCCGCACGTTTTTAGCTTTCAAAAGTTGCAGGCAGCAGCTTTTCAGCGTGCTTCCTGTGGTGAAGATGTCGTCAACGACTATTATGCGCTTGCCTTCGGCGAGGCTTGCGTCGGCCAGTTCGAAGGCTTGCTCCACGTTTTGCTCGCGTTCCCATCGGAGCATTTGCGTCTGGCTTTGATTGAACTCCTTTCGGTGCAAGATGCGCGTCTCTACGGGCAGGCCTGTAACGATGCTGATGCCTTGGCAGAGCCGCTCGCTCTGGTTGTAGCCACGCTTGCGGAGGCGCTTGCGCGTGAGTGGCACCGGCACTAGCATGTCAACGCCGTCGAAGATGTGGCTGTCGGCCATTTCTTTTGCCATGATTCGTCCCAGCGTGATGCCCACGTCGGGCTGGGCTCCGTATTTCAGCGCATAGACGGCGCGTGCTGTTTCCGAGTGGGGATAGAAGTGAAAAAAGGCGGCTGCGCCTTCCACTTCGGGCATTTTGTAGAAGAGCAAGGCCATGTCGTTGGTCGTGATGTCTTGCTCGTGGCCTGTGCGCGGCAGCCGTCGCAGGCAGGAACTGCAAATGTGGGTCTCGCGGAGGTTGAGTCTGTCGTGGCAAATCACGCAGGTGCGCGGGGCTATCAGGTCGAGCAGCCTACTCCATGCCTTCATCGTCGTAGTCTCCGTTGTCGGCGTTGTCGATGCACTGGCTGATGAGCTGCATGGTGAATCCGCGGCTGAGTGCAAATCTGACGAGTTTGCCGTTCATTTCCCATTCGCTTGTTGCGTGGGTCTGCCGCCGTTTGCTATTTATCAGCGGGCGGAGCACGGCCAGATAGGTGGCGTCGTCGATGGCGTCGAGTGCCTGTCGGCGCGTCTTTTCATCGATGCCTTTTGCCCAGAGTGCCTGGTCGATTTTGCGGCGTCCCCATTTGCTGTATTCTATCTTGTCGCGTATGAAGGCACGGGTGAACCTCTCGTCGTCAACAAACTTTTGCTGGGTGAGCTGCTTCATGATGCGTGCCTGTGCCGCATCGTCTATCTTCCATTGCCGGAGCTTTGCAAGCAGTTCGCCTTCTGAATGTTCCGAGCGTGAGCACAGGGCCATGAGCCGCGACAGTGCCTCTTGCTCGCTGATGGTGGTGGGACGCTTCATCGTTTCAGCTCTTGTTTCAGGAATTTGGGGGTGTATCCCTTGCGCTTTTTCGCCACTTCTTCGGGTGTTCCGGCTGACAGCACTTCGCCGCCTTTCCTTCCTCCTTCGGGACCCATGTCGATGATGTAGTCTGCCATTTTTATCACGTCGAGGTTGTGCTCTATCACGATTACGGTGTTGCCTCTGCCGACGAGCCGTTCCAGCACGTTCATCAGCTGGCGGATGTCGTCGAAGTGCAGTCCGGTGGTTGGCTCGTCCAGTATGTAGAGCGTCTTTCCAGTGTCTTTCCTCGACAGTTCGGTGGCGAGTTTCACTCGTTGGCTCTCGCCTCCGGAGAGGGTGGTGGAGGGCTGTCCGAGCTTGATGTATCCGAGTCCGACGTCTTGTATGGTCTTTATTTTTCTGAGAATGTCTGGCACGTTTTCGAAGAACTCGACGGCTTGGTTGATTGTCATGTCCAGCACGTCGGCTATGGACTTTCCTTTGTAGCGCACTTCCAGCGTCTCGCGGTTGTAGCGCTTGCCGTGGCACTCTTCGCATGGCACCATGACGTCGGGCAGGAAGTTCATCTCTATGGTCTTGTATCCGTTGCCTCCGCAGGCTTCGCAGCGCCCGCCTTTCACGTTGAACGAGAAGCGTCCTGGCTTGTAGCCTCTTATTTTTGCTTCGGGCAGATTGACGAAGAGCGAGCGTATGTCGGCGAACACTCCTGTGTAGGTGGCTGGATTGGAGCGCGGTGTGCGGCCGATGGGGCTTTGGTTAACGTTCACCACTTTGTCTATCCACTCCATGCCCTCTATGGTGTCGTAGGGCATCGGTTTTTTCAGCGAGCGGTAGAAGTGGCGGCTGAGTATGGGCTGGAGCGTCTCGTTGATGAGGGTCGATTTGCCCGAGCCACTCACTCCTGTTACCACGATGAGCGTTCCGAGCGGAAAGTCAACCGACACGTTTTTCAGATTGTTGCCTCTGCATCCGGTCAGCCTGAGACATTTGCCGTTGCCTTTTCTGCGCTTTTCGGGAATCTCTATGCGTTGCTCTCCGTTGAGGTATTGCGAGGTGAGCGTGTGGCTGTGCATCATCTCTTGCGGTGTGCCTTGAAACACCACTTCGCCTCCTTTGCGTCCGGCTCGCGGGCCGATGTCGATTATGTAGTCGGCGGCAAGCATCATGTCTTTGTCGTGTTCCACCACGATTACGGTGTTTCCGAGGTCGCGCAGCTCTTTCAGCGATGCTATGAGCCGCTCGTTGTCGCGCTGGTGGAGGCCAATGCTCGGCTCGTCGAGAATGTAGAGCACGTTTACGAGTTGCGAGCCTATCTGGGTGGCCAGGCGTATGCGCTGGCTCTCTCCGCCGGAGAGGCTTGCCGATGGCCGGTCGAGGGACAGATAGTCGAGTCCCACCTCAAGCAGGAAGTCGATGCGCTTTGTGATTTCTTTCAGGATTTCTTGGGCAATCACTGCCTGCTGCTCGTCGAGGTGCTTCTCGGCCTCGCCTATCCATAGCCGCAGGTCGTTGATGTCGAGGGCGGCCACTTCGGCAATGTTCTTGTCCCATATCTTGTATGAAAGAGCCTCGCGGTTGAGCCGCTGTCCGTGACATTCCGGGCATTCCACCGTTGCGAGAAACTGTTCGGCCCATTTCTGTGCGCTTGCAGAGTCGTCGCTCTCCATGACAGTGCGCAGGTATTTCACCACTCCGTCGAATGTAACGAAGTAGTCGCTCGACGTGTGGACCAGCGTGCGGTCGATGCGCACGCTCTCCAGCGAGCCGTAAAGCACCTCGCGCATGGCCTCCTCCGGCACGTCGGCGACGGGAGTCTTCAGCGTGCAGTCGTACTTCTGGAGCAGGGCATCGATTTGCCAGAAAATCATTTGGTTTTTGTATTTCCCAAGAGGAACGATGGCTCCGTCGTGGATAGAGAGCTTCTTGTCGGGAATCACTTTGCTGATGTCTATCTCGTTGATGTAGCCGAGTCCCTTGCAGTGCGGGCAAGCGCCTTCGGGCGAGTTGAATGAGAAGTTGTTTGGGGCGGGGTCGTTGTAGGCAATGCCTGTGGTGGGACACATCAGGCGCCGGCTGAAGTGCTTCAGTGCGCCGGTGGTCTTGTTGAGAATCATGATTAGTCCGTCGCCCTGCTTCATTGCTATGCGCACGCTCTTCCGCAGTCTTTCGTCGTCTTTGGGCTGCACGACAAGCTTGTCAACCACCACTTCGATGTTGTGGTTTTTGTATCGGTCAACCTTCATTCCTCGCGTGATTTCGAGCATCTCTCCGTCAACGCGCACGTTGAGGTAGCCCTTGCGGCGCATACTTTCGAAGAGTTCGCGGTAGTGTCCTTTTCTTGATCTCACGAGCGGTGCGAGGATATAGATGGGCTGGCCGTCGTAGTCGTTCAGAATCATTTCGAGCACCTTCTCTTCCGAATATTTCACCATTCGCTCGCCGGTGGCATAGCTGTAGGCGGTGGCGGCGCGGGCGTAGAGCAGTCGCAGGTAGTCGTATATCTCGGTTGTGGTGCCTACGGTGGAGCGCGGGTTTTTGTTGGTTGTCTTCTGCTCGATGCTGATTACGGGGCTCAGGCCTGTTATCTTGTCAACGTCGGGCCGCTCCAGTCCGCCGAGAAAGTTTCGGGCGTAGGCCGAGAAAGTCTCGATGTAGCGTCGTTGTCCTTCGGCGAAGATGGTGTCGAAGGCGAGCGACGACTTTCCCGACCCGCTCAGTCCGGTGATGACGGTGAGCGACTGTCGCGGAATGCTTACGTCGATGTTCTTCAGATTGTGTACCCGCGCTCCGAATACTTCTATTTTCTTTGGCATCTCTATTTTCTTTCTGCGCTGTTGAGGCTATTGTTCGGTTGTGGTGGTCTCTTCGCTGTAGCCTCGCAGCAGGTTGACATCGCGGCGTATGTTGTAAACGGTTCCGTCGGCTCCCTTTGCCTTCACTATTACATAATAGACGCCTTGCTTTACGGGGCGGCCGTTGTAGGTGCCGTCCCATCCGTCGTTGGGGTCGGTCCATTCAAAGAGTTTCTGCCCCCACCTATTGATAATAGTTGCCTTAAACTCCACGATGCTTGTCCATCCGTCCTTTGCTTTGTAGATGTCGTTTATTTGGTCGCCGTTTGGCGAGAAGGCGTTGGGCATCTCCAGTTTGCTGGTGGTGATGTTGATGCTGATTCCTTTGTTCTCGCTCCAATATTCGTTGGTGTACTTCACGGTGTCTTCATTGAGCGTGAAGGTGGCGTAGCAGTAGATGGTGTAGGCTCCCGACTCGGTGAACTCGAACTCGGTGTTTTCCTCATATCTCACCAGCCATGGCGTGCTGGTTTGGGTGTCTTTGAATATTCGCCATTCGTAGTAGGCGTTGTAACTGCCCACGTCTTCCGGATTGGCTTTGAATATCACTTTCAGCGGTGCGGAGGCAGTGGTGTCGTTGCCTTGCGTCTCCACGTTGTCGATGATGTAGGTGACGTTGGGATTGATTGTTGGCGTATCGTCGGCCCATGCCAAGCAGGGCAGCATCGCCATAGCCAGAAAAATCATTAGTTGTCTCATATCGTCAGTTTCAAAATAAATCGGTTGCCGTTCTTGAAATTGGTGTCGAGCCACAGCTTTCCGCCCAGTCGCTCGGCGAGGCTTCGGCAGATGGTGAGTCCGCTTCCGATGCCCACGTCATACTCGTTGAGTTTGAAGAAGCTCTCGAAGATGTGTTCTGCCTCGTTTTCGGGAATGGTTTTGCCGTTGTCGGTAACGCTGAACTCGATGGCATCGGCCGACGGTTGCGCGCAGTTGAGGGTGATGGTGCCTTTGCCGGCAAACTTTTGGGCGTTGGTCAGCAGTTCGCGCAGTATTTGCACCAGTGCGCGGTCGTTGGTCTGGATGATTGTGTCTTCTGGAGTGTTGTCGGTGTAGATGAACTCGAAGTTTGGATTGTCCTTCACGCCGCTCTGTGTGGCTGCTGTCTCGCAGATGGCGTTGCAGCCCACTCTCGTGTTGCGCTCAATTGTTTCGGTGCTCTCAAGGTCGGAGAGTTCCTTCAGACTGTGGGTGATGCCGATTATGTTTTTTGTGGCGCCGTTGATTTGCTGCACCAGCCGTTGCCGCTCGGCTTCGGGCGTCTCCATGCCAGGCATGGTGAGCACTTGTGTGAAGCCGCTGATGGTGTTGAGCGGCGTTCTCACTTCGTGGCTCACGTGGCGTATGAATTGCTCTTTTTGTTTTGCCGACAGCAGTGCCAGACGGTTGGCTTCCTCCAGTTCTTTGTTGGTCGTGGCCAGCTGTTCGGTGCTCTTTTTCAGTTGGTTGACCATGCGGCGGCGGCTCAGGACCACAAAGACGAGTATGGCGGCGATGACGCAAAGGGCGATGGCCAGAATGTTGAGCATCAGCGAGCGCGTCTGCTCGGCCCGCTGGTTCTCGGCGGCTATGCGCTCGTCGATTTTATAGTATTCGTACATCTCCTTCAGCATTTGTCCCGACTCCTCTCTCAAGAGTTGGTCTTTCAGCGAGTTGGCCGCCTTCAGTATTGGCGCGGCGTCGCGCTTGCGCCCCATTTGCATGAGCAGTCGCGCCTGAAGCTCCATGTTGTCGAGCAGGGCGGTGGAGTCGTTGTCGGCGATTGACATCTGGCGGCATCGGTCGGCGGCTTCCAGCGCTTTGGTGTAGTTGCCTGTGGCTTGGTAGTATTTGGCGTAGCACTCGGCGGCGAGTCGTTGGCAGATTTTGCTTCGGCTGCCTTTCGTGGTTTCCACCTCTTTTATTAGTTTAAGGGCTTCGTCGGTCTCTCCTGCTGACGACAGATACTCGGCCTTCAGCAGTTTCAGCCGTGTGAAGTCTTCGGTGAGCGGTTCTGTTGGCTGGCGGTCGCGCTGTTGTTCCTCTTTCCATTCATCGAGATGCTTTTCCCATCGGTCGAGCACTTGCTTCGTCTCCTGGAGGTCGCCCATCTTCAGCAGCGCGATGAGATAGTGGAAATAGTTGTGAGATATTCTTGCCTTTTCGGTTTTGAATTTTGTTGTCAGAATGAGCAGCGACTGGCGGAAGTTTTCGGCTGCCCGCTTGTTGTTGCGTTGTGCAAGTGCCGTCTCGCCGATTATTCCGTAGGCAGTGGCCAGTCCATATTCATCGCCCTTCTCCTCGCTGGCCTGAAACACTTTTTCGCTTTCGCGCAGCGCGCTGTAGTAGGAGCCTTCGCTGAGCATCTGCCTCGCCTTCATGACCCATTGGTTGATGGAGTCGGCGCTCTCTGCTGCTCCGGCCATAGCGGGCAGGAGCATGACAAGCAGTAGCAGCAGGTGTCTCGTGGTCTTCATCTCTCTCGTTATGCTTTTTCGTTGAAAGGCAGTTTTACGACAAACGATGTGCCGTCGGTTCCGGTGTGTTCCAGTTCCACGTGTCCTCCCAGCCGCTCGCCAATGCTGTGGCAAACGCAGAGGTTCAGGTGGGTGACGTCGCGTCCGCTGGCGTCCATTGTGCTTGGGTCGAATATGTGGTCGCGCATGGCTTCTGGCAGTCCGTTGCCGCTGTCGGCCACCGATATTTCAATCCACGGTCCGTTGGCCGACTTGTAGCACGACATTGTGATGTTGCCTTGCTTGGTGTGTCGCCTTGCGCTGTCGAGCAGGTGGCAGAGCATGGTTACGGCGTGTCGCTCGTTGGTCTTGATGGTGGTTTTGTCGTCGATGAGCGGCTTGAACTTGAACGCCACGCTGTCGTTGCTCTCCATGCGTGTTTCTTTGATGGCTTTCATGCACAGCTCTTGGCATCCTATTGTGTCGGGCCTTTCGAATTGGCTCACGCTTTCGATATTGGAAAGTTCAAGCAGATGGTTCACCGTGTCGGTTATTTTGTCGGTTTCCTCTCCGATGCTTTCCAGCATTCCCATTCGTTCTTCGTCGGAGATGTTCAGCTCGGGCGTGCTGATTACTTGTGCTATGCCCGAAATGATGTTCAGCGGGTCTTTCATCTCGTTGCCCATGTGGCGCACGAAGGCCTCCTTCATTCGCGCCGACTCTACGGCTCGGCTGCTGGCTTGGCGCAGCTGGTCGTTGGCTTTGCTTAGCTCTTCTTCTTTCGCGCGAAGCTGTTTAACCATCTTGCGGCGGTTGAGGAAATGGAAGAGAAGCAGCAGGCTGACGATTGATGCCGCCGCAGCCGTGAGTATTCGGTTCTTTTCGGTCTGGGCTTGGGCTTGGCGGCGTGCTTCGGCCGTCTTCAGGTCAACCTCGTAGAGTGTTGCCATCTCGTTCAGCTGGTTCACTATGGCCTCGTTGCCGACGGAGTCTTTTCTAGGCAGCACGGTGGCGTAGATGTCGGCGGCTTCTTCCAGCATTCCTGCCTCCATCAGTATGTTTGCCAGGTTGTTGAGTTCGTTGGCCGGCAGCTGTTTGTGGCCAAGCTTGGCGTTCATCTTCTCTCTTGCCTTGAATGTCTCAAGAGCCTTCAGGGGCTGATTTGTCTTCTGATAATAATCGGTCAGCATGTAGTAATACTGCGCTCGCGTTACGGGAGAGAGGTTTTTGCTCAGACTGTCGGCCGTTGCAAGCATATCGCGTGCTTCGTCGAATTTCTTTTCGTCGATCAGTTGGCTTAGCTTGAACTTGCACCAGTGCATACGGTGTATCTGTACGGCGGTGGTGGCCAGCCCTTGTTTTTTCAGGTCGGCCTCCCATGTGTCGAGCATCTCTTTCCATTCTTCCATAGCGTCGAGCAGCCGCTTGTTGATGCTCGACCGCCTCAGGGCGTTGCAGTAGCGGTTATATACCACGCTGATGCCGCTCCATTCTGGCTTTTCCTCCTTTTTCATCAGCGTGATGGCTTTCTCGGAATATTCGGCCGACTGCTCGTGCGACTCTATTGCCAGATAGGTTTGTCCGAGCTGCTTGTAGGCCCATGCCAGTCCGATGTCGCTGTTGCGTTGCTGGGCGTCCTTGTGCAGTGCTTCGGCCTCTCTGAGCGAGGTGAAGTATTGTCCTTTGAAGAAATATATGTTGCAGACTATCGACCAGGCGTAGTAAAAGTGGTCCCACCGTTCTATGCTCTTGGCGTAGTCCATGTAGCGGTCGATAGAGTCAACGAGATGATCTCGGTGGCCGTAGTTGTAGAGCGATGCTATTTTGGAGAACCATGCGAAGCTGGCTATCGAGTCGTCTTTTTGCTTGAAGGCTTCGGCCCGAAGTTCGTCGGCAAATTGGTATTGCAGTTCCTCATTGTTCTGCTTGACGGCCATTTGGAAAAGGTTTCTCATAGCCGTCAGTTTCTCCTTGCCCTTCAGTTTCGGCACTTCTGCCCTCAGCGAGTCCATAGGGCTCGCCGCCAGTGCGTGGAGTGGCCATAGCAACGCCACGCAGAAGAGGAAACAGGCAGTTTTAGGGGAAATCAATTTGCTGTGAACTCGCGGAGGAAGCGGACGTCGTTTTCCGAGAACATTCGAAGGTCGCTCACCCTGTATTTCAGGTTGGTGATGCGCTCAACGCCCATTCCGAAAGCGTAGCCCGAATACTCCTTGCTGTCGATGCCGCAGGCGTCGAGCACGTTGGGGTCAACCATGCCGCAGCCGAGTATCTCCACCCATCCGGTGTGCTTGCAGAAGCCGCATCCCTTGCCGCCGCAGATGTGGCACGAAATGTCCATCTCGGCGCTTGGCTCGGTGAAGGGGAAGTAGCTGGGGCGCAGACGTATCTTGGTCTCTGCCCCGAACATCTCGCGCGCAAAAGTGAGCAGCACTTGTTTCAGGTCGGTGAACGAGACGTTCTTGTCAACATAGAGTCCCTCCACCTGATGGAAGAAGCAGTGGGCGCGTGCCGAAATGGCCTCGTTGCGGTAAACGCGTCCAGGACAAACCACGCGGATGGGCGGTTGCTGGTGCTCCATGACGCGCGCTTGGTCGTTGCTCGTGTGCGAGCGCAGAAGTATGTTTTTGGTTACGTCGTTGGGGTGCTGACTTATAAAAAAGGTGTCCTGCATGTCGCGTGCCGGATGGTCTGCGGCGAAGTTTAGCATGGTGAACACGTGCTTGTCGTCCTCCACCTCCGGTCCGTCGGCAAGCACAAAGCCCATGCGGGCGAAGATGTCGATAATCTCGTTTTTCACGATGGTCAGAGGGTGGCGCGTGCCGAGCGGCGTAGGCCAGGCGGTGCGGGTCAGGTCGATGCTCTCGCTTTCGCTCTCCTCCTGCTCGCATTGGTCTCTCAGCGCGTTGATGCGGTCGAGAGCGGTCTGCTTCAGCTCGTTGATCTTTATGCCGACAAGCCGTTTCTGGTCGGCTGCCACATTGCGGAACTCGCCCATCAGAGCCGTTATCTCGCCTTTCTTTCCTATATACTTCAACCGCAGGGCCTCTATCTCTTCAGCGTTCTGCGCGTGCATCTGCTGGACTTCCTTCAGCAGCTCTTCTATTCTTTCAAGTATCATAATGTCGTTTTCTTTATCAAATTGCAAAGTTACAACAATTCACGATAACTGCAAAACATAAAGCAAAAAATCAGCTTTTTTTTTACTTTTATTCAAAATAATATCGTAACTTTGCGCCCGATTTCATTCGTAGAAGTGTAAAAATGAAGACGCTGCTACCCTTTTGGGCATTGCTCGTGATGGTTTGCGCTTGCACAAGCCGACAGCAGCCTGTGGTCGCCGATGGCTCAGACGCTCCTGCCGACAGCCTGCCGGCGGAATATGAGGAACTCGCCGACAGCGTTGTCGAGCTTATTGCCGAAACGCCGCTGCCAAAGGCTGCCGACGAGCTGTTCGACGACTTCATATTCAATTTTGCCGCAAACGGAAAACTGCAGCAGAGCCGCATCGCCTTTCCGCTAAAGGTGATTACCGACGGAAAGGAGGAGCGATGGAGCAAGGCAAACTGGAAAACCGAACACTTCTTCATGGACCAAGACTTCTACACGCTTATCTTCGGCAGCAACAGGCAGCGCGACGCTGGCAAGGACACCACAATAAACCATGCCGTCGTAGAGAAAATATTTCTCGACAACAACACTATCGAGCGATATATCTTCGACCGACGTGACGGACTGTGGAAGATGAACACCATCGAAAACCAGCCCATCTCGGAGAGCGACAATGCCTCGTTTCTGCAATTCTACCGAAAGTTCTCCACCGACTCGGCCTATCAAGCCGAACATCTCAGCAGCTACGTGAAATACGTGGGCCCCGACCCCGACGACGACTTCACGCCAATGGAAGGAATAATCACTCCCGACACGTGGCCAGCCTTCGCGCCGGAGATGCCTTCGGGAAAGATATACAATATTATATATGGCAACGAAAAGCCAAACACCAACCAGCGAATATTCCTCATCAGAGGCATTGCCAACGGCCTGGAACAAGAGCTGATATTTCAAAAGGAAGGAGGACGATGGAAACTGACGCAACTCACGCAATGACCCACAGTCTGCTAGGCCACAACACATTCGGCATAGATGTGGCCTGCCGCAACTTCGTGGAGATAGATTCCGCAGAACAAGCGCAAGACGCATGTCCCGCCATCACCGGTCCGTGCCTCATCGTCGGCAAGGGAGCCAACCTGCTGTTCACAAAAGATTACGACGGCACAGTGGTTCACTCGCGCATACTCGGCATCGAGGCAGAACGGCAAGGCGACCACATCATCGTAAGCGCAGGAAGCGGCGAAGACTGGGACGGGTTCGTGGAGCGGTGCGTTGACGAAGGGTGGTACGGACTGGAAAACCTGTCGCTCATTCCTGGCGAAGTGGGAGCGTCGGCCGTTCAGAACATCGGGGCATACGGGGCGGAGGCAAAAGACTACATCCATGCCATAGAGGCCGTAAGAATGAGCGACGGACAGCCAGTAGTAATCAGTCCCGCCGACTGCCACTACGCCTACCGCTACAGTCGCTTCAAGGACGAATGGCGCGGCCAATATTTCATCACTCGCGTCAGCTTTCGGCTACAGCCCACTTTCACGCCCCGACTTGAATATGCAGGCATCCGCAGGCATCTTGACGCGCAAGGCATCGGCAACCCCACCGCCCGACAGCTCCGTCAGGCCATCATCGACATACGACGCGCCAAACTGCCCGACCCCGACGAATTGGGCAATGCCGGAAGCTTCTTCACCAATCCAGTCGTAGGCCGCGACATCTACCGACAATTGTTGGAGCAATATCCAGATATGCCCCACTACGACATCGATGAAGACCGAGTGAAGATACCGGCCGCATGGCTCATCGAACAGTGCGGATGGAAAGGGCAAAGGCTCGGACAGGCAGGCGTCCACCACCGCCAGCCCCTCGTGCTTGTAAATCTCGGCGGAGCCAAAGGCAGCGAAATATTAGCCCTCAGCCAGGCAATACAGAAAGACGTGAGCTGTAAGTTCGGCATACATCTCACACCAGAAGTCAACATCTTATGAGAATAACCTTTCTCGGCACTGGCACATCGGTTGGCGTGCCAACCATAGGATGCACCTGCGAAGTGTGTACCAGCACCAACCCGAAGGACAAGCGGCTGAGATGTTCTATACTCGTGGAGACCGACACCACTCGAATACTTGTCGATTGCGGCCCCGACTTCCGCCAGCAGATGCTGCAGCAACCATTCCGCCAAATCGACTCCGTGCTGCTCACTCACATTCACTACGACCACGTGGCCGGCATCGACGACCTGCGGCCATTCTGCGCCTTTGGAGAAATCAATGTCTATGCCAACCGCAGAACCGCCAAGGGACTGATGCAGACCGTTCCCTATTGTTTCGCTGAAAACAGATATCCAGGAGTGCCAAGCATAAATCTCCACGAAATCGCTCCATACGCCAAGCTGCAAGTGGGCGACATCGAGGTTCTGCCATTTCAGGTGATGCATGGGCAGATGCCAATCATGGCCTACCGCTTCGGGCGCTTCGCCTACATCACCGACATGAAGAGCATCAGCGAGCGCGACAAAGCATGTCTCGACGGCATCGACACCCTCGTCTGCAACGCCCTGCGATGGGACAAGCCGCACCACAGCCACCAGCTCGTCGCCGATGCCATCGCCTTTGCTCGGTCGGTAGGAGCGCGCCGCACCCTTTTTATTCATGGTTCCCACCACATTGGTCTTCACGAAGCCTCTTGCCGCCGCCTCCCCGACGGCTTCGAACTCGCCTACGACGGCCAAGTTGTCGAGCTGTAACGCAAAAAGAGCCGATTATTTTCATTTTTCTTGCGAAAAGGTTGCCCGTTTGGCAAGAAATGCGTATATTTGCAGAAAAGAAACGTAATACCGTAAGGCTTATGAAGAATTTAGATTGGGAGAATCTGTCGTTTGGATATAGAAAGACAGACTACAACGTGCGATGCTATTATCGTGACGGAAAATGGGGCGAAATAGAGGTTTGCTCCGATGAGTATCTGAACCTGCACATGGCGGCCACCGCGCTGCACTATGGCCAGGAGGCCTTTGAGGGACTGAAGGCCTACCGATGCCCCGACGGCAAGGTCCGCGTGTTTCGCATGGATGAGAATGCTGCGCGCCTGCAAAGCACTTGTCGCGGCATCATGATGCCCGAACTGCCGACCGAGCTCTTTGAGGAGATGGTGAAGAAGGTGGTAAGGCTCAACCAGGAGTGGATTCCTACGTATGAGAGCGGTGCAACGCTCTACATCCGCCCACTGCTCATTGGCACGTCGGCTCAGGTAGGAGTTCATCCGGCAAGCGAATATTTGTTCCTGATTTTCGTAACACCGGTGGGACCATACTTCAAGGGTGGTTTTGCCACAAATCCTTACGTCATCATCCGCGACTACGACCGCTCGGCTCCTCTCGGCACTGGGCGTTACAAGGTGGGCGGCAATTATGCGGCTTCGCTTTATGCCAATCATTTGGCTCACGAGAAGGGTTATGCCTGCGAGTTCTATCTTGACGCGAAGGAGAAGAAATACATGGACGAGTGCGGAGCCGCCAACTTCTTCGGAATAAAAGGAAACTCTTACATCACTCCAAAGTCAACCTCCATTCTGCCGAGCATCACCAACAAGAGTCTGATGCAGCTGGCAGAGGACTTCGGAATGACGGTGGAGCAACGGCAGATTCCAGAGGACGAGCTGGCCACATTCGAGGAGGCTGGAGCGTGCGGCACTGCGGCCGTAATCAGCCCAATCAGCTATATCGACGACCTCGACACAGGCAAGCGCTATTCGTTTGGCGACGAGCCAGGCCCTTGGTCGAAGAAACTGTATGACACTTTGCGCGGCATACAGTATGGCACCATTGAAGACAAGCATGGCTGGACAACCGTTGTAATAGAATAACGCTAATAGGAATAGAATATGGACACAACCAGCAATTACAAAAACAGGTCTGCGGCTTCGCTGAGCAACAAGTGGCTCAGTGCTGCTGCGGTGGTACTCGTATATTTCCTTATATATATAGTTGTATCAGCATTTCAAACTTTCGGTGGCGATTCTACCTCGATTGCCTTAATAATTTCTTTCGGCGTTGGACTTCTCATGCTGCCGATGGTGTGGGGTTTGAAGGTGGAATTTCTGAAGGTGAAGCGTGGCGGCAATCCTGTAGTTTCAGGACTCTTTGAGGGTTACAAAGATTTCACGCGCATCTTCACCACCTCTATTCTGCAAAGTGTGTATGTGATATTGTGGTCGCTTCTGCTCATTGTGCCAGGCATCATAAAGTATTATTCTTATGCTATGACCGACTTTGTGCTTAAGGACGACGCCGAACTGAGCAACAACGCAGCCATTGAGAAGAGCATGGCATTGATGGAAGGCCACAAGATGGACCTTTTCCTGCTCGACCTCAGCTTCATCGGTTGGTTCTTGCTTTCGCTGCTCACTTTTGGACTTGGCTTTCTTTGGCTTATACCTTATGTCTATACGGCTCACGCCCATTTCTACGACGACTTGAAGAGCAGCCAGAGTGAAGAGGTAATCGTGAAGAGTGTCGTGGAATAACGCCCGCTGATTTTCCGGCATAGAATCGCGGTTGTTACAATGTTCGACCG
>Ga0181612_146644_pt1 | contig 23340 bp, 10 predicted proteins | sample HoacroProtozoa21_FD_119630 | JGI IMG/M metagenome (GOLD analysis project Ga0181612, IMG submission 119630) | Hoatzin crop microbial communities from Cojedes, Venezuel. Combined Assembly of Gp0051906, Gp0051904, Gp0051908
AAAACTATTTGTATCAAGTCCTGAAACACTGTGGAGCCAGAGGTAGGAAGGGATAACTGAACCTGCTGGTGCTTCTACAGGCAGAACAACTCACCTTGTAGCCAGAGCACTGAGGACTGTGACACCTGGCCACACAAAAGGCAGTGGCAATAGCGGTATAGAAGAAGAGTCTGAATGAGAGAGTGAAGCAGCTGACATGGCCCCATCAGGGCCACTGTGGAATGATTTAGTGAAGTAAACACGCTTATGAGGAACATTATTCTGAGTTCTCTGATGAGGAAGATGAGGGGGGAAAAAAAAATCACCCAATAAAGAAATTAAGTGAAGAACTACCTGGTGATATCTATTTCGCATCTCTGGCTTTGGTAACATATGGTCCAGCACCAATTGCCTGCCTTTGTTTGCATGGGAAGCTCCTCATTTTGCATATCTGGAATTTCATAACACTCCAATGTGCACTAATAGCATTAACAATAGTGATTTGTGGCATTAACATTATACTTTATATTGATTGTTTTTAATAAAATATTTTTATTTTTAGAATTGCACTTAGAATTGAGCAGTTTGAGCAACTTGAGTTGCATTAAGGGGGAGCAGGCACCGGTGCAGGATTTGGACGACAGGACTAACCTCCCCTGAAATTAATTTCTCCAGAAATTCAGATTCTCATTCTCCGTGGAAGACTTTACATGCAGTTGGAGATCCACAGTATACAGCATGAATACAAACACACAATGGCACTTTGAATTAAAAGGCCATTGACTTGAGTAAATACTCTACAAGAAACTTGGGATTCTTGTCATAAAATAAGACAAGTGTTTTTGTATCCAAATTTTATATTCTGAATTCACAAGGCAGAGTGGAAGCTTTCAGCAAAGGAGCCTGGCATTTGGCAATACTTCTGTGAGATCTCCCTGGAGTTCTCTTCTGAGGGAATGTCAGCTTTGTTCCCCTCTAGCATCTGAAACACATGAGGTTGAAGCAACAGCTGACTTCTCAATTAGTTTTGTTCACTGAATTCAGGCAACAATGCCTGCATTTTTAGCACTGAAAAATCTTTTAATCAGTCTCCCTATGGCCTCAAAGAAAGCTGGATCTTGAATGTGCTCAAGCCACTGTGAGCTTCCAGTCTGGAAAGGATTCCGTAAAATGGGCATATTTCTAAAAAGAGAAAAAAATATTTCCAAAGCTAACACCCAGACCTACTATCTGCCTTACAGATATCAAAGTCTTAAATACATTCCCTCAATGCAACCTGTGATTTATGTGTTACGCAACCCATAAACCAGCCCAGAATATGGCAAACTCTGAATTCAAACAGGTTGAACAGCCACAAGCAGAATTTAGCCTAGACAGTCTGCAAAGACTACAAGTCAGAGCAATACTTGAATAATTAAAAAATTCTAGTGTGGGCATACCACCAGCTAAATATTAATTCTTGCTTCCTAATGAACTTGCCTTTTCTGCCAAGTGGAATAATGCAATGTGATCTACAAAGTATCACAGAGCATTGAAAGTGATAAGGTCTGTCCTAACTTTTATACAGTGCTAGCATGAGAACAGACAGCACTTTAAGTTTTGTAAGAGTGTAAAAGCACTACATTCAACAGAATGACTCCTGGCAGAAATCGGAAATACCTATCCTCTACTTACAACTGGAGTCACTACAAAGAACAAAAATGGATTATGCTCTACCACAGCTCTTAGATCATCTACTAGTCCTTGCCCCTACACTTCGAAAAAACTGCCAGAAGCCAATCGTAATAGCCATATCTATGTCATTAGGGTTTCTATGTTTGTATATATTTAATAAACACAGTTGTTTGGAACTCATGTGTCCCCTTTTGGTCTATTCCCATTCTCTGGTTATGAAAATAGCAAGAGACAACAGTAGCCCTATTAGATTTTGGCTCACATCAGAGACGCTGTCCTGGCCAACAAGGAGAGCATACTTCATTCTCCCAAACACATGGCAGCTATCAAGTGGAGCACTCCATTAGAGCTGTTCAGTGCTCTCCCAACTTAATCTTTTTTCACTGAATAATCTTTTGTTTTCTTAAAGAAATACCTATCCACAAAAAACACATGTTTAATAGGGATTTGGGACAGTGTTTCACTTATTTAGAAAGCTATTCTTTTCATCTTCTAGCCCATGTCCCTCTTTTTTCCTCCTGCTTCATCTCCTTTGCCTCCAACAACTAATAGGGAAAGTAAAGGACTCCCATCCTCCCAATTTTTAGAAACTGAAAATTCTTGGAAGAATTTCGTTAAAGAAAAAAAAAGAAAAAGAGAGGGGGGAAGGAGATTTAACATAAAACTAACTTGTGGAACAGATCATATCTTTTTCCCAAGTTTCCAAGCATTGCCAGAGCAAGCAATATTTCCCAGGCTCAAATTAAACACCATTGCCAAGGGTCACCTCCTCTCAAATTGATCTCCTTACCAGCTTGCAGCCAGATCAGCCTCAGAGATCCTGACAGCACTGGCAGGAGATATTGTGAGCCGAAAGCCCATGTAGCTTGAGCATTTCTTCGAAAACAATCACTCCACATAAGAGCAGAAACTTAGCAGAGGGATGCAACTGCTGCTCCCCTTGCTTTGGCTGTTGTCTAAGTGAATAAATTGTACTCTTAAACACACCACTTAATTTTAGTATAGCCCAATAGTATTAATAGTTTAATTGTCAGGGGTGGTAACATTAAACTACAAGTATGAGAAAAACCTCATCAGTTTTCATTTAAGCTTTGAGTTCCTGTCTTTTACATCTTCTCATCACACAGAAGACAGGAGACAAAATAAGGAGGGAAGAAGAAAAACCACCTCAGGAAAGCAACATCCAAATTTTCTTTGCCGACCTCCAGCCACAGCATGCAGGGACAGCTTTCTTACCAGCACTAGCACGTAACTAATTCATTACAGGGTAGTCTCATTAAAACAGATATGCCCTGAATGGACACCAGAGCTAGAAATTACTCATGAATTCAGGTACACAGAACTCAGCACCAGATTCAGCTGGGCTGATTAGATGAATGTATAATTCTCTCAGCTGCTCCAGATTCAATGGATGCTATTATTTCAAGCCCTAACAAACCTATCGTCCACAAGAATTTAGTACATCTCCACTTTTACTGAGGGACAGATTTACCTCTTAAATAAACACACACACAGAAAAAAAGATGTTATACAAAGAGTTGTTTCCAGTATAGGAACACAGTCCAGTGCATTCAAAGTCTCCTGAAAAAGCATATGTTTATTTTAGGTCTTTCTCACTGTGGGTCTTGGTCAGAAATCTTGTTATCCCTTGACAAGGTAAGGCTGAAGACTTTGGAGGGAACATAATATAAAAATGACCTGCACTGTGAAGAGAAGAAACCCAAGAAATGCTAATATTAAGAAGACCATCTGAGGAAAAGCAATAGATAGCACAGAGTTTGAAAGGCAATATTATTGCATGCACATAATCCAAGCCAGTATTTTGTAGCAGACAATATCCCAGCAGAGAGCACAGAGCTGACAATCACAGAATCACAGAATGGTAGGGGTTGGAAGGGACCTCTGTGGGTCATCTAGTCCAACCCCCCTGCCGAAGCAGGGTCACCTACAGCAGGCTGCACAGGCCCTTGTCCAGGTGGGTCTTGAATATCTCCAGAGAAGGAGACTCCACAACCTCCCTGGGCAGCCTGTTCCAGTGCTCTGTCACCCTCAGAGGGAAGAAATCCAGGATCATTAAGTTAATTTGTGGGTATGATATTATGAGGATAGTTATTAATTAAAAGGAGGAACAGAGAAGTGGTCAGGGAACTAAGGAGGCTGTCTTCAAGAAAGATGGAAAATGGCACGCCTTCAGCTTGGATAGGCAAGGACTGGGAAAACCCCAATACGCCACTTTAAATGCTAGAAATCACAGAGATGGAGGACTTGTTATTACAGTCACTGAGCAAGAAAAGGTACACAACCATGGACAGCTGAGAGGAACAATGTTAACAAGCATCAAGTAGACTGGAGCTTTCACTGCTCTCCTCTGAACTGGCCAGAGTGTGTTGCGTTGATGGAGCACGCGGAGGCTAGACTCAGTGTGCTGCAATATAACATTTTGGATGCCCTCAGGGGGAATTATCAAAAATTCAAGCCACATCAACAATGAAGTTAAAATAATAAGACTACAACCTGCACAGGCTACAAATGGATAAAATGGATAAAAATAAATCCACATCCGACTTGTTCTCAACAACAAACCACATTAAGATAGCTCAAATGAGGCAAATTCTACCCCAAGCTTAACCCAGGATGAGAACTACTATTTTCTTCTTAATCTTTTCACATATACACACAGCATTAAGAGAAATGTTATGTTTCAGCCCTTTCCTCAATTTCTACAGATTTCAACCAAAGCAAGACGACCTAATTTTCCTCCAACACATGGGGGTAAAAAAATCTAAAGTGGTCACACTTAAGTTAATGGAATTGTACCCGTATAAAGCTAGAAAAGTTAAACTGAGCCCTGAATCAGATTTTGAAGCTTAAATGAACTAGCAGAAGGCTCATGCAAATGATAGTATATGGAACATATGCAATAGCTGCCTCAAACTGGGATGCTACATAGAGATAACATGACACTACAACCATGTACTTGGCTACAACAATATAGGCAGCACTGTAATTACAATAATGACCTCCCACAGCTATTGTGTCTTTAATTAAGTCTTTAAGAGCAGGCATTTGCCACTTAATCTTAACTCACTGTAACTACTGCAGCGTATCATCTACATTTTCACAAAGAATTACTGTGTCATATTTCTGTCAGAAAGATGAAAGGGAATATTTTAGTTCAAGTGGCATTTACAGAATGAAACCATATGAAGTAAGAGGCCCATAGATGTCCTTTTAACAGCACTTCAGACCAAGTAAATGCTTCTGTTCCCTTTCTTTCTCCCTTACTACTCTGCTTCCTTGCAGCATACACTGGGAGAAAGCAGGCAGGAGGGGCTACACAGAGCCAATATCACACCTGATTACACGGATGATAAAGCTGTGACAACAGATTTGAACCAGAATACAGTGCACAGCAGCAGTGCCACAAACTAACAGTTTTGAAGTTTCACTTAACTCTTTACCACTCATCACAAACCAACCCGCAAATTATCCTTATTGGTGCCCACCAACCCTCACCACACTGTCTTTGGGACAGGAGAGCTTTTCTGAGCACCCTTTCCATTCTGCAGTGTTTTAAGCTAGATCAATATTCAGTGAAAAGGGGTATAGCAAAGTTATTTTCAACATCAACAAACAATTATTTAGAAGTATTTTTCTAATAACGGTTCTGCAAAAGTGAGGAATTCTTTCCAAAAATATGTGTGTGTGTATGCAGAAGAGTTTCTGTCTGTTGTCTGAATAGCACCACAACTCAAACATAGAGACTGAGTAGCTCTGTCAGTTCTACTTTACTTTAACAGACTTGCAGGCACCGGAGATGAGAACAATTTTCTGTTTGTTTATTTGAGGGATTCTTATTCTAACTATGGAAACCTGACTCGACCCAATTTCCACATCTTTTCAGTGTCTTCTTTGATAAGTATTTTCACTCTGCTTTACTACTCGCCTCCATCAACTCAATTACCACATCCAAACAGTCTGATGAATGAGGAGAATTAAATCAAAACTCAAAACTGGGGTAGCAGGGGAATTCAGAAGTAATCAGTCTCTTGTGTATTTCTGTATCACAAAAGACTCTCGACACTTTCTTGACATTGCACACCACGGAAGAAGCACACACAAGATGATCTTAACTTATCCCTAAAAACAAGCCAAGGACTTTTAGTCAACAGTCAGCCCTGGTTTAACTCAAGCACTGTTATTGCTGTAGTCTATCCAAAAGCACCCACATCCCGGTATCCTACCAGACTGATGTCTACTCTGAGCCTTCTATGATTTCTCCAAGCACCTGTATCCAGTTACTTCCCTGTCTGGTCTGTAAAATACTGAAAATCACGTGTTGCTTGCATTAATATGCTACTGGAATGACCCCAGAGAAAAAACAGCACTAAAAATCTTCTCCCTTGTCAAGAGAAACACTAACATCTCTTCTGCAAAGTCCTATTTTATTATCATCTTTCTGACCTTTGTCATACTTGTTCTTTCCTTTTACAAGATTTTTCACAAGCCTGGAAAATACACACCGTTCACATCACAAGATAGATGTTAACAGTTGCCTGAAGCTTCTTCCCTTCTCCTTTCCCTTGCTTTCCTTTTGCTGGAGTGTTTAGAGAGTATTACCTTCCCAAGCTGATCTTAATAGTAAACCCAGTTGCTAGAGCAGGACAGAATCTGATGTTGAGTGGTTCTTTTCTGCCACTTCAGGTGTAAGTAATACTACTATACCAGGTACACAGATGCAACCTCTTAGCAAACTCTAATTGCCTGCCCAACACAACCATGCAAGTCTAGTGAGGTAATCAAGGCTGACACTGGGAAAAAAATTTGAACAAAGTTATTTTGCATTATAACAGCCAATGGCTTTATTCATACTACAAACCAAATTCAGCACATACAAGTGGAAAGACTTATCCATAAACACCTGTTACATGGACAAACTACCTCTAGAAAGATAATTAAAGATGCTTGAAATGGTTGAAGACAAGCACTCTAAGTGAGAAGTTCAAGCTCTTCTAACACATCGGGAAGGGTCTGCAAGATTGAGCTATAACAACCAGCACTGCCTGCTGGGGTACTACACAAAAAAAGTTCATCAAAAACTGGGCTCCCACTAGCAATGATGTAAACAGGGTCTTTTGTGACTGAATTGAGGATGAGGAGGAAAATGACAAAATTTTTTTTAATCTTTGGATTTTAGCTAACCAAAGAAAAACTGAGATCAAAATACAGATTCCAATATCTCTGCTCAGTACAAGAAGTCCACCAAAACTATTCCATTTCATTTTTTGATTAACCCCTTCTTATGGGCAGCTAATTGTGAAATTAAAACACTTTTTCAAAAGATTCAAAATCTCAAAGGAAAAATACTCTAACTTCCCAAATACAAGGTATTGCTTTAAGATTTCAGAATGCTTCTCCTTGTGTTTCCACTTTTAAAGAATAATCCACCATCCCCATGAGAATACAGCAATGTGATAGACACATCTTAAATTACCTCCCTAAGGTGAGAGAAACGAGTTCAGCCTTAATGAAGCAGCCCTCTTGCCAACACTTTTGCATACCACCCTTAACCAGACCCTTCTCTCCTGGCTTGATGTGAAAAGGTCACTGGCCTTTTATCTGGAGAAGATAGCCCCTGCAAAGTCCAACCATCTTTTCATTTCATTTGACACCAGTACAACAGCCTCTGCTCTGCTGTTACAAGACAGGCACCTCTGAATGCCTGATCACATATCTCTCTACTACAACTTGACAGGCTCACAGTGTGAAGGATGTGTTAGAGTTCATTCCATTTGGAAAAGAACATCTTTAACTGCTGAAATCGTATCTCTCTCTCTAGATGTGCTAAGTAATTGCAAGTTCTTCTTGACAATTAGAATCACATCCCAAGACTTGCCATTGATTTCAGAAAGCTTTAGATCAAGCACACATTTACCAAATGAAACTGTTTGGGTTTGATTCCTTCACAGAATTTAGGCTGAATCCATAAATGCTACAATAGTCTCAGGCAGCAGCAGAATGTGACCTACGAACTCTCGTAGTTTCATACCTTACGCAGAATGGGTTTCCCAATCACATATAATTGCCCCCTTTTTAAAACTTGATTACATCACACAAAAGTATTTTATTAATAAAACTCATATTTCTACACAAGACAATTTTTTTCTTAATTCCACGAGGCTGAATCATTCTCTCAGCTACTACTTCTGGTCAAGCTCTGAAACAGTTTATTTTAAAATCATCCCAGGAGTGTGAAACAGGTATCTCTACAGAGATTTCTGAAACTTTATTCTCTCACAGCATATGTATCCCAACAAATAACCTTCCCTAGGAACAAGAAAAGTCAATGAACTTTTTTTGGTTTGGGTTTTGTTTTGGGGTTTTTTTGGTTGGGTTTTTTTAAGACCTTTTTATCTAACTTGGGGCAGAAATCCCTTTCATGCACTGAAAATCAGGCCAGCTTTAGGCACTTTAGGCATGCAACATACTAACAGGGATTCAGTAGGTCAAACCTTTCTGACCACAGAAGCATCTATCTCAAAGACAAAAGTAAAGCAGAAGTCCAAATCAAGTATATAACTAGGAACAAGAAATGAACAGATACATTCAGGTTCAAGTTCCGAGTCTGTAAAAAAGAAGGCAGAAAAACCTGTGGACAAGCAAGTCTGAAGAGCAGACTGGAGGGGACAGGATAGCAGTGTGCCAATGCAAACGAGGCTGTTGCCAACGAGAAGGGGTTAATCGGTCCTCCTTCTCTATGGCAAATATGTCTAGAAGTTACACGCTTAGCCTCCTGCAGAGAAGATTCAGGGGAAGACAGTAAGGGTAGAGAACCTGAAGCCTTCTAGTGGTTAGGGAACTGAAGCTTGGGAACAGATTGGTGCAGCCTGGAGCGGCAGAGGCTCCACCAGTGGTGGGCTTCGAGGACACTGCGTTCTCCAGAGCAGCACCAGCAGAACTGATCCTGCCTCAGGGGAGGACAGCATATATGACATCTGAATTCTTCCCAGCTACCTGAGGTGGGAGCAGGATCCCATCTGCCAGAGATCTTTGCTATTGATTTTAAATGCATGAGGATTTCTTTCTTTTTGTAAACTTTCTATTGGTAAGTATATATACGGCCTAAGAATGTACATTTCTGCCAAACCAAATGCAAAACCTGCGGTTACAATGCCTTGTGAAAGCTATGCAGCTCACCAGTGACAGCAGAAAAGGTGGGGAGTGGTTCCCCAGCCCCAGTATCATATGTTGTGCATTGTTACATACAGAACTGCTCTGTCGACTCTGAAGTGAGCCAACTGGAAAGCAGACAGAAGCAGGTACTGATATTACACCAGAACATATTGTCACTGCTAGAGCCAACCTACCGTCACCGAAGCTGCCAATTATTCCCAAGTCACTGATACTTTATTTTTTTTAATCCCAGAGAATGATCTTCTGCTCGAGGCTTTTTCACACCCATGACTCTGAAGTATCCCTGGTGGCATGTTGGCTAATTAAGAGCAAAATCCATCTCTTGATGAAATAACACTGCCACTGAAAAAGATCTCTACAGTTAGAAAAAATGCTTAATCAGGCTAGGAGGAGCAGCATCCTAACACTTGCACTAAGCACAGGAAAGAGGTCTACAGCTAGCAATTAACAATGATGAAAAGGACAGTGATTTAAAGCATATTGCCGTGACATTTTTATCAAACTAAATGAGTTTGCTAGGCCCAGCGGCTGCATATGCTTATTGTCATTTAATGTTTGGATAGCAACACATCAGGCACCGAGTATGAGGAGGTGCCGAATTTAATAAGTCATTTTGACACTGGTGTGAAACGAGCAAATCAGCATTCTGAGGAATGTGTTCACACTCTGAGCAGACAGGCAGACATCCTAAGCATGTGAGGTGACACCAATCAACAAAAAAAAGGGGAGGCAGGAAAGAGGGAGAAAGAGATGAAAGCCAGGAGAAGAAACAGGCAGCAACACTCCTATGAAAAACTAGTTCTGTCCTGTCTCCTGGTTTGGCTGGTTGGTGTCAACAAGACAGATTTCTTTTCACTAAGGCCGAGATACACCGCATATCTTCAACAGCATAAATCTCATGTATTATTTAAGCTCTACATGGATTATCTCAAATGAACTAAAATTAATGTCATGGAAACCTTTCAGGACTTTTTATTGCTTTAGCGGCAATGCAAAATTCCTGCCACGTGCGCAGTTAATCAGAACTTGTTTTTTAGCACAACAAGGCTGACTCTGCACACGTACTTTGAGAGTCCCCCAGACACACTTCTCCCCGAAGCCCAGAGGAGTTGTGCCTGTGAGAGCAAACTAAGGCTCTGGCTTTTCATGACGTTCAAAGAACCGGCAGCAGTTTTGATCCTAGCTCCTCTGCCCTCCACAGATTGGCTGCTCGCTCTGTCCCTCGCCTCCCAACCCTCTTTATATTCTCTTTACCTCAGGGTATGCCTGTAGTGCGGACGTACCTGAGTTAGCTACAAAACTCGCCTGCTCAGGTGCTGCTGTAGATGAGGTTGTGTGGAGCTCAGTGCAGACTAGTTTACCCCTGCTGTCACTAATTCATTTAAAGCTAGTTTAACCATGTCTACCTGACAGACTCACTCCCCACATTCATCCTTACCATCATGTCCCCATCCTCACCCCTTCACTTCCAAATATTCCATATTTCATCACCAACCTTTTCACTGGGTGGATCCACTTCTAAATTAGTACCTTTTCCTCCCCCAAAAAATGTTGGTACTAGTTCAACAATGCTTTTGCATTTTGAGATTTAGCTCAAACTGTGCCTTAGCTACAGGGCCCAAATTCCATTTTCCCCCGGTCCTGAATGCCTGAAAACTCAAATAGCAAAGCTTCAGAAGAAAAATGTCATCTCCTTTTCTCACAGAGCATCAGTAGGTACATTAGGATATGATGAAACAACTGTTATGAGGAAGAAGAAAAATGAGGCACTTAGGAACATAACCTAGAGGAAGATCAGTGTTAGGGACATGTGGTGGAAAGGGAGGAAGAAGAGAGATGAAAGCATCCTCTTCCTATGTGCTGTATGTGTCCCATCAACAAAAGTGAGAATATACCTACTTTCCTCACATACACTGTCTGGACTTAGTCATCTCCCCTCCGCCCACCCACACCCCCCCTCCCCCATTTGGACTTGAACTCTTCCCTGCAAAAGATCACAAGTTTGAGCTGTCTGTCAGGTAAACACATTAACAAGAAGCAAGAAAGGAGGAATGAGGTAGCATTGATACTAGAACCAAGTAATTCTATCAACATGCATAAACCACATTTGATGAGGTATCCACTAAAAAATAAGGACAGTTACTATTTTGCTGGGTTGATGGGAGGTCTCAAGAAAATGGTGTCAGGTTTGCAACATCAAATAAAACACAGGCTGAGATTGTCTCCTTACTTATCAGAGGAACTGCCCAGCCCCAGACACTGCTGGAGCTGGTCCAGTCACAGATTACATCAAAAAGCTAGCGACGCTCTGTCTCTCTTCACCACCCCCCAGAACCAGTGACCAAAACAAACACTGTCTTCAGTACAGCTTCAGCAATGAAGCAGACCATAAACATCTCAGCCGCAAGCCTCCTGCAAGAGATGATGCTTTGTGCCTTAGGGAGATTCAGGACGCAGCACCTTCCACTTCAGCAGGGAAACATACTAACCAAATTTCCCCAGCCCTCACACAGAAGCCGGGCACAGGCTGGGGGGCATTTTACAGGCTTGAGGGGTTGGAATTCAGTGGGATCTCTGGTAGCACATGACAACTCCAGGTTATTAAAGTTAAAAGTGTGATATATTGGTTGTTAAACTTTTCAATAAGGACTGAAACGAGAGCAAGAGGGGCTCTGGGACCACAGAAATCCTAGTAACAGGAAGAGCTGTATACAATGCTGGCCATGGAGCAACAGACAGCTGTGAAAGACTGAGGAAGCAGGAGGTGGACAACTGAGTACGCAGACTTGCAAGTGGATCAGAGCCACCAAGTCAGAATGTGCTGGGAGAAGACAGGGGGGAGCAGCCGTGCTCAGCCAGGTATGATACCCTTCTCAGGGCCCAGAGCATGCCCCCCTTCTAGGATTTAGCTGGCTAAGCTAAAGAGTTTAGCTGGTGGAGTCCAAGGTCAGCTCCTTCACTGACAAGAGCTGTTGTGAAGAAAGCCAGAAGCAAGGACTTGCCCCTTATTTCCCTTGGGAACTGCTTTTAAGCTGGAGCCTTACCGCTGGCCCCCATCTTTGGTAACTGTCAGGGAGCAGTGAGAGCTGGCTGCTCTGCAAGGGACAAGCAGCCAGAATCAGAGCAGGATAATAAAGCAGGCACAAGCACTGATCTCACCAACATGGAGTTGAGATGGAAACTGGCAGGTCCAGGTCAGGATCAGGGCAAGAGACAGTGATCAGGGCCAGACACAGTCCAGTGATGATCCACCCAGTCTGCAGTGATTGGGCAGGTCTGATGCCAAGCCAGGATGCCCAGTCAGCAGGTCCAGGTCAGGGTCAGAGCTGTGGCAGTACAAGACCATCACAGACACAGCTTCCGCAAGGCTGTGGTGGAGCAGTAAAGCTTAAAGGCAGTTCCCAAAGGAAAGGAGGGGCAGGCCATCACTTCTAGCTTTCTTCACAACAGCTCTTATCAGTGAAGGACCTGACCTTGGATTCAGCCAGCTAAACTCTTCAACCCAGCCAACCAAACTCTTGGTAGGGGGCTGTGCCATGGGCCTGACGCCTCCAATTCCTCAGGCCCCACACAGTCGTCTCTCACTGCTACTTAAAGGAAAGAAAAGAGAAAAGAGGGTTTGATGGACCAGGTTGTCCATTCCATTCCTACTCATTGTAAACTCTAGCAAGACTGAGGTAGAAAAGAAAAATTGCTGAAGGCAAAACCAGAGCCTGTTACAGTAAGGTTCAAAGGTCATCTGTCAGCTGAGGAAAGTAAGTTCTCAACTCTCTGAAAATCAGACTCTTCTCTGTGACCACAGGTTGCAAATACTTTTTTTTTCTTTAGTGTTCAGAAGCCAGCTTATCTACATCCTAAGTCCCTGCAGGGAGAGGAGTTAGAGCAAAAAGCAGAGAGGGAGGACTTCTAAGACCTACACATCCCCCATCCTTGTTTAACCTGAGGGACGGGAGGAGGAGGGAGAACTACCTATGGACCCAAACTGAACATCACTTTGTTCTTTCATCCATCATGGAAAAGGTGTATCCAAACATCATACCAAAGCTGCACTCCGTCTTCAGGCTGCAGCAGTTTACACAGCCCAATTTAAAATGCCTTGCATCCCCTGGAATGTGTAAAAGGTGCAATAAATTTTTTACTAGCTGAAATTATAATAGGCTTTTCCCTCTTTGGTCTTTCTTCCCACACTCTCCTAAGACCTCACAGTTCAGTGTGTGGGCAGTTCAGCCTTCTCCCATCCAGTTGCTACATTGCAACGTTAATACTAGGCAGCAAAGGCATATCGGCCCAAGATGAAAAGAAGGCTTTCTGAGTCCTTCATCCTTAGTTAATATCTTTTCCTTCCAGTAGTTATATTGGCACTAACTCAGTGCCCAAGAGGACAGTGCAACTCTAGCAGTCTGACAAGAAGATGGTGCTAATGCAGCTTCTTGGTTAGCTGCCAGAAGCAGCATGAACAGTGCACAGAGTCCTCATGTCCCTGAAGAAGAGTAAAAGCTTCTCCTCCTTGTTCTCTGAGCTGCTAGCATGCACAGGGCTGCAGAGCATGAAATCCAACACTGTCTCTAAGCTTGCACCACCAGAGGTACAATTAGGTCATGTTGTGAGTAAATGTTTCAAGAGACCTAAGACACCTTAACTGAGGACTTTCCACTTAGGAAAGAGCACGAGCACAAATATATCCCTTTGCTTCCAGCTTAAAATGAAATCGAATTGATACCAGAAATTTTCCAAAAGAGTTGCAGCATCTGCAAATGCCTCTACTTTATTCTGTGTGCAGTAACCCATTTTGTGCCTGCTTTTTAAAACATTGACTCCTCTACTCCTACACAGCTTGTTGTTATGTTGCCTCATTCCAGTTGGGTTGCACCTGCTAAGCATGCTCTAAATCAGGGACATCACCCAGAGAGTAAAGCACGGTTCAAGCTAAATAGGAAGAGCAGAACTTAGGCCCCAAGGGAGACTTACTCTCCACATCTCCAAGCCCGAACAGCTCTAACTTGTCATTATTTCTTTTTGAGGTGGAGCAACCAGAATATTAAATCACATTAGGAGATGCCCAAGCGTGTCCGGTATTTTTGTCTTCCCTCCCCGCCCCTTCTCCTACCATAAAAATCACAGTTGCAAAAAAAACAACCTGACAATCCAAATGTTGAAACCAATGACAAGTGAGCCACATGCTGGATTTTTTTCTACTAAAGCAGGTACCACAGATGGAACAGAGAGTGGTTTCCACTAAGTAAGAATAGCCCAAAATCAGTAAAAAAAGCCATAGAATTATGCAGCCCAAACACATTAGCACTCTGCACGCATCAGGTATTATATAGTTGAGAGCAAGTAAAAAAGAAGCAGATGGACAAGCTTATGGTCTCCTGTTCATTTTCCAGCCAAGTTATAAAGATAGCTGCTTGGTTTCCCTCCCAGACTGGCAGCTTTTGGAGTGACAAGCTACAGCGTGGCCATATATGGCACAACAAGGTTTTGCCCATTTCTAAGCAAAGACAGATTCTAAAGGTGGTGTGAGCTGGTGACACACTCTTTATTTCATGTTCCTGCTACAAGCAGCCTGCAGACATGAGTTAAAACTTCCAGAAGGACAATACGGAGCTAAGAAAGTTCAGTTTAGAAGCATCAACAGGTTGAGTCTGAAAACAGAAAAAACACCCTCTTGAGTGCCTCCTGACTCCCAAAGTAAACATCTGCTGAGGGGACAGCACTGTTATCAGCTGCTACTTTGACCTCCAAAGGCAATTTCACTGCTCTGACATTAGATGTGGAAATATACTAGCCAGCAGAGAGGAGCCAGTGCTGGGAGGCTGGAGATCTCCTCCAAGAAGTGGAAATTAGATGATGGACCTGCCATCATCACAAAAGTCATGAAAGATGAGAAGCAAAAGCAAAAGGCACCCTCACTAATAATACAAAAGATATTTGTCTAGTCTTCCTCCAGGTCTTCACTAACAAAAATAATTACGTTTTCTAATTGCTAATGCACCGTCTTTTACAGTATCTGTTGGAGGTAAGAACATAGCACTGCTGCTTCCTACTGAAACAGGCTGGGAACCGCCCTGTATTCTTGAGTTTTTCTGCAAGTTTAACTTTGCTTTTTCATTTAAAATATCTTTGTTTCCATAGGCATTAGGTATAGACATTTCATGCTGTCCGAGGAAGCTATATGATAGGAAATTACATTTTAATGATTAGCGCACAAAATGAAAACCCCAAATGGCAAGGGAAAGGCTGGATTAGCTACAGCTCTGAGTGGAGAAAGCCAACGTCCCACACAGCTGCTTTCTGGGTCCTAAAAAAGGTTCCAAGTTAAAGTTGTACTAATTATACCCAGGTGTAGAATAAGAGCTGGTTTTCATTTCTTTTCAATCTGAACCAAAGGACTGGTTTTCAGCCTAGAATAATTTGTCCAGAGGGCCCTTAAGGGGTGTGGCTTTAATTTGCATCTGGCTTCAGTTTCAGGGTTCCCAGCAGTGGCACTTTTCTGAACTTTTATCAAATTAATTGAGCACTCATGCGTAACTCAATTGAGCACTCGTGTAAATTAATTGGGCATGCAAGCGTGAAGCAATCTGGTTCTCATGCATGAATCGATTGGGTACCCATGCATGAGTTAACTGGGCACACAAGCATAATTTAATTGTGCCCTCAAGCGCGAACTGATTGGGCACTCCAGCACGAATTCTTTGGGCACTCATGCGTGGACAAGTTGGGCACTCACGCGTGACTGCAGTAAACCCCGCAATTTATGCCCAATGCATTCTACCCTCCGTTTCTGTGAAAAACATAGGAACTCTTTCAACATCGATCTATTACAAACTCTACTTTTAACATCATCACAATCTTAATATACACCAATTAGCTCCACTCCTACTCCTGTGGCTCAGGCAGTAGGGATAAGCACTGTGTCATGCACACTTTGACCAGCACAGCAGAAGCTGCTCATTCTAACCAGATTATTGGGGTCAACCTTATCACAGTCTGACTACATGTACTCTTCACAGACTTCAACCTTCATCCCCTTGTATCGGGGTTAATATTATAACAACCTGAATGCAGATGTATTAAGCCCTTCGGGGCATAAATTGCAGAATTTATTGCATTCATGCATGAGTGTTCAATAAAGTCACACAGGGATGCTCAACTAGTTCAGGCTCAAATGTTCGATAAATTCGTGCATGAGTACCCAATAAATACGTGCATGAGTACCCAATTAGTTTATGCATGGGCACACAAATAATTCACACCTGAGCAGCCTATCAGTTCATGCATGAGAGTCCAATCAGCTCATTCTTGAGTACTCAATGAATTGAAACATGGGTACAATTAATTCACATCCAAATGCCAAATTAATTTATGCCAGACTGCCCAAGTAGTTCATGCATGAGTGCCCGGTTAGTTCACGCATGAATGTCCTGCAAACACTTATCCAATTAATCCTTGCATGGAGGCACAATTAATTCATGCTTGAGCACCCAGTTAGCTCACACAGGGGCATCCAGTTGGTTCAAGATGCCCCATTAGCTCACACATGACTGCACAATCAGGTCACGCATGATCACTGAATGCATGCATGAGAATCCAACCATTTCATGCATGACTGCACAGTTCACTTGAGACGAGCACCCAATTTACTTATGCATGACCACTCAGTACATGCATAAGCGCCTGACGATCTCACGAGTGCCACACTGGACAAACGTGGCAGGCTTCAGCATCCAGGGGCTGCAGCAGGGCCAGGGTGGGAGGTGGCCAGGAACTGCCCTGTGCAGGTGACAGCTGGCTCTGAAGCTGATGTAACTGCCCATGGCATCCCAAAATGCCAGGCCCTCAGAGAAGCCCACAGTGCCCCATCACAGAGATATTTAAGGAACAGCAGCAGGCACAAGGGGAAAGACACATAAGGGGAGATGATAGAGGAGATGCTTGGAGGGAGAGATGGCAGTAATGATGTACAGGGGCAGACGTGATCATGGAAGGAGACACTCCATGCCTGAGGGGTGTCCCTGAGGGACTGTGGCCCATGAGTGGCCCACACCAGGGCAGGGACACCCCTGAGGGACTGTGGCCTGCAGAAAACCCCCTGCCAGAGAGCTCCCACAGCTATTCATAGTTACTAATTCCCTTCTGCTATGAGCTGGTGGGAAGTCCTATTGATCTAGCAGTGACCTCTATGTATCATCATGCGAAGAGAGTGTGCCGGAAGACAGGTGTGAGATAAACAGCAAGGATAATGCTGGAAGGCCAGCAGTATGGTTGACCTGGGAAATTGTGTCAAAAAGGTCTGAAAATTCTCCTTGCTGTCACTGTACATATTGGGACTGTTCCTGAAAGAACAGGACAGAGTAGGATGAAGTGGAGAAGAAAGCCCATCAGAGATTAGAGCTGAGAGACAAAGTGCAGATATAGGGGAAAGGAGAAGGTTCACTTAATATTGTTCAGGTTGTGGAGCAAGGTCCAGAACAGTTGAGCCATTTGGTGCACCACTTTACTCCCCAGGTCAGAAAATGCCTGTGTTGCATCACGAGAAAACCCTTCACCACCCATATTGGGTCTGGACAAAGTCCTGCAGCTAATTTGAGTCATGAACCTATCGGTACCTCCAACAGTGGTGTTAATCTTCAATTGTACTATCTTCATTATCTGCTTCATATGCCAGAGTATAGTAAATAAGTGAAAAATTCTGTTGTATTCTTGGGTTTGTGTTTTGCAGGAACAAGATGTGAAATTTGTAAATGGTTAGATTATGTTAACCCCAATAATGCAGTCCACAGGGGCGAGGGGTGGCATTTGTACTGCATATATATTCAAACTGTTGTGACTTAAGTTACCTTTGCTGCAGGAACAAGGAGTAAAGTTTGTACTAAGCATGCATTCAGATTGTTACAATATTAGCCTGTACAGTCTAGTCCATTGGGATGAGGGTTGAAGTTTGTGGAGAGCACATATATTCAGACTGTGATAAGGCTGACCCACATCTCTTCCTGCTCGTCTTCCCAACCCTCAGGACCTTGCTCAAGTAGCTTCAGACTCTGTTTCCCACTTGCTTACATATTGTTCACACCTACTACCGCTCCAAGACGTAACAGCTGAACCACTTACACTCCAAATTTCCAATACCAGAACCAAGGCTCCTTGCTGAGCCTCAAAGCCACTCAAATTATTCCAGCCCCAGACCATGCCAGGCCTGCATTCTCCAACAACTGCTTCCCTGGGCACACTTACTGTTGCTAGCAAGACAGTCTCCACTGGAGGAATTTTTACTGAAGTTATTCTAAATTAACACAGACTTCTAATCACCGATTAATGAGAAGGAAGAAAGCAAGCAATTAAACACTTAAGTAAACACCTTTTCTCCTCGCTTCTCAGTTTAAGCTGCCTTTGCTTTCACTACAGATCACACACAGTCCATTCCAACCCCCTTCATGAAGCAACAGGCAGTGCAGGAGCATGGGGTTGTCTGCATAGCAGTTTGCTGCTGCTCTCTGCTTTTCACTGGGTTTCTTCCACTCCTCTTGAACTCCAGTCTTTCCACCCTGGCTTGGACTAGATGAAGGGCAGCATATCACTCCTGTTTTCAAGACACAACTAAGTGATTTTCTTCAGTCAGTGAAAACTGCACTTAACATCCTTCACTGTCTCTTTTCTTAGCAATTATTCAGAAAGCCTTGCAATTGTTTACAGTGTTCACAGGAATACAAAAGGTCAAGCCATAAGGCCTCAAGAACATGCATAATACTGAAGAAAAATGTTTTATCCCTCAGCAATAGTGCAAAACAAACATTGGTTCAGTGCAATATTCACCACACCACATAAAAAAAACAAAGATATTGTCAAGCACACATCAGTATCTCCTGGACTACTCTTACACCATTCTAGCCATGCAAAGCATTCAGCAGTGCAACGCAACTGCCTAAACCAGAACGATAACTCCTTTGCAACTGGCAGCCTGGACTGTATTTGGGAGCCTGGCCCATTTACTGCATGTTTTTGCCAAGACACATCTTAACTTGCAGCTGACTTTGAAATGCAAACCACTTAGCAAACCATAATATGGTGCTTTCTAATCTCTAAAATCCCACACTACCTACTGAAGGCAGGAGGCTTAGGCCTTGAAATGCCAAAGTGTTAATAGAGTTGCATTGACAGAAACAGCATTTGTTTTGAAAACTCTTCAAGTGTATTGATACCAGATCAGGGCCCATCAGAGTATGTCAGCTGCAAGTCACTTCTCATGTTCCTCTCTGTGTTGACTGGTATACTTGCTAAGATGTCTCTCAAGCTATGTAAGTCAGGAGGGAAAAAGCTGTAAACTGATCAGAGTGAAAAATAAGCCTACACTGTGGCTATGGCTTGCCAGAGCAAAACAGCTGGAATTTGTGGCAATACTGGTTGTAAAAGTACTGTTTCAGTGTGAGCTAAGAACTGTCACACTCCCAGAGCCCTATCTATCAGGTAAGGGCTGAGTATTTCCTGACAGACAGGAGGAGAACATCTACCCCACACAACAGCACCTGCCAAAGGTGTGCCCAAAAGCATGTTCTGAATCGGAGAGCAATGCCGCCTCATGTTGCTGAGATTTAAACCCTGTGAGCCCTGTTTCCTCTCCAAATACATAAGTATCAGTTTAACATGGCTGTGTACAATAGCAGACAGTCACAATTTATCTCAGCTGGCATCCTCCTGCTTAAGGGAGCCTCCTGCAGGCCTTTGCACAGGCAAGTGAAAGAACCAAAAATGAAGGGCCGAAGACTGGGAACCATTCTTCATGTACTACTGCCTATTGCTCGTGTTAAAACATAACCAGGATTGACAGAGATGGCTGGACATTCTGAGCACACACTTAGAAGCATGCTTTACAAGTGGCCCTATGGAAAAGACTGCCTCTTCCTCCACCAGGCCAAAATACGCTCCCACTCTGCCTCTCATGGCTGTCAAACTACCTGAAAATTCTTGCAGTGGCAGCTCCGTTCCTAGGCACCAGGGAAACACCTGGTAATGCAGTGCAGGAGGTCTGTCCCCACACCTGCAGCATGCCTACACACATAGAGGTTTTACATGACCGACTTGTTTCCTGTGTTCTGGACAGCCACTCTGGGCCATTTGGCTTAACCACACACATCTACCTCATTACCCAGCCCCAAAATTAGCCTGGAAAATAAACGCCATATCACAAGAGCCTAGTGTTTAAATGCACTCTCACTCCCTACCTCAATCCGAATTTCACATTCTGCTACAAGCTGACAAGATAATTGTTAGGTAATTACACTGCCTTCTTTTCCAAGTGCAGCAAAGGTACAGCAGCAAGAGAATGTAGTAGCATGATAAAAATTACATGTTTATCTGCTTTTCAAAAAGTATCCAGCTGGCCTGTACATTACCAAATGAGTAGTGGGCTGGAAGGAAATGATGGTTGGAGAATGCTTCAAAGATCTGTCTGCTGCTCTTGTTGGTGTTTTTGGCACTTGCAGATAGAATAATAGAGGGTAACAATAAACAGTAGCACTCTCTGCACCGCTGCTTCGCTCACACACCAACGTTGGGGCACCCCAGGCGTGACACCTGCTGACACCATCGGCACATAGAAGGCACTGCAGGTGCAACAGAGAGGTGACAGAACTTGGGAGGTATCACCAGACCTTCATCAGCCAAACCTCTGGTAGCAATAATGTAACTTCAGCTGTTTCTGGTGTATTTCTACACTATAGTTATTGCAGCTCAGGTAGATCTGCCTGAATCAACTATAAAAGCAGCTCAGCCCAGGAGTCCAAACTGTGCCCAGGAGGAATGACATGGCCTGCAAAAATCCTGCTGAGAAAGGCTGGCCAAGCTGTTGCAGCTCTCCTCTGCCAGCACTCAAGTGAGCCAGTTTGACACCAGTTGTGGTGTGTCCAGATGAGCAGAGATGCTCTAGAAGGGCTGCTCTTGCACTGAGCTGTTTTCAGTATCACTGACAGTACCACAGAGTGGGTATTTCACCCCGGTAGCTTCTCTGAGGACAAACTGCAAGATGGATTAGTAAGTTCCATTCCTGGTCAAGATTCCAGCAATCGGTTACATAGGACTGCCTTCCCTGCTGTTTACCATAAGTCACAGTTTTATTGTTCCCATGAGGCACTGTGCCAATTCAGCAGGAGACACCAACTCATCACAAAGCCTAGCCCATGAAACAGCACAGTTTGTAGCTGCATCCAGGCAGTACAGCTGCTCAGGCAGACAAGGCGTAAAAATCAGGCTGACTAGAAACAGAGTTTTGATTTGGTTCAAAGACATCAAAAATGTTTACATTTGGATCAAAAACTTCATTTTTGTTCTTCATATAAAAGCCTGAAAAAACCCTACACGGAAATTTAATTTTCCCTCCCAAAGACCTCATAAGAGACCAACGTATCAATGGACAAACCCTCAGCACTTCCAACCACCTTCTGTAATTAATTTTCTGTTTCGTGACTGTTCAGTGAAAAAATGAACAATCACAGAGGAAGGCAGAGAAAGGCCCGAGTCTCCCGGGTCTGTGTGCATTCCCTATAAAACCCCAAGCTATCATATAATAATCCAGTGATTTTGCTTCTTACATATTTTCATTGCTGTGTATCTTATCTCTCAAGCTGTGAAGCACCCCAAATCCCAGAACTGTAACATGCGAGCCACCAGCACCTGATTTAATGGTATTACCAAGTGCTAAGCACAGTTTCAGAGCTTGATGTCACAAGGTGTCTGTGGCTGCTGATACCACAGGGACTCGGTAGTGCACAGCAGTGCACCAGGTCTTGAATCGTTTGCAACAGATGATTTGGAGGCTTCTCTTGCATTTTATGAGGAAGCTTACTTTTGCTTACTGAAATTCAAATTTTTCAAAGTGTGCCACTTTCAATGAAGTCTTGGCCAGGAACATTTTTACTCTCCAAGGGGAATTTTTAGTTCAAGGTGGAGGGAGGCATTCAGAGTAGGGACCCTAAGTTTCCCTTATTCAAGAGAAGGGCTGCCATACAAGGCTCTTTGGTCTTAGAAAGCCTGAATCTGTTTTTTAACATGTATACCTCTCCCCTCCTCTTCCCCATCCCTCAGCTTTCACAAGGGACTTGCCTAAATCTGAAACAGGAAATAGCTTTCCATTTCCTACCCAGCACATTGATGGAGCAAGTCCGTAATTAACGGGGACCATATCCTAAAACACTCTAAAGTAACCCAATGCAAACTTTTTTCCCTGGGTTATTCCTGCATGTTTCAGTTACTAGAATTTTCGGCTAGGACTAGTAGCTGATAATTGCTTTTGCTAATCATTGGTTTGGTCATGTCTTTCTCCTCTCCTTGGGGAAGAGAAGTTATCCCTGAGGGCACAGGTGGGGTTGAGAAAGCACCCAAGCAGTGAAAAGTTTGATCTCTTGTGTGAGTTGTGAAATTATTTTGTGAAGTGGGGAGCACATTTGTCTGTGAGTTCCAGGGATGGATTTGGATATTAAAGATGAGAAGACCCAAGGAATGGTATGTTACTAGAAAGGGGGAAGAATGGAAGAGTATAGATGGGAATGGGCTCAAAGAGAGGAATAACTTCAAGCCACTGGCTGCAATTGCAAGCGGTATATTTCTTTCACCATATTCCTTTCAGTGTACTCCTCCTCATTGAAAGTCTATTTCCACCTGAGCTAGACCTGTCAGGAAATCTGCTCAGTAGAGTCATTGGAATAATGACCTCGACTGAGTTCAATTAGACATTCAAAACAGATCATTTAGATCACTCTCCAACAGCACCTGTTCCCTCTCAGTGGATATGCAGGGTCACAAGTGACAGGTGCAGCTGTAGACACTGTAAATGTCCACAGTAAGCAAGATGAATCTCAGACTAAACATCTCAAAATCATCAGTGTATTTAGCATCTCAGCATTCCCGAGAAATACAGCACTACTATTCTTGACAGTCAGGCAAGAGAAATCACAATATATAACTTCAGGCCTAAAAATCGTAGAATAGTTTGGGTTGGCAAGGACCTTTAAAGGTCATCTAGTCCAACCCCCCTGCGGTCAGCAGGGACATCTACCATTAAGATCACATTGCTCAGAGCCCTGTCCAACCTGACCTTGAATGAATAATATGCCTTTTCCAACTAATTCAAATCTACCCACCTCCCAAGAAGTCTGGGATGCCTGATTTTTCTCCTGTTTGGAGAAGAATTTAGAGATACTTTCTAGGTACTAGGTACCTTCTAGATGCATTGCCTCTTACAAAAAAATGGGAGCCTTGGTTTCCTATGCCATCACCGAAGCTGAACAGAATGCACTATAGAGAAATTTCCTAAGTAAAGTGACTTGAGTCAACTCACTCAGGAAGTGGATTGTAGGAAACGGTAAATAAATGTCTCAAGTAGATCTATCTTCCCTCCTAGGGAAGCTCAGGAAGTGTGGGCTGGATGAGTGGTCAGTGAGGTGGATTGAGAACTGGCTGAATGGCAGAACTCAGAGGGTTGTCATCAGCAGTGCTGACTCT
>Ga0181612_156364_pt1 | contig 23339 bp, 18 predicted proteins | sample HoacroProtozoa21_FD_119630 | JGI IMG/M metagenome (GOLD analysis project Ga0181612, IMG submission 119630) | Hoatzin crop microbial communities from Cojedes, Venezuel. Combined Assembly of Gp0051906, Gp0051904, Gp0051908
CCCTTCCCTTCCCTTCCCTTGGCCAGGCATGCCCACCTTGCAGGCTCATGGGCCAGGTCGTGCTGATCTACAGAGAAATGCAGTGACAGAACTTGCACGTGCATCTGGTTGAAGTAGGGAAAAGGGGCAAGAGCTGAGGGACAGTGACTCTTGAGCCCTGCAGAGCTGCGGGCAGAGCTCCTCCTTCTCCTGCCCGGGTGGACTGGGCTGAGGCCATCCCGTGGCACCGCATTCCCCCTGCTCAGCTCACGTGGTTCCCACAGGCACTGTGCTGGCTTTCCCCCTGACCCCCTGCAGCTACTTAGCTAATTTCTAATTTACTGTTTAACTCATACTAATTAGTCATTGGTATCAGCTTAGCAGCCTGAACTCCTGCCTGTCTTTCCCAATAAAACCCGAGGCTGAGCCAGAAAATCCTGGAATGCACAGGCAGGCAGTCGCTCTTCTGCATCCACCTCCAGCACCATGTGCTAAATCTTCCTTTCCTCGATGGCTGCAGGTATCTTGTAGAGATTTGATCCTTGTCTGTGATTAAGCCCTTCCAGAGGACTTTTCACTGTCTCTTGACCTGCTGGTTTCCCACAACCCATCTCTCTCTGTGCCACAATCCTCTCTGCTTTGGCCTTTTGCTATACTGGGATCTGCTGTGCTCCTTCAGCTTCCCTGTCTCACCTTTCTGCGGTCGAGCATCTCTGTAGTGGGGTTGATGCTCTTCTGTTGCTTCAATCCTTGTCTCCTGCCTCTTCTACCAGATGAAACCGACCTGTTTGAACATCAGTACTGTTCTACCACCTTTTCATCCCATTGCCATTTCCTTCCCAGGAGGGTGTTTTCTGAGTTTTCTTGGTTTCACAGATAGAGGGTTTTTGGAGGATGGCAGAAGTGTGATATGGTCGCGTCTCCTTATAAGCTTATGCCACTAGAAGTGTCCAAGAGCTTATGAATTTCTGAACCTAAGCTGGAGTGAAACACCTTCCCTGGGGATTAACCTGCACTTTTGTCTAGTGACATGGCTTTGCTGCATCTAGTGAAAGGTGAAGAGAACCAGGAAAGATATAACCTATGTGGAAACAGGCAGTTGGACGTGCTTTGTCTCGTGTTGTGGTCTGTTCCCAAAGCATGACAGAGGGTTCTGTTTAAAGGTCAATGGTCAGCTCCTTCTCCTTCCTTCACCTTTTCTCCCTCTCACCAGTCTCATAAATGGAGACTGCGTCTCACAGCTGAAACCCGGCTCCTCTTCTGCCCTGGGAACTTGGGATGAGCCACCGTGTTTCTCTCCCTGTCTGCATGCAAAGTGGGCAGTTGGTGGCTGCTCCATTATGAGTCCCTTCGAGACTCACTTCCCTGTGTTGCCCAAGCACTGGCTGCGTGGCTCTTGGGCCGCTCATAGGAAGCCCTGCTGACAGGGAGCACCACAGACCGCAGGACGGGAGAAATTGCTCCCTGGGCCTCCGGTTTCACAGTCTGCCTGCTCCACATGTACCATTCATCATAGTTTTACCCAGCTGCAGTTCAGTTTAACTCCAATGTCCTCTTTGGGTGGCAGTGATACAGCCATGTCATTACTTTCTTCTTTACTTGAGCACCCATTCCTTTTGGCTTTGGGACTGAGGTTTGCATCTCCTCTCCCATGACATCCATAGCTTTGGGTGCTAGGTGTGACTCTCTCTGCATTCTTCTGATGGAGGTGTGAGCAGAACTAAATGAAAGTCTAATGTACAGCAGGAGAATGCCACCCTAGTGCCAGTGCTGAGATTGGCTGATGCATCCAGTAGCTGGGGCTTTTGGCGGGTCCTAGAAGACCCCACTGCCCGAGGAGCCCCAGCCCAGCTCTTCCTGCTGCCCAGTCCAGGGCTTGCTCTCTGTTGATTCACGGCCTTTAATTTTAGTAAACCTGAAAAAGATTAGCAAATGTTCTTTTGAGAGGCAGGGTTTTGAATCCCCGACAAGTGGACTGAAAAACAGCAACAACCCTTTTTGTTGAAGGATATGATGAAGTTAAAAAAGACAGAATTTTAGAGCATTAAATCATCTTCAGTGTTTCCTTTCATCCCGTTTGTGAAATTGTTGAGTATAAAGAGAACATAGTGCAATTTTTCAAGTGCAGTTGACACAAAAAGATGAATTCATTAGCCCCAGCCCAGACACATTTTTTTTCAATCTAAAAATAATAATATAAAGAGGTTTTATTTGATACATGAATACATCATCTCCAGCATGTTTCTAAGAAGTACTGAATCTATAATGACCACCTACTGTCTTTTTCATTGGGAGTGCCTCCCACTGTTATTAACATTAATAATAATAATGTAGACATGGAAAGCAGACAGGCAACATTTTAGTTTTTCAAAATTGGCAAAATGTGTTCTTCCTTTCTTGGAGTATTCTTTGGATCATCAAAAAAAAGACTATTTGACTTAGATGACGTGTCTCACTGAAGCCATTAGTAGAGCAGAATTTGGTTCAAAAGCGCCAGATAACCCATAATTTTGTAGAAGTATGTATTTTTTGTTTTACCCAATGCATCTTAATATCAGGAAGTACTCAGATTGTGCGGAGGAGAGCCACAGACATTGCCTGTTTAGGGGAAGAAAAAAAAAGATGAAAACTTTAGCTTGAATTAATAATGCAAAGCTAAGCAATGGCTCCATAACTGTGTCTGGCTGAGTAGCCACAGATAAGAACTGCAACTTTATTCAACAAATACAGGCTCAAGTTCCTTCAGCTGCAGCTCCCCTGGGTGAGGAGATCAGGCCTGTAAGGTGCTGAGTCCTTGGGCTCCAGTCCAAGGAAGCTCATTTTCAAGCTGTAAACCCAAAGGAACTTGGATGCTTGAAGGCCAAGGCTGAGCTCAAATGCTCTGCTGCAGTCTGGCCCAGAGACGCAATTCTTTGCTGAATGAAGACTTTTGAGAATAGCCGGCTTTGCATGAAGCGAATCTGAAAACAGATCATTTGGTGGCGATAAAAAGTGCACTCTTTGCTGGTGCTGTTTTAGCTGCCTGAGGTCCCCTTTATGGGTAACTCATTGCTGCTAGTGGGAGTTGTGTACATGAATCAGAGAGAAGGACAAACCTTTAAGGTTTAAAAACTGAAGCGGTTCCAAGATCCAGGAATGACATACGTGAAGAGCACTCGGTGAGAGAAACAGTAACTGAATAGTTTATCAGAGAACCGCAATTCTGAAATCTTGCACTGTTTTCTTGAAAATATATTTTTATAATATGCTTTTTTATTTTTCAATGTATTAATAAACTTCCTTAAAGATTAATGCAATCTGTTGTCAAATTTTTCTCATGTGGCCTGATAGCTTTGCAAAATACCATATCCTACATATGGCCATCTGTCAAAACAGAAGTGACAAAACGAATTAATCTGAATTGCAGATGTGTTAATGAATCCCTTTGAAGGGCTTAAGCATTTAATTAAAAGTAAAGAAGAGTAAGATACACAATTTTTAAAGCTTTTAAAATATTCTAAATTGTCGTTAATATTTGAATTTTATTTTCAGGCACATAATTTATTTGGTAGGGTTTGCTCCCCCCAAATCTAATTAAAATAATACAAACAAGTCTCGACCCCAGTGTGTATCATTCACTCACCAGCAGTTACATAGAATTAAAAATATTTGCACAATGATACCAAACAGTAGATACTTTCTCCCTAAAATAGAAAAGAAAAATATTCTCAGGAAGTCACAGCCGCCGCCTGAGCAGACTGGCTTTAAAGAAGAGAGTTAGTAGAAGCCCCTTGGTAGGGTTATGTCCTTTTATTGTGCTAACAGGAGACAAACAGTTACTGTCATACACTTGGGCACACAGATGTGTCCATGCCCTCAGAGGATGCCTTGCTAAAAAGGACCATAGTCCTTGCAGCATGCTGCGTGAGCGGCAGAGGCTGCAGAGCTGCTGACGGAGCTGACTTTTCTGTTTCCCCGCTGTGGACAGACTTCACTGACGTTCGTCTGGCACCAGCCTGGTCCATGGCTCAGTTGAAGCATCACGCCTTCCCCGGACCTTGGTGGCAGAACTTGGTCATCTTGTCAAGAACATGCTGAAGCCATCTTTTGAAAGCTCTCCATGCCACCAGAAGGGTTGATTAAAAGGAAAAGTCAGAAAAACTATAATTCTTCTGCAGTGGGATAGTTTAGAAAACAAGGCTTTCCTGCAAATATGGAATCTCATGAGATTTATGGCTAAATCGCAGGACTTTTCAACCTTGAACTCTCCATCAGCTTCAGTGAGACTATTCACTCTTAATGTCAGACTTGTCCTTATACACTTTACTGAATCTGGGCCTTAAAACTTTTTTACTTTGCCAAGCTATGAGTCATTGAAAGTGCTGCTGCCTCAAATGAGCTAGTGACTAAAGCAAACGCATACTGATTATTTTGAATCCATCTTCTGCTGAAACTGATATCACTCTGGGCAGAATTATTTTTTTTTATATAACATGTAAGATAATTGTTGAAGTTTGTTTGATTAAAATGACCTCTAATTAAGCACTGTGTTCATTGTTCATCACCATGTATTTAGAATTTATTTTGACGTTAGAAAAAGATATTTCCGCTTGGAAAGCTTAACCGTGTCATGGTGGTGAAATTTTTTTTTTTTTTTAAAAAAGTATTTTTAAGGTGTTCTCAAAGAGATTCTTCCTCTGAGGAGGAAAAACAGTTCTTCAAGTATACCTGCATGCATGTGCATAAATGTATAAATTCATATGTGTTTGTATTATATATCCACATGTACACAGGCATGTGCAAATAGACATGAAAATTAGTATGTCATAATCTATAGCAGCTATAATCTTAGCAGTTAAATGCATGAAAGCCTAACATGATCCATGCAGTCAAAATTAATTAAATGAACTAACAAGAAAGCAGATACATTAAGCTTTGCAAAACTGTAAAATTAATATTACAGCTATGTCACCTTCGCCTGCAACTGGACTGAGCAAGGGTGAGAGAGAGAGAGAAATCAATTCCACGAGTTTTGGAGAATGTAAGACTGTGCCGAGAATGTATCTGTGTCTTGTGATGTCTTGTTCGGTGTCTTTGCTGCTCTGTGGCGGGGGGCTCTTCATCACCAAGGGAGTCTGGCAGGGCCATACGCCAAGGTTAGCCATGAAGGTGCGAAGTACTTGCTTCACTGTCTACTGGCTGGTGGCGGATTTCGTAGGCGTCGGTGGGGGGTATCATGTTCCTGTTCCATTCATGTGTTTGCCCATGTTGGTCATTGACGGGGCCGTGGCACTCACCTCTCCTTCCATTCCTCCTCACGGCCCCAGCAGAACTCTTCTTACCACTTCTGCGACGCTCTCCAAATGGTCTGGTTTAATTCAGGACGAGCAGACTGGCAAGTTTTACCCATTTGGGCTGTGTACATGTTTTTTTCAGAAAGTCAGGCATGCTTGAGGTTAGGTCAAGGTGCAAAGATGCAATGAAAGACTCCTAGAGGCCATTTTTGATTCATTTTCAACAAAAGTTTCAGCACCACAGTGACATTTTCCCTTGAAGTAAGAAAAGTGGCTCCTCTGAAACACTGCTGAATAGCAGAGAGCCTAAAGTAGTTCTCCAGTATGGAGAGCCTGAGGGCATCCTACCTCAGCTGTACGGAAACACGGAGGTGGATGGGGTTTTCTGGGCTGTGCCAGTGAATCACCACACTGCAGAGTTGGCGCAAAAAGCGGTAAAAGGAGTTTTGTTCGGTTTGTACTCATGCTGTGTAAACGTGTGTTGTCTGTATGTTTGTTGTATCTGTGTTGCATCTCCCTGTAATCCTTCCAGCTGAAGCAGCATTACATGAATGAACTTGATGCTTTGGGTATAGACTTGTCTTTATTTGTTGCTTTGATTTGACACCGCCGTTACACCTCGGCTTGCCGTTATCTCCAGCGGCCATTAATTGGCTAGCTGGTACCCAAACCAGGAGCATAAGGCATCGTTCAGTGAGGCTGGAGAGTTGACAAATAGGAAAGTGTTGAGAGGTGCTGAGGAAACGGGCCCACGCTGAAGCTCTCTGCAGAAGCCATTTTGCCTCTGACAGATCCAAGACGTGGTATTAATCGATTGGGGCCAGGCTTTGCCAAAAAAGCCTGCAAAGTGCTGGAGAGACGCTTCCAAATGTGTCTGCTCTTCACGCTCCCACTCACTGAAGGCAGTGACAAACACCAATTAATTCGTTGTTGAAGTTCTGCTCTTGTGGTGCGTGTCTGGAGGGTGGCGAGCTGGCTGAAGGCAGCTCGCCTGAACGGATGAACCATGCAGGCTTCCAGCATGCTCATTACCTGATTACTCTTTAATTGTACCTGGACAAAAATTAGCCTCTAGTTCAGTAAGGTAACGTGCATGGGTCTTAATCTTAGTTTGTAATTGCAAGTAATTAGAGTGTGCAAATATGATCTAGAAAAGCAATGGTCTAAACAAGTTTGAATAAAAATATGAAACCAGACATCTGTGCCTTAGCACTCACCTGTTCTTTTAATTTTTAGTATTCCCAGGTCTTCACCTGTTGAGTCATTGAGAAGAGAGCACGTCAGATCTAGCTAAAAGTCTTAACACTGAAAAGCACCAGATGACTAGACTCAAACCTTGGTGCAACAGGCACCAACAGTGTAAAATGCAATTAGGGGCCAGTCTGTCACTCACTGGTGTCAATGGAAAACAACCAGTTTATCTGCTTATAGATACAGGAAACTAGATCATGTTTCATTAACCGTGTTGCTTCCCATATCTGAGTATGCACTTATTTAAATTACATTCCTGAAGAACATGCTTTGATATCTTTACTGAAGATATAGACAGCTGACTTGTAAAGGAACAACTTTTTTCATCATTAATTATAAATTTTGGGAGGGGATCATTAAAAAATTAATCAATTTTGCAGATACTAACCAATAAATATTAAATGAACCTGAAGTTGTCTTATGATATGGTTTAATGTTAGCAATTAACTTTGCATTTTTATAAAAGAGATGAAAGCAAGCACGAATAAGTTAATATAAAACATTTCCGTTCAACTGCACTTCAAGGTTAGTACTTCACTGTGTGTAATATTCATTGTAAAAACCTCACTGGTGTTCCATACTAATGAGTAGGTAAGGCTGGTCTTTTTTATGTTTCCAGCTGGTTTTGTCTGTTCAGTGGTTTTACAGAGCCCGTACACGGACAAGTGAGAGTTAGGAGTGCTGCGTTGTTTTCAGTGGAGCCCTTCTGTTTTACATCCACCAGGGATCTGTCCCATAGTTATTTAAAGCAGTGTCAGTAGACAGATAGCAAACTATGCTTGTGAAAGTTAATTAAACAGTAGAAGTCATAACAAGTCGCGCTTTTGTCTCCCATGAAAGAGCAGGCAGCTGTATTGTTTCTGGCAGAGTGATTCTCTGTTGTACCCATTTATTTATTGATGATTTGGAAAAGGCTCTTGCACAGAGTAATGATGCTAATAATGATAGAAGGAAATAATACAGTGATAAACAAAATGCAATTCACAATTAGACACCTAGAAAGTACAAACCACCGTATAATTCTTAGTAGTGATTTAAATAATAATTCTTTGGTATTTAAACTTATAAACGTTCTTAATTATGTCTAAAAATTCAAGACTGCCTCGTTTAAAGAGTAAAATTGTGCAGCAGACCACTCTACACATATGTCAGAGTAATCCTGATTTGGGTATAAAGGGGGGGTGGGGTTGATTAACAATTATAGTTTTCCTTCTTTCATTTCAGTTCCAGATTACCAAGAGCAGGATATCTTTCTATGGAGAAAGGAAACCGGTTTTGGATTTAGGATTCTAGGTGGAAATGAGCCCGGAGAACCTGTAAGTACATCTAGAAGTGGTCTTGTTTTAACTTGCAACATCTTCCAGAATCATGACAGTAGCATGTACAGATGTGCAGAATTGCGCCATGGCATCTCTATTAAAATAATTAGTGGATTCTGTGTTTACATCCTGCTACTCCTCCCCACCCTCCCTCCAGAAAACAAACCAAAACTCCCATAATTCAAATGGCTGTGGCTTCCCCAGCTGTTCCCTGCTTTTGCGATAATCCAAATGAAAACACATAGGTCTGAAATTGCCTGGGCACTGAGAAAAGGATGTCCTCGTCAGGTTTGCAAGTATTTTGATCTTAGAGTGTCAGGTTTTCTGTTTGCTCAATTCCCTTCTTGAATTTGCTTAACTTCTTTACCAGAAATCCGGTACCTGTGGAAGGTAATCGGGCTAAAAATGTGGTCTTTCATGTGCTGCACAGGTCAAAGCTATATAGTGGCAGCATAAATTTCCACATATTTCCCTGCTAAAATTATTTAGCTCATTTGTGGAAAGAGAGGCCATGAGTTCCTCTCATGTTAGAGTAACTCCACAGAACTCGCTGAAGATAAACCGAGACTGAGATGGTGGGTAGGCGAGCGGTACGAAGCTTGTAAACCCTAGAGGCAACTGAAAGGATGACTCCATCTCAGCCTCCCTGACAAGACCCTCAGTGCTTTTAACCGTCTTCCTCTCTGGTCACTCACTGGTTGAACACATTTCCCAAGGCCATCTGTCATTAGAGTGAACAGACCGCCTAAAGAAAGGAGATGTCAATTTATTACAATTTCACGATGTGGCTATATTCGCCTGGAGCTGCTTCCATGGGAGCAACTTTCCTGACCAGCAGACGTTTGTCAACGATTTCCCCACTAAATTGGGTCTAACTACCAGTGCCCCTAGCTTCCAGCTGGCTGTTGAGCTAGTTCTCATGGATCACTATTTGTCTCCTTCCTTTCTCCTTCCTTTGCTTCCTTCCTGTCTTCTTCCTTCCTTTCCTTCCTTTCCTTTCTTTCTCCTGTTTGTGCTAATTCATCAGATTTACATTGGTCACATTGTGCCACTGGGTGCTGCTGATGCTGACGGTCGCCTGAGATCGGGTGATGAACTGATCTGCGTGGATGGGACGCCTGTTGTCGGGAAATCGCACCAGCTTGTCGTCCAGCTCATGCAACAGGCAGCCAAACAAGGTCACGTCAATCTGACCGTCAGGCGCAAAGTGGTTTACACAGGTAGGCTGCAGTGTCGCTCTGCAGGCGGAGATTTTCTGGCCAGACTCCATCTGTTCAGCAAACGGTTTAAAGGAAAAAAGCTCCTGCTTATAATACTTGGAAAACTCAGGGGATGTGGTGTTATTCTTCCTCTTTGGTGATTTTTAGTCTTTTTTATTCTTGATCAAGTAAGTTTCAAACATTTTCTTTCCAGTCAAGACTCTCTCCACCTTAGTTGGCTTCCCCAGTCTTCGTGAAGTTTTCTGATAAAACAGGGAACTGTTCAGTTGCGACGTACCATTTTTAGGTGGGCTCATGCAGCAACAGACACTGTACCTGGCTGCTTGTGTCTTCTGTTTTCTTCCCAAAACAACTGTGCTGCCTGATAGCCACCCTTAAACTGGGAGTGAGGGGAAAGATGCTGAAGAATCCACAGGAGGGGAGTCAAGGCCAGAGAGCGAGTGAGGGCATAGGTGTGTGATGGCTAACGTCCCAGGAGCAGGAGAAGCTTCAGCTGAGGTTGCACTATCTAGTGAGCTAACTGCAGGATGCAAAACTGTGAGTGTCACTGGTTCTGGTAGTGCAGGGTGTGCACGTTTGTTGTAACAGAGAAGTTTCTGTGTGCAGCGCACTGCACAAGCGTATGCTGTAACTGGACAAAAAAGAAGCTGGCAGAAAGACAAAGCCACAGAGGGAACTGACACTGCCTGGTGGCACCCAAATTAGAGATACAAAAACATCCTGATAGCAAAGAAAAAGAAGACACAAGCATGAGCATTTCTAAATGACATGTGACCTTGTGCAGAATGTTGGAGAGTAACACCGGGATGCTGCATCTTCTTGTGAGTCCCTTTAGGGAGATCTAGTGTGGGAGTCAGTTTAGCTCACTCGTTCGAGAGAAATGAGGACATTGGATAGCTTTTCAAGTTTAGGCATCAGCAGAAAAGTAGGCAGTGATGTACTTTAATCTTGAAGAGCATCAAAATAACGTTCAGGTTGAAAATTGGGCCCACAGTAGAAGTTAGGACTAGAACAGTACCTCTGAAATAGCTCTGTGTTCTTATCCAGGGCTGAGCTCTTTCTGCACAATATTAAATAAATGTTCACTTTGCATTTCTTTCCTTCTTCCCATTGTGGATTAAATGGCGGGTTATGCCTCTCCTCTAATAGCGTCTCTCATTCCTTTCTAAGAGCTTCCAATGTGAGAGAAGCTTTGGAAGGAAGGGGAAGGGCAGATGAATTTTGTTATTGTTTTTGTGCATAGATTTTCTATCCAGTTTTGCAGCCTCTGGGCTGGAAATTACCGTGAAAGATTTAGATGTATGAGAGGTCTTGATAAAGACCCTTGGTATTTCATTCCGGGGCTTGTTACTTCAGACCTAGCTATTTCTGAATCATTTCAAATGTGGACACTTACTCTAGGATAAATTATTCAGGATCCCTTCTTTCACCTTCTATTTGCAGGCTTTTAAATTCCAGCATAACTTTGTAGAGATGCCTCTTGCTGAATTTTGATCTCTTATTCCTCCTCTCATCTATATGCCAGTAGAAAAAGATTGTTCGCCTAAATGGGTACTCCATGTCCTGAGATTCATATAAGGGAAAGCTTATACCCCTGTATTCTTAATATGTAGAATACTATATATTTAGTACATACTTTGAGTATATAAATGCAGATGGGTACTCCTTTCCAAGAATATTTTAAAGTTCTTTTTCTTTGGATCATGGGTTTACAGGTTTAGATTTTGTTTGGCATCCATTTTCTTGTTGTCGCTTTTAAGATCTTCAGCTTAGTTTTGATTCACCAAATTGGAGAAGTGACCCAATTAGTGGAGGCAGCCATTCAGTAGAGACAAGCGCAATATGCTGCTCTTGGCTGCGCAAATGGGCTGTGGAGAACTGGCTGAATAACAAGGAGTGGAAGCTATTGTGCGCCACAGGCTTTAACCTGAGGTTGGCTCAGGTGAAGGAAAACACTCTGCTGGGATGTAGGCAGGAGGGAACTCTCCTGATTTCCCAGCAGATGATGGCTTAGCTGCAATATGGTCCAGCACTTCAAGAAAGACATGTTTGAGTTGGAGAGCGCCCAACTGGAGGGAGTCCAGAGGACCAGAGAGAATAAGGAGAGCTCTAGAAAACATGGTCTGCAAGGAAATATTGAACAAATTGGGATTGTTTAGCCTAAAGCAGAAAAGGGGGAGGAGGTGTTAAACTCCCCAAGACTATAAGAGGCTGCTGCAAAGAGGAAGGGAATAATATGTTCTCCATATGCCTGCTAGATAGAACTAGAAAGAATAGCCTTATGTTGCAGCAGGGAAAATTTAAATTAGATATTGCACCAATAGGTTGCCTGGGGAGATATTTAACAGCAGATTAGACAAACATCTGTCAGGACTTCACAGTGCGTAATAAGCGATTTTTTTGAGATTTCTTAAAGCCTTGTGGTAGCTGATTAGATTTTAAACTATAATACCACTTCCAACTTCAGTTGCTGTTAAACATTTGTTTAATAGTAATGTTAATGTTAATAATGTTTAATGGTTCCCCCCTGACTGTGCCAGACTGTACAGATGATAGTTCTTCCATCCAGAGAAGCTTGGTTCACAAGTTTTTTTGCTTTAGTATGCGTGGTTATTATTACTTATTATTAATCAAGCACAATTAGCGGTATACAACTGATAGCATGGAGTTAAAAAAATACACAGGTGTTGAGTGGTGGATGTTTGATGTTATTCTGTCTCCTCACGTATTGTGCACATATACACGGTTGTACATATATAACTGAAGTGGGGATGTGCTAGCTACAGGAGGCACCCTGAACTAATGTAATCCAGGCTGGAAAAGACACAGAGCATCCAAGCACACAGCGCTGCACTGGTCTAACTGTGCTGCTGCTGTAGTGCAGCAGCGAAAGGCTTTGGCTGCACGACCATACGCTGGAGAGGGTGAGCATGTGTGGTCAGCTCTGCCACCAAACAGAGCTGTTGGTGGTGACGTCTGAAAGTAGACAGAGTCCTTGATCATTGTGGCCATGAGCTATACATTAGAGCAGGTGATTTGCTTTTCTTTTTCCTAAGCTTCTTGTCAGTGTATGGCACTTTTCAAGCTCTAAACAATGCAGCCTGCTCAGACAGTCTTTTTTTTTTTTTCCTCTGCAGTTCCCAAGGCAGAGAATGAAGTCCCATCCCCAGCTTCTTCCCACCACAGCAGCAACCAGCCAGCCTCGCTGACCGAGGAGAAGCGAACGCCGCAGGGCAGCCAGAACTCCCTCAACACCGTCAGCTCGGGCAGCGGCAGTACCAGCGGCATCGGCAGCGGCGGTGGCGGGGGCAGCGGTGTTGTCAGTGCCGTGGTCCAGCCCTACGATGTGGAAATCCGCCGCGGCGAAAACGAGGGGTTCGGCTTCGTCATCGTCTCGTCGGTGAGCAGGCCGGAGGCGGGGACAACTTTCGGTAAGTCTTGGGGTTTTTTCAACGCGCCTCGATTGGAGCGCTGCAGTGCAAGGAGGCGAGTGGGGATCTGTTTAATTAAAAGTCATGAGCATGCCCTAATTAATGTAATTAATAGCTTAATCGGAGGCCAAGACTTGGTAGGTGTTTGCCTCCTGGGTTTTGTTCAGTTGAGAACAGCAAAATGAGAAATCCCAACCTGAAGAGCAAAAATGCCACCGATGGCAATTCCTGATGCTCCCCAAAGTGCCGGCTCTCCCTGCTCGCTGGACGCCTTTCTGAGTTTGCTCTCAGAAGAGCAGCCGAGGATCCCCCCAGTGATGCTGTTTGCTAATGCAGAAGTGGAGCAGGTGGAATGAAACATGTCTCCTGATGGTGGAATTGAGCCAGCTGATTTAAAAGCAGTAACGCTTAAACTGATTAACTTGTCTTTGGCAATCAGGGTTATTCTGATCCTCATTATGGAGTGAGCATGCTGATAGCTGGAAAGTTTTAATTAATAGTGCTTGCTGGTAAGACGTAAAATGGAGAATACTGTTAAAAAAACAGGGTGTTTTTTTGACCCATTCCACCTCTTCCCAAATCCGTAAGTTTATGCAATGTCACACTTAATATCGTGCCCTACTAGAAGGACTCATGGTTTCTTTCTGAAGACAGTCCTTTCTGCTAGGCAGACGCCCATTTCCAGGTGTTGCTGTAAAAGCAGGGTACACAAGCTGGTGCTACAAGTATGCAAAGAACAGCCTGCTCTAGAGCAGAACTGTCATTGCAAGCGGGGAACCGGTCAGAGGTGCTGTTTTCTTCCCTTTCCATCTCTTCCAAAAGGGCCAGAGGCAGCATCCACTTACGTTTTGTAGGGCAAAAAGGAGGTGTTCACTCCCTGTTCATCTGTGGCGTGTGATAGGGGTGGAGGGGGAAAGGAAAGACGGAACAAGTGCCCTGGCCATCTTCACACTAGCTCTCAGAGCAGGGTTGTGGTTTGCAGAAAAAGTGCATTTCAGTCTCCCTGTACAGCTCTAATGTTCCTGGGTCACGCAGGTGCATTGGCAAGAAGTGGCCTTTCCCCTTTTTTCCTAGGCTTTTTTCTCTGAAATTTCCTGCCGTTGCCCAGTGGCAGTGCCATCGCTAATAAATGAAGGGAGTATCATCTCCTTTGCTGGTATTGATGTAGAATGGGCCGTTGCTAGGACTGTTCTGGGCAGTCATGGCAGCAGAGGTTTCAAGGGGGAGATATATAGTATGAACCTGGCACATCAAGTTCTGTCAGTTCCCAGGTGCTAGGCTACCTCACGCTGTCCTTGCTGCTGGAAACTGCTCTTCCAGAACAGGTGTTTTGGAGCCAGAACACAATAGTGCAATGTAATACAGTTTAAACTGAACTCAGTCTAAACTACAGGGCAAGCTTTCATCTTCTGAAAATATTTGCAAACGTGTGTGTAAATGATTTTTGCTGTATGAAGACTATGCTCTAACTCTTTTCTGCAGAGAAACCTTGACCTGAGGTTGTAAAGAGTTGTGTTTGCTTTAGCCCAAAATACTAACTGAAAATTTTCTATGCAGGGGCTCCTCATGGAGATCTGTTGATCTGTGACTGTTTTTCCTTTAATTTTTTTCAAGTGTATTCAGCTTTTTCCTAATACTCTGCATGAGATGTGTTCCCTCTGCTGCGTGGTGCTTGCTTTGGACCTGCTTTATAGTTTTTTCCTTTCGTGGGTAGTATTTAGAGATGGGCCAAACTGGTTCTAAAACCCACCTTGGTCACTTTGGTGTGGGCTCTGTCATCTGTGTCTAGTGGATTGGATACAGTAGGAACTCATTTCAAATACCCTCAAAACAGCCTTTAAACTGGATGGGTCTTTGTATTTTGAGAAACTTTCTAAAGTCACAGTAAAATAAAAGAAGAAAAATCCTCCCACCATTTGCAATTAATATTAACGCTTTCTGCCCGTTTTCATCACACGTTTCGAACGTTATGCTCTCACCTCACATTCCTTTTCTTAGCCTTTTCTTCTTTATGTTCTTTCTGGCGTATTCATATGTGCAGTAATGTCTGTCTCTAAAGCTGCTAATCAAATAAAGACTACAGCACAGATGGGAAAGTGCGTCTTGAGGGTAAATGTATCGTGGATGCAAAGTATGAGATGACCAGTCTGTATACCTCATGGTTTTAACCATATACTGCGTGCCTGAGGGCCTATTGTCCGTGTAAAGAAGCCATACAAAAGCCTGGTGGATTTATCTGAGTGAAGCTGTGTATCCCCTGTGTCTGGATTCTGCGTTTTGTGGACGAGCCTGTGTTTTTGGGACAAACAGTTGCATGGAACCAGGAGGAGAGTTCATTCTCCAAAACACATTCATCCTAAAGTGCTCTTGCTCTGTTTGTCAGACAACCCAATGGTTTTGTGTGTGGTTTTAGAGGTGTTTAAATGAGGAGGTGCTTATTCGTGGCCTGCTCCTCTCCCGATGCCATCCAAGATTATAAAAAGGGTTAACAGAGGCGGAGGTGGATGCCTGCACCAAAGAGGTTACCTTTGTCAGTCTTGGCCCATCTGTAGTGATCCTGTACTTTCCCTGGTAGTACCTTCATTCACGATGGGAGAAAACTGTTTCATGTTGCTTCCCCATGCAGCGCTGGTAGATTGGGTCTTCATGGTAGAAAGGGAGTTGCACTCCCTCCTAGGCCTAGAACAATTTTGTCTTTCTAAATTGAGAAAGAACAAAACATTGGCAGAAGCTTGAACAACAGTTGACATGGAGAAAGACTAGAGATGCTGACACCGATGTAGTCTTGGAGGAGAAGGATTGAGTTTTCTACTAACAGTTTCAATTTTTTTGTTCAAAAACAGAATCAGGATTTGGGTTACAATGAGGCTGCGAAGTGCAGTTGTAGTCTATAAAAATCTCACCATTTATTAACAGAAATCAAGGGGGGGAGTTTTGAATGATTAACAAAACACCTTTTTGCAACAGAAGTAAAGTATTGTGCTCTCGTACTAGTTGATTGCCAATGTTTTGAACACTGGCAGCAAAGCTATCCTATAATAACTTTTGCTTGATGCATTAATTAATTAACCCTTAACCTTCTCTTTCCCTTTTCAACCCTTTTTCTCCTTTTCCCCTTCACCATATTCCCATGTATGTAAAAAATAAAAAAACAAAATCAAAACAAAACAAAACAAAAAACAACCCCCAAACCAATACAAAAGCGGGAAATGCATGTGTGGCCATGCCTCACAAAATAGGTCGGATAATTGAAGGGAGTCCCGCAGACCGCTGTGGCAAGCTGAAAGTAGGCGATCGGATCTTGGCCGTGAATGGGTGCTCCATCACCAACAAGTCGCATTCAGACATCGTCAACCTCATTAAGGAAGCGGGAAACACCGTTACCCTGCGCATCATTCCAGGAGATGGTAAAGTATATGTTTCCTGCTGTCTTACCTGACCCTCTTGTTGGTTTTTTTCCTGGGCTTTTTGCATCAAACAGAGCTGCAAAGTCGTGGAGGACTCAGTTTCCACTCCTGCTTTGGGAATTAGCAGTGAGGGACGTTGTGAATCTCCTATAGCTTAATTTTTTGTTTCTTTCTATAGAAATGGGAGTTCTTTTTTTAAATAGGGAGGTGGTGATTCTACATTCCATTCTGTTGTGTTCCTCCACGTACCTCCTTAAAATGATCTTCTGTAAATTTGATGCATGTCTCGGTACACTTTGATTTGGTTCTTAGGTTAATAGTGCAGCTTTAGAATATTTGGTAGTCACTCGTTAATATGTGGGATTCCTGAAGCTTTGTATATACACAAGCAGGCTGTAAAGAGATCACAGAAAGGGCTAAACACTTTGTCATGTTTTAAGCTGTTTGAAAAGAAGATTTGTTTTTATTCTGGGTAAGATACTTTGGGAGAGAGCTCAGTACATTTTGAAATGACTTTGTTAGATGGAGATGGCTCTGGACCTGCTGTGTGCTTGCAGCTGATCCTTCCTTGTAAGAGTTACGCTAGACAGGATCTCAGTGTTTCAGATCAGAGGGATCATGCAGGATTCCTAATTAATATTCTGACACTTGGTACTGGTTTCAGGTCATTGAACTATTTAGTAAAAATAAGGATCCACGTAATATATCAGTTTCATTACACTACCCCTAGCTGTTGATGCCAAATAGGAACAGGGCAGAAACACGTGTAAAGTTTCTGTAGCAGAACTCAGATTGCTGTGGTTCTAAATTCTGAGTGTTTTGTTTGTTCATTGTCCTGCTCTGCCATGCACGGGTTCATAGTGAGAACTCTTAGGTAGAAATCTTTTTACATTGCTCTCTTTTTAAGCTGAATCTACAGGTATGAGTTTGGATGGCTCAGATACAGTGCTATTGAGCTTTTCTTAGAGTCGTACAGGATACTATTTGCATTCAGTTGTGATTAAGTTAGAAAGGTTGAGAAAGTGTGGCTGAATTGAACCTGGTACCTGTAAAGCAAAATGAATAAGTTACATGATGTGGTTTCCAGTGAGAAGCATTCGGTAGTTGCTAACTCTCGTGCTTACTAATCTGAAACATGGACTTGGTTACCACACAGAGCATGATTATGCTATGTTTAGTTATAGGATAAAAATATGCCAGGATGAGAAATGATCTGTTTATAAGTAATTTCTGTTTAGGATTGTCTGTTTTGCTTAAACACTGTATTTTTCTAGTGTTTAGTAGCTACCAGGTCAAATGGTATGCAATCCTTTGCTGCTTCCAGCAGCAGAATGTTCATGAATAATAAAATGGCTGTGAATCAGGCTAACATCTGAGCTGGCCAGTGCATGCCAGTTTTGGAAGGTGAAATGGGAGAAGAATTGTTCATTATTTGTATTTTGGGATCTGATAAAAATCAAGGAAGGTAAATCTTTGAAAAAATATTTTTTTTTAAAAGCAAAAAAACCCCTAAGAAATAAGTAACTTTTGAATGGTTTAAGAATTTTTTAAGAACTATATAGCTTCCTGACATGAATGCTCAGCTAGACTTATTCACGCAAATACCTGTACAAAATACCATGCTAAACTGCTTAGGTTAGAAGGGAAATCTGTATCTGTGACTGACATCAGGTTATCCTAGAGAGGGTGGAAAACTGTCATTTTGTGAAGAAGTCAACTCTTCTCTCTCATAGCAATGCAGGCTTCAAGTCTTTTTATTTACTGTCCCTTTGAAATTCCAAGTCAGACTGCCAGCTCTGCATGGAAGTACCTGCACTGAATTTCCAAAAGCCAGTAAGACCAGACAGTCTCAAAATTGCTGAGAGGTTTGCTCTAAAAAATGAGATCTAAGAAATTCTTCTCAATGTTGTTTTCTTTTTCCTGTCTTTGGGTGATTTTGTTGATTTGTTGATTTCTTTTTGTTGTTTTTGAGGGGCTTTGTGGTTAAATTTAGGTGGTCTAACAGTGCATTTAAACATGGGAAAGGAGAATAAATCAGAAGCCATGCTTCTCAGATAAACAAGAAACTAAGGCTCATCACAAGACTCACAATAAACTCACACTGCTAATCTCTTCTAACATTATTAAAAACACGAAGGGTTTTTGCTGTGTAATAAGTCTTGCACCAACTCATTGCCACAGACCACTGCAGGAGTGCATTTGCAATGAAATTACGACGCTTTAACGTACTGCCAGCTGATGCAAGGATATGGAAAGCTGAGAAATGACGAGCTTACATTAGGCATTTAATTGGTGTCTGCGTGTTCTAGGGCAGAACAAGGAAAGGCATCAAAGAAATATTTAGGATTTAGAACATACAATTGTAATTCTACTACAGAAAATTTTTGCTGTAGTTGTGTTCTGTTCCAGTTATGCATGGTGGCTGGCACGTGTCCTGAACCAGCGCTTGAAAAACTAGCAAGCTCCTGACTCGTGGGATGGGGTGAGCTAAAGATAGATACAGTACAGTGGTGTGAAGATACATCTGCACCAAGATGTGTTGTTGCTCTACTTGGTACTGTTAGTGTGACCTACTAAAGGGTACGAATCTTGCATTCTCTTTGAAGCCCATCTTCAGTTGATCTCCAAATATTTGTGGAGGTTTTCAGAGGCTTTTGTTCTGGATGAATACAGAACACTTAACCATGTTTTGGGGCCTTCTTATGTTGGAGAATTTTAGCAACAAGGCATCTTTACAAAATACACAGAGTTATTTCTTAAAATCCAACAGTGTAACCAGCCATAGGGATGTCCCCTCCTCACACAAGCCAGCTGTCAGTGCCACATCCTCACAAGGGCATGCTTGGGTCATGCCTACCCTGAGAGTTGCAGGCAGACACAGGAGCCTCTCTTGCTCTCTGAGCCACCGGCCACAAGCCAGCTCTGGTCTGGAAGATGTTACAGCTCCATATGCTGAGGATTTGGGCATGTTAACTTGGGCACAGTGCTGTAGGCAAAGGAGCTGTGCTCTCGTTGCACCCATCTGTTTAAATGGTTCTTCTGTTTCTCTTTCCCTTTTCCCAAGTTTCCTTAGACATGCACAGAAAGGAAAAACCTTCACCTTGTCTAGATATCTCCACAATTAACATAAATCCATGAAGTAAAATAGGTTCCCAGGACCAAGTAAGAACATGACCACCACCTCTCCTTATTTCAGGCACAAACCCTCCCATTCCTGTAATTTTGTATTACAGCTGGACTCTGTTAAATAATGGCAGATTTCTCCATACTCAATAAAATTAATTACTGGATGCCTGAAGCTTAAGAGGCAAACAAGGGCAGGGTAGAAGACCTTGTAATTTTATGTTGGAAAGCCAGATGTTTCCACCCAGTTTTCATTGCTGTTGTCTGTTGGTGGCTTTTTTTTAAGTGGGGTTGGAACTAGAGAAATTTAATCAAGAAACAAGATGCATGACCTTAATTTTAGGCAGAATTTTAAATCAGTCCTGGATTTACTCTGATATTATTGAAGTCTATGATAAAGCTCCAAAATGACAAGGGGACCATTTTGCCATGTCCTGCTGTGAGGGACACCTAGATAGTCCTTTTTCAGTTGTGCCTACAGCAACTCCCTTCCGAGTTTTGCAAAGCAGGAGAGAGGACCTCTCCTGGAAGCGCCTCCTTCTGTGCTTAGAGAAATACGGCATTTTCACTGGCTGCTGTGTGGACTGAGAGCCCTTTACTGTGACATAAACTGAGTTTTGAAATTAATCGTCTCCTCTGTATTCTCTTGATGAGCCCTTTTGTAAGTGGTAGCCAGAGCTTCTGATGCATTTGGTACAGGTAGTTCCACGTCCCTGCGTGCAGCTTTGAGTGCTCAGGCAACAGTGGGTTGTATTTCAGAGATGGATTTCAGAAAGTTTTGGTTTTATCCACATTCAATATCACCTTGTGAGGTATTAGATAAAAGCCACATCTCAATCCTACTGAAGACTGCAGTTTCTGATGGAGGAAGCACTGATAAGCTTATAATCCATGGAATAGTTTTTGCTCCTATAAAATTAATCCAGTCAACCTACCATATTTGGAGAGTTTAATGATTGGAATTCATGATGTTAGACAACAGACAAAACATCTTTCAGCCCTTCCTCCACAAGTCGGTCTTTGTTCTGAGTGTGTCTAATCATCAGAGATATTTCTAATACAGATTTCCCAATTATTTTTTTTTTCATTTGTTGTGGGTTTTTTTTCCTTGCTTTTTCCAGTTGAGTGGCCTCGGGTATTTCTTGAGATTAATGAGAGTGCTGATGTATATGGCTACTGGAAAAAAAGAAACCAAAACTGATTTGTGTATTTATTATGCAAGTAGACTATATATTGTATAAATATATATAAATATTTGACTCCCTGCTCTACAATATTTGTGATGGGTAGCTGTGGCAGTTTCTGGTACACACATTTTTTGCTAATTAGCCTTTGCCGTGATGATTAAGCTAAATATGATGCCTTCACTAAAGCCTTGACTTTTTCAAGAGCATAGGATAGAGCAGCAGTTATATGAGAGTGTTTCCTAGTTGGTTAGGGGTGTTTAGAAGTTTTTGTGTTGCACAGAAAAAAAACAGATTACACAGTAATTTGGTACGTCTGATGACAGATACCAGAAAAAAGCTGAGCCATAAGGGATCTATCACGTTAAGTTTCAACGTGCAACTCAAAGACCAATATTTCTCTGCAATTGTGGTGCTGTACAGTTTCATATACATAATTACTATGGGGTAGCTTAGACTTTATCCAGTTGATTTTTGGATTTAAGAAATCTGAGCCAATCTCAAGTTCTTTAAAAACAACATGAAGATGCTTTCCAGTGAAATGCCTTTGTAAAACTTTTGTTTTATCAGTGAACAGCCAATAGCCTTCCTTCATAATGAAAAAAAAAAAATTATTTTGCAGAATCCTCCAATGCTACTTTATTGACCAATGCAGAAAAAATTGCTACAATTACCACCACACATACTCCTCAGCAAATACCGCAGGAGACCAGGTCAGATTGTTTTCCTTCAGACGAGCATGTTGACATGCTCTCTCTTTGGTTCCTGCTTGATCATCTTCATGTCCCATGAGCTGTATTTTTCCTCTCTCTCTCTTTCTGTCGTTCGTTACAGCAAGAACAACACCAAACCAAAGCAGGAATCCCAGTTCGATTTCAAACCACCCCAAGCAGCACAGGTAAGCAGTACTTTTTGAATTGTTTTGTTTACCACAGACTGTTGCTTCAAATCTGCTTGAGGGCTGTGTTGAAATATTTCTCTGGAAAATTCCTACTGGAAAGTTGTTCTCCCTCAGTCTGTTTGCTGGAGAAAGAGGAATTTGCTGATTAGTTTCTTAGTATGTGTTGCTGCTGTTTCAGATGAGAAACATTTCCAACACATTCTCATCAAGACTTTTAGGGAGGAAAAAAAAAGAAAGAAAGAAAAAAAAAAGCTGACATTTTTACAACAGTAATAATTTATGTGTTTGTTTATTGAGTTGTATATTTTGAGGGGCCTCTCCAGAAAGTCCTGTTTTGTGCAAACGATGAATTCAGAGGACAAAAAGAGTAAAACTTAATAAAAGGCAATAGCTGGAGTGTTCTAGCTTTCTGAGACAACATCTCTTAGAGAGATTATCTGGCTCACTGTTCACTTTCCTTACCACTGGCCATCCCAGAAGTAAACTCTGCCGTTAGAGACTTCAGAACATCCCTACACTAGCAGAATTTGTGAAAAACAATGCATGTGCTTCTGAGCTTCTTGTAAAGGCATGGATGAGGTGGTAACAAAAAGGAAAAGCCAGCAGCATGGCATAGACTCATCCCAGGTACCGTGAGGCTTTTAACTGAAGCCCGGCGCTGGAAGTGAGGTTGCCCTGGTGCCCCTTTGCAGTTGGTAGAACTCCAGAAATAAGCCCTTTCTGCATGGGCACAGGAGGTGCGTTGCAACAGAGGTGCCTAAAGATGTGTGGGACATGGCCAAGCCCATTCATTCAAACAGCCATTTGCAGACCACTGCCAGCACTCCAAATTTCTGGGTGGGATCTGAGGAAGCAGGAAATCCTTGTTGGTGTGTGAAAACTCAACTGATTTTCTTGATTTATTTATGAGTAACAAAAATAATATTCTTTGGTTGAATAATTTAAAAATGAGAGTAGAAAAGCATTTAACTTTCTGTTCAATTGCACATATGTTGTCTTCCCTCCAGCAGGACCAAGACTTTTACACTGTTGAGCTGGAAAGAGGAGCCAAAGGGTTTGGCTTTAGCCTGCGAGGCGGCCGGGAATATAATATGGATCTGTACGTGTTGCGGCTAGCTGAGGATGGTCCAGCTGAGAGATGTGGGAAGATGAGGGTATGCACAATCTGATTTAAGAAAAATGCTTCTTTGCAATAAACTGACTTCCCTGCCTCTCCCCTACAGGCGCACCTTCTGCTATGCAAGCTAAGAGGAGAATCATATGTTACCTGAAATGAGCAGTGATTCCTATTTACTTCTGTCACTGACTTCTGTCACTTTTTGTATACCCTCTATAACAGTGTGTGTCCATTGGAAGATTTCAACCCCTTGTTCCAACCCAGGTTTCCAAATTCTAATAAATAATCTGACTTTTAAAGCTTAACGAAGATATGTGTAGAAATGAAAATGTAATAGCCACACTCTTTGTCAGCTCCTTTAAGGCTGCAGCCATGAAGAAAGAATCGAGGTGTTCCATCTGATCCTCTCCTCTGCCAGTGGGCAGAGTGGTGAGGGAGCATGTGTATTGACCCACAGGTTACAAAATTATAGTGTAATTTTTGATTAGTATTAAGTGTTAACTTCACATCAGATAAATTATAAACTTTATAACAAGGGCATATGTTATAAAATGCCTACAGAAAAATTAAATTGCCAAGTTCTACATATTCCTTGCTCGTCTGTTAGAGAATGCATGATAACTTTACAGCGTATGTCTTCTTCAGGTATATCATGCGAAGGGCGTTTTCAAAATTCTTTTGCTAGGGGTAGATTTACAAGTCCAAAATTATTTCTGATGGAAATAAATCAGTGCTGCCCTGTGGAAGTCAATGCTTTGACAAGCTCTTCCAAGCCTTTTTTTCCTATCCTGATAAATGATTTTATTTACAAAAGCAGGTTTTCTGGTTCATAGTAGGTATCTAGATCCAAGTGAGAAACAGATCTCAAAAAGCATTTGAACATCCCAGTTACAGCAGACTGTAAAACAACCACTTTGACCAAAGAGTTTAGAAATAATCAAAATAAAATAAAGTAACACCAGTTCTAACACAGCTCTAGCTATAGAGAAATACTCCTTCCCCTCTACACTGCCCTGGTGAGGCCTCATCTGGAGTACTGTGTCCAGTTCTGGGCTCCCCAGTTCAAGAAAGATGAAGAGCTACTGGAGAGAGTCCAGCAGAGGGCTACAAGGATGGTGAGGGGACTGGAACATC
>Ga0181612_172834_pt1 | contig 23338 bp, 16 predicted proteins | sample HoacroProtozoa21_FD_119630 | JGI IMG/M metagenome (GOLD analysis project Ga0181612, IMG submission 119630) | Hoatzin crop microbial communities from Cojedes, Venezuel. Combined Assembly of Gp0051906, Gp0051904, Gp0051908
ATAAAACATGGAAGTGGCCCCACCACAACAGAAACCACAACTTAATTATTCTGTGTCATTGGTAATAGTAAATGTGGCTGTCACAGCAGCTAACTCAACTCTCTCCAGGAACAGAGCCAAGAGAAGCAGAAATCAGTAGCAGCCCAAATTTTTTACTCTCAGTTCTTAACTACACAAGGATGTTACCTGTGCAAGGGGTGATACAAGCTGGGTAAAAAGAACTTCTGGGATGCTGCTCCAGATGACTCGCAGGAGGTATAAGCATTTATTTAGTGGGCGAGCTCCCTGGAGAAGTCACTGTAATAAAATTCTTTGCTGCTACTACTACCTGACCAAGCCACACACATGCTGACTAGGGAGAAGCTAGTGGTCTTCAAGGAGGAAATGTTCCTATTAAAAAAAAATAAAAAAAAATCTTCCCTGATCTGTGATGACATTTATAGAGGAATTTTTTTTTCCAGAACACTAATACATGTCTTTGTGCACACATCGGCCCCAGCAGAAAAAGTAGGATTGTGACAGATGCCATTTTCTTAGCACACATCTAAAAGTGATGATATTTAAGGGATATGTATAGATGAAATCCCGTAATTGCTGGCTCAGAACACATGTCAAAACCTCACATCTTCACATACCAGCTCAAAGCCCAGTCCCCACCTCACTGCAATTCTGTAGCAGGTCAGCAGCACAGCGCCATCTGAATTTAAAAGCGAAGTCTTTTCACCAGCACAGAGAAGACCAGCAGTTCTTGTGGTATACATTCACTTTGTTCAAGCCAGTGAGGCATTCTTTTTCTTTTTCTCAGGATAAAGCTGAAAATGAAAAACTGGAATTGCAAACATTGTGTGATAAAAAAACAGCATGAAAAATTTTCTTACTATTGCATGCTGCCAAAACTCAAGTCCTCACCCTAAAACCTGTGCCTCAGCACAGATATGTAAAGATCTATTCCACTGTGAGCGCAACTCAAAAATTGTGTCTTGAATCAATGACAGCAGGAACTCCATGCCATATTTCTCTCCTGCACTATACTACACATGCCTCTTCCATTCAAGCTGTTCCAATCATCTCTCTTTGTTCTTACACCAGTTCTTGGTAAGCTGAATGCCAACAGCATCTTCTGTTATCACACCAAAGCCAAGAAAGGAAAAGATTGCCCTTTAATAATTTTGAGACATCAGGCAAACAGTATTTCTCTAAGTATGTGTGGAAAGCATATATGGAAGATGACAGTATTTTTAGTTTCCTAATAGCCAAACCTCGCACAGATTCTTCTGGATTTCTGCCTTCTTCATGTTTCAGCACATTTCCCCTTCAGCACTGTTGCTGACTTCGACTGCCTGACAACATATGTCTTTTTCTGGCAACACAGCAAATGTAGACCAATCTATTATTAGATTAGATCTTTGAAACTGCAAAGCTTACGCTGTGTATGGCAGTAATACCCAAGCTTGGACGGCACAGGAAAGCGTGTGTAGGATGCAGGACCAGCATCATTTCGGTTTGCAAACAGCACTGATGTCTCCACGGGAGAAGAAAGCAGGCAGGGAAGGGTACTGGTTGGCCTCACCTGCAGGTCTGCACCAGACACGTCTCCTCAAGACATTTGGTCTCCAGGCCTGCCTAGATCCCAAGGGCGGGAACACTGGAATGAATGCAACTGCCACTGGCTGTGGGTCACACACAAAGCACACATTTGTGGGAAAACTGCTATGGGTCCTTCGGAAGTTCAGCACAAACGTTGGTCTTTAAGGAAGCCGCAAGTCCGATCTTCTCATTTATAAGGAAACTATTTAGATAATTGCTGCCTAGGCAGGGTAAAATACTGCAAAGCTGTTTGCTCTATGGAAAAGATCCTTCCCAGAAGCAGGTGGGCGGCTGGCCTCCCCCACGTCAGAAAGCATGGCCAAATGCCATTCAAGAGCAACATAATGCCAAGAAGTCTGGAGGTAACCCAAAAGTTTGGAAAGTAGCAGTCGAACTGAACGGGAATTAAGAAGCAGCAGTAGAAAGTTGATCTGAGTGAACACGAAAAACAATTTGTTGGGTTTTATTCCAGGCTGTCTCATTTCACATGTGCAGGCATTTGTATGCTTCACTCTGTACGTTATCATCATAATACATATTCTTACTACAGAAAGACAGTCTCATGCTAATCATCTAATTCTTGGTGATCTTAACTTCTTTGCAGTTTTTTAAATAATGGCAAGAGGTGGATTCTACTACGACATATTGTGAAATGTATTTAGGAAAGCAGTAAAGAACACTTGTGCTGTTAATGCATTTTGACATGTTTGTGTAACATGTTAAGTACTTTACACCATCTAATTACAAGACTATACAGTCAAATGGCACTGAAAGTTGCAAACAGTGAAATGGTTGGTGTTTTCTAAACAGCATATTTGTTTGTTAGCCAAAACACTTTGCCATCTTTTTGGTGAGAGTGATAAAACACAGCCTAGCTGAACTCCAAAGACAAAAAAAAGCCCTTTGCAATAGGTGTCAGCTGACTTTCCACTCAACGCTTAGATCAGAAAGTGGTGGGTTCACTGTTCGTACAGTAATTTAATTCTGCAGCCTGATATTAGAAGGCTGTTGCCCTGTTAAAAGAAGCACTACTGTTCATATGAGCTGTTTAAACAAACTCCACGCTACCGTCCCTAGCAAGGGAAACAATAAAGATGTCAGAGCACTGTTAGAAGCAGTCGAAGGACAGCAGCAACATTCCTTCCAGTCATTAGTCGCGCTCAGATCTGGGACGGAGACATTAGCAAATACAATCAGCGACCGTCTAAAGAGTCACTGTGATAGCAGAGTTTGGTTCATTACAGAAAGTTAATCATTTTCAAAACCAACACAGAACAAAACTAACAGATTTGTGGCCAAGGAAAGCAAGTATTCATGAAAAGACAAACTCAGGGAAGTCCTACAGCCTGTGCTATGGCAAAACTTCCAACATGATAACCATGACGGTCTTGTCTAATCCATAATAATAACGACAGTTTAAGCCACAGATTACATTGCGTAAAGTTAAAAGGGGGGACCTTCAGTCAACCCCTCTCCTTGCTACTTTTCTGTAGCTGGGGAAGTTATCTTTATTTAGGCTTTGACACAACTGGGAGCAGAATAATAGAAAAATGATCAGCACTCAAAGAACAGAAGTCAAGAAAAAACACAAAAAGGATGACCTGCAATACAGACAATAAAATAAATAAAGAATAGATGTGGATGTGCTGAAGAAGACCCTGATCTTAACTACATCTTACTGATAAAGCCAGGACACATGGCAAAAATAAACACAGATTACTAAAAAAATGTCAGCTGCGTGTCTACCATATTTGCCTTCATTAAACCAGTACCAAACTGGGGTTAAAGTCTTCATCAGAACAGTTCCACGGGATCTGGAGTACAAGAGCCCACGCAAATCAAATTAATGCTGAAAATGAAAGACTAGCAGTAGCTTAAAACAACTCTAATAATTGATATGATTTGTATTTTTCTGCAGTCAGACTTGGTCGGTCCAGATTTCCCAAGCTGCAGATTAAACAAAGCTACAACATTCAAGAGTTATCCTGCAACGCAGCCACAGGAGCTTATTTTTTTGATTCCCAAAACACACCCTTGACAGTTTATTTTGTACTACCAGCAGAGCCCAAGTCAGGATGCTTCCACTAGTCAAAGCACAGCATTTGCAGTATTGCTTTCTAACGTTACTTGGGACACTAAAACATATCTTTCATTCATTTGTCATGACAGCATTTTCTTTTAACACTTCTTAAAAAAAAAAAATAAATTACAAAGCAACATGGAACTTGGCTGGTTTATTTTTCCCCCTTCAACAGACTTCCACCATTGCCTTTAGGACTATTCTGTAAGAAAATCTGTTTTATCTCGACTTATGTGTAGAAATAAATTGTTGCCAAATGTGAAGAGCGAAGCCAAAACTACACTGAAGTAGTAGTAAGAAAATACATCACGTGAAGAAACTAAGAGATGTTACATGCTGGAATGGAGTGGAAAGCTCAGCTTACTGCAGGAAACTATGCAAGAGACATGAAAAGGTCCAAGCCTATCCAAGTGCAGCTCCCTCATTAAGTCACTCCATTCGATCAACGTGAACGATGCTGGTTTCCCATCCCAGCACAACTGCCAACAGGCAAAGAGTCTGCAGGGCTTAGCAGAGATATACTGCAGGAAACAAATGCAGTCTAAGACCATGCAAGTGTTACTGTGCTCATCTGTTATTTGTTCACTGAAGGAGGTAAACATATATATTTTTTTCAGGAACTCAATGAGAACAATACACAAACCAATGATTTTTAGGTGTGGACATACCAAAGGTGACATCTTCTATACCCAAGACTTGTCCTGGGCATGAATCTGTAGAATAATTTACTGACCTGATGTAATTAGAAGTTATTCTTAGCATAGATTTTTCTTCCTAGGTCATAAATTATTTCAAGCAAGCTCTGCTGCGCAATTTTTACTTTGAACGTCACCACTCACCACCTAAGTTAGTGCATGGGGCTGAAACAAAAACCTGGATCTGAAACTTACTGCCCTGGCTGATGCCCAGACGATGCAAGTGCCACGTGCTTGGCAGGAGTCCTTCCCTCCACACACTGAGAAAAGTCACCCAGATACCTCCAAATGGCTCACTTGCACTTTGGGACTCCAGGCTGCCAGGCACCTTGTCAGCATCCTCAAAGATACGGATGCTCAAGGGTGCAAAGCACAAGGACGGGAACGTGCAGCAGATCTGCACCCACGCTGCACCTCACTCCACACAACCTCATCCTTTGGGTTTCACCATTCTCACTGGATATTCAGCAGTACGGGACACTGATGTCCATAAGGATTTGGTGCATACAGTTAGTCTATCTGGTGTTCAGAGAGGAAGCAGCTCTTGGTCTAAAAAAACACCAGTTATAGCAACATAATTTCAATTTTCCCAAAGTAACCTTAAAAACCCCCATAAAACATAATTACCTCACCTCTGCTTCTCATTCATCATTTTATTTTGTCTTCTCTGCCAACCTACTTCCCAAAAAGGGGCAACAGAAGTTGAGGGAATAAATTCTTGATAAATCAAAACTAGAAAATCCCTTCTTGTAGTTTCAAATTGAATTACTTCCTTTTAGTTTTAATTGAAATAAAAAATGTCATGCCAGCAAAAAGCATTTCACAGAAGGTACTATTCCATTTTGATGTAACTGAGCCCCTCAAATCTTACTTCCATAAAGAATCTTCCCTGGTTAATGCCTTCTGCTTGGAAAATGGTTATCTTGGTGCCACAAACAACAAGGGGGATGGGAAGAAACCAGCAGTCATGGCTCAGAGTTGTAGACAGGAACAAGATCCTCCATTGATCTTAAAGGCAAAAAAATACAGGAACAAACCAGCATTTAGACAGACACTTGCTCACGCTTCCACTCCTACACCCTCTTCTCGGGCCTTTGAAACTGCACTGTGTTTCACAGCGCCTATGACTGTCACATAGACCTCACGCGTACCCTGGAACCACAGGGTTATCCCTCTGGCTTGCACACGTCACACGTGCTACAAACGCTGCCACTGGAGCAGGTTTAACAACCCTGTCAGGTTAAGTGAGCCAGGACAGGCCCCACCTTCCTCTTCTGCAGCCACGGAGGAGTTGCACAGCACAGTGCTGGCCTTCTCCCATCTTGGAAAACTCATTATTATCATCTGCTTAAGCAGCGAACACAGTAAGGCAGGAGAGAGGGCCGGAGGAGAGGAGAAATGAGAAGAAAGAAATGCATTCGGTTAGGTTTCACTTTCCTGAACTTTCTAGCTTCATTACAGGCAAAAAAATCAGGTGTCAGACTGCTGATGGAACTAGCTGCTTTTCTGCCTGAAAGCAGACATCTCTCCATGCTCTAACCACTGGAGACAGAAAACAGAAGGAATCACTAGGTCGTTCATCTTCTGTTATTCTCACAAACTTTGAGAACTATTGCTTAATACTGCCTGTGAGGTACTAGCTTGCTTTCCTGTCATCACACAGTAATTCTGAGCCCAAATTCATCAGCATACGGGTGAATACAAACGGAATGAACTACATATCTTTGTCCCTTGACTGCATGGAAAACTTCAGCGTGCTTGTTTGTAGGGAAACACAGCCATGAAGTCAGCAATGGGTGCTCCTTCTCACTTTAAACAATTGCCTATTCTTCTCATAAAACCAATTCCGCAACTTCAAGTTCTGCGAGAATAATAATTATTAGCTGATTTTTTCCTCCCTGTCTAGAAGTCCAACTCACTAGGGTGCTCTGATAAGGGCAGGCAGCAGGCAAAGCTCAAGCCACAGCTTCCCTCACACCTTGGGATTTCTCAGTGAAAAAAAAGAGGAGTGGCAGTGGCAACTGGGTGTCTGGCTAAACTACAGGCAGTAATTTTGCAGGGTCTCTGGTGGGACACCAGGAACATCCTGCGTGGATTCAGAGCTCCTGGGCATCTGGGCAATGAGCACCGGGCACTTGCCTAGGGCCCGTATGGGTTACTATGGCAAAAGCCTTTTCGCAGCTGTGGTTCTATAGAGATCAAGGCAAACTGAGCACAGCTCTACTCCTTGATGCTAAAACCAGCTTTAAAAGGCTTGCTGTCAAGCCTCTGAGCAGTATTTAAGAAACAGGCCCTGCAGAGTTACTGGAGCTGATGTGCCCGGAGAGCCTTCCTGGCTGAGCAGCCCTGCGACACAGGCCAGGCGTGGAGCAATGCCGTGCACACCGAACACCCACCACGAGCGTCACAAGGTCTGTGACAAGCGCAGAGTCTCAACTCTTCCAAAGTCAGCATTCATCCCGTGCTGCCCCTTTTTACCATGCGGTGCACAGATTTCCACTGATTGAGACGGTCTTACATCGCTCTGACTAAACACTGACAGGGCGACAACCTGTTTGCCTTGCAGGAGCAGCACTGCAGCGTGTTTGCAACAGAGGCAGGTACAACTGATCCAGCAGGCCATCCCGCCAGCTCACAAGCGCTCCCAGGATCTGGGGGTTTTTTTCCTCCCAACTGCTAACGCAAGTCAGGGCTGATGCTGAGCTTTCACTGAAGGAGCTTCCCTCGGCTTGACTACAGCCCTGCTTGCAACTTAAGGAGTTTTACTTGCACTATAAAAGGAAATTACGTGAATTTAAGCCAAGAAGTTTAGTGAATCCCGTCTTCATGAGTTGATGGCTTTCTGGTTATTGCGATAGACAAGCAAAACCCAGCTGTAGCAATGGGTCTTGCATAAAGTTGGTTTTGGGTCACTAAAGACTACAATCCCCAAAAGGCAAAGTGTGTAAAGAAAGTAGATTTTTGTTCTGAACACCGGAAACATGGATGAGTAAATCTTCTTCCTCCAGCGGTCACTGTTGATTGACCTGTAGCACATTACAGAAGCTCAACTTGAAAAAGTGAACTTTTAAGGAAAGCCATCCAGCACAAATTTGATTTTGGGATGAAAACAAATCAAAACAAACAACATCAAACTTGCAGTGTTCACAGAAATATAACCAAAAAGAGCCCAGTATTTATTAGCATGGTTTTCTGAGTTTAAAAGCAGCCAAAAAAACGGTTGGTTTTGTCCATGCAATTCACTGAACATAACCCCGTTAGTGGTTTGCGCCGATTCGCTTCCCATCTCTTCCATCTTTCATCAAACCCAACACCAGCTTCACGCAATACAAAACAGGCAAAGGGCAAAAGCAAAGGATATTTTTCTTCATGGGAACCTGCCTTGAACACTACTATCTGAAAGAGCAGCAGTAGTGTGTCTCTCTATCACACAAGACTCCAATTAGGATCATCTCGCTCGCTCCGCATTCAGCTTTGCACTGTGGGCTCTGGGCATGTTTCCGTAGCTCCTGCCAGGGTGGTGCAGAGCCGCAAAGGACTACCAGGGAGTTGTGCAGTCCCCCAGGGCCAGAAGACTGGCAAAAAAAAAAATTACTTGCCACTCCTTCGCGTCAAAGTGAAATACTTGGAGGCTTAGCACTAGGTAAAATGAATGGAAGTCAAGCCAAGGCAGGTGAGCCAGAGCACAAGTGAAAATGCCAGACCCACATCTCTGCTGGTGGCAGCACGCGGGTCTCTCCAGCAGCCAAGGCAGCATGGCACTGCTGGCATCAGTGATGTCAAGAGCCTGGAATGCGGACCGGCCATGGCCGCACTAAGCACTGCCGAGGGGCTGCCTATGCTATGTTGACCTGCTATAACCATTAGCGGGAACCATAATAACCATTAACAAGCAGGAGGAGCAAGGACAGCGCCTCTCAGCCCAGAGCACTTTAGGGAGAACAGAATACTGACCGCAGGGCCTCCATGCGCATTCTCCTCTGTTAACCTAAAACCTCTCTGTAAACAGATTTTCCCCCCTTCTGCCTCTCCCAGAAAAATTTATTAGAAACAACTGTGAGAAGGGACTAAGAACCTAGCAGCGTGAACGGTGTCACAGCCCTCAGACCCAAAAGACATGACAGCTACTGATAATAGAAATATTCAAAAGATAAAGCAGCCTTAGGTAACGCGTTCCTCCAGTCATTACAGCCAGCTACGTGAGGACAGTCACAAAACAGCCCGTAATCACTAAGCCAGATCCTGTTTTGGAAGTGAAAGCACCCTGAGACTGGTTCCATTTCCAGCCTCCGTGCCTGGTGGGATGGGAGCAGCTCTTTCCCAGTGCGACGCAGGCGGTAACACACCTCCTGGGTTACCGGATCCAGACCCAAAGGCTGCAGGCACATCCCCGTGTGCGAGGAGGTGAGCAGAGGAAGTTGTGGCCATTGCTATTGACTTAAGCCTACACGGCAGCAAGGAAAGCTCTCTTCCCTTTAGGCAAACCCATAAATCAGATCAGGAATTATTTTAGCCCACTAATTTAAGATTGCAACGTCTTTGCATTTACAAATAGGAAAATGAGACAAGACTCTAATCCACTTTAAAAAAAAAAGCCCAACAAAAAAAAATGCACACCAAAACTGTCAGAGTTATGTTACTAGCTCCAGAGAATCTAATCTAACACCTTGCTCCATCCTAGTTCTAGGGGCCAGGCTATGACTCAGTTTCCATTTGTGATACAGGCCTAAAACCATTCCCGTTGAGAAGTGTGGGGATATAAAATGAAACCAAACCTCATATTCTCATTTATTGTGCTAATGGGAATTAAATGAGCATCTCAGGCATCTCTTTGCTCATGTTTTATTGCTGTTCTTCCTCCAACTTTCTTTTTGGAACCAATATATCAGACACAAAGCAATAGAGCAATAGCAAAAATGTCTCAATCCCCAAACTTGCAAAAATCATAAAGTTATTTGCACAGATGAAGCTACTGTCTGATGCATAGCGCAGTGCTGCCTGTACTAATTTCTTTCTCTGAGGACAGTGGTAAAAGTGCACATCTCTTCTTACTCAAGTCCTTTAATTTGTTCCTTTTGGTGTGACTCCCCCCAAAAGCACCTTTAACAATATTGTTTACAGTTTTATCATTGTTAATGACAGGAAAGCCATTTTTCAAATCTCCACAGAGGGTCAATGAATGTTTACATCAAAACGGCAAGAGCTTTTTGCTTTGGGAGAGAATGCTGTAATCAAATCTCTGAAGGGGAAGTTGGAGCAGTCAATGAAAAGGAAGCTTAGTTTGTGTGCGCTGGAAAAGGACTAATTTATTATCTAACAATTAACTAATTGATCCAGACACACCGTTTGCTCTTTTCTTTGCTACTCCAGCCTGCCAACACTCTTGAAAGCCCTTCTATTGTGAGCCAACTTATCCACACAAGAGATGCAAAACCAACTCTTTCCATTTGAAATAGCCCATCATTTAAGCAGAAGGTAACTGTGCTTTAAAAACTTTTTATCCCCTGATCCCTGTGAGAGCTGAACTTACTTTCAACACAAGAAAGAGGTGGAGTACAACAAAGAATTTTCCTTAACCCCAAAATTATCTTCTACAAATCAGAAATTGAACTGAGAAACACTTTACAGATGTGGGTGTGGGACCTAAGGTTTACAGTTGAAAACAAAGCATGATTTAATGCACAACAAAGGCTTGTGAATACATTTACCAACTGGATGCAGAAGGATTATCCTATGAGGACAATGCAAATGCTGAGAAAAAGAGTAAGCCCTGGTTCTTTCCCCCCTTCCACATCAAGCACTATACATCATGATTGGCAAGTCTGATTGTCTTCTATTACTCCTTTAACGCACTCTGCTGCAGAATATTGACTTTAAAATCCAACCAACAATAAAATACAACTGAGTTTTCGTAAGTGCAGTGCTGCTGCACATCCAAACCCAAATATTTGGGGTACATAGTAGCTATTATTGTGTTCAGCCAAAACCCAATGATTATTTTGTGGACAATGCTGAAAAACACAGTCTGCAGAGCATATGCTTTTTATTTCAAATATGGGAGAAACCCAGACTCAACCCAAAGAGGGCAAGAGGTTCTTATGATATTGCTCCAAGATACAAAAGAATGAGGAAGAAACAGCAAAACTGTTGTGGACTAGAATTGATGAACTTGTTTCCCTGCAGGAATCATAAACACAATTTTCCCAGCATGGGACATAATAGTTCTCCCACAAATTACTAAAATGTATTTCCAGTGCTCAATATAGAAAGCTAGATGCACAAGAAATGTTTGCAGCTTCAATGCAGGCAGTAAATGAGAACATGTGTGGCAGGGGATTGAAGGGGGAGGATGAGAGAGAGCAAGCCATACCCCATCGAAATGGAGCGGCAGGAGAAACACATTTCAGTCCTCATCATTTTCAAAGAGCTTCCACTTGCAAGCAGATCCAAAACCCCGTGTTACAACTCCATCCAAAGGGGAACACTGTGAGTCTGCACGTCAAATACAAATTTAATGCACGTTAACAATTTAAGAGCCACTGTTGAGCCTGAATTGAAAAAAAAAAAAATTTAATATAGTTTCATCTACTTTCCCTTAAGCCCAGAAAGTGGGTTTAGTTTCTCATATGAATTAAGGACACATTTACAGGAGAAGCTACCTTTGACCCCTCTCATGCTCCCAGGCTCTGCTTTTTGGTCCTACCCAACATGGATATTAACTCGCCCAGCGACGAACAAGAAAAGCAGTATTTCTGCATATTCTAGCTGACATTCTGGGCAAACCAGCACTATAGATGTGGCTGCAGCGAGCTTTCCATAAATCTGTCGTTGAGGTGTTCACCAAATCTACCACGCTCGGAGGGACTGAAAGGAAGCTTCATTTGCTTCCTTTGCTCTTGACGCCAAAGAAGCTGCTCTCATGCCAATTCTCTGTTTTTTTGGATAAAGTTCCCTATACACATAAGCAAAGGGGAAAATGCATTTCAAGAATTTTTTGGGTTTTTTTTTTTTTTTTTTTAAAGTAAGTCAATATTGACAACCCACAAAGTTTCAGCCTTGAAAATGCCAGCCAGTACTATTTTTAACACTGCTCTTCCAAAACACTCTTTCTGTATCGGTCTTGTCAGGCTACAAAGGAAGAGCCCACAGTAAAGGCAGAAGCATCAAACATCTTCCCAGGCCTACCAGACCTAAGAAAGAGATGTGAAATCATTCAGCAAGTAAGCATTACATGGCTCAGAGTGAATCCTGTAATGTCTGAATATTGCCCCTGAAATCCAGCTGCCAGATCAGCACCCAAAGGAAAAGCCAGAGGTCCTGGAGAATTAATGTCCACTGATAATGCAGAGTGGGTCACTGTTCGGATCAAAACCAGGGTTATGGCCAGTTTTCCACAATCCCACAGACATTTCTTGTTGCTCGCTCACTCTGACGGAACATTACAGTCACTCCATCAGGCTTAGCCTCACGGGGTCTGCCTCGCATCCCTGCAGGGCCACCAGTGTGAACGGTGGCAAACAAGCCCAAAAGCAGCTCAAATCAGGGCCTCAAATCAATGCTTCAAAAGTCTCCAGAAATTAATGGAGTTACTCATTCCCTCACTGTGTTCTGGCGCTTTGGATATGCTTGTTGGCTACTTTAACTAGCTGCACTGTACCTGCAGTGCCTTCATCTTTGGCTTTCTATCCTTTCAAAGTTGCAGCACAAGAACCCTCTCATGCTCTCTGTACAGCACCTAGCATAATGAGGCTCAGACGTTTCTAGAGAGCATGTTACACAGAAGAGTGCATTAGGAATACTGTTTTGTAGGGCTGTTAAGGGTGGTGGGTGATGAGAAAACGGCTGCTTAGAGTCAAGGATTCATAAACTCAATTCTCACCTAACAAAACACTTATAAAGAGCTTATAATGCCCGGTGACTCAGTGGCAGGTGAAATATAAAGTCAATAAATGGAAATTAATGCACACTGGGGGAAAATAATTTAAAATCTGAATGAAGAATGACAGGATTTAAATGAGCTATTACCACTCAAGAAAGAGATTTTGGAGTAACCATGGGCTGTTCTCCGAAAGGGTCAAGGCTTTCAAAGAACCTGAGAGAACAGGAGTAACTGGGCAGGGACGTGAGAACATCTCATTACCCCAAAGCACAAATCCAGCACATACCTAGCTGCCAAGAACTTCATGATCAAACCACCCCAAGGCTATCAAATGCGTTGAAATTCAGCTGGAAGAAGCAGAGAAGGAGCCAAGGGCGATCGAAGTCGTAGAAAACTGACCAGATGAGAACTGTCTGGCTGCAAGAAGGGAAGGCTCAGTGTGGGATTATAGGAAAAGTTATTATGGCCAAGGTGATTAAAGAATAATAATTCACTGTCTCACACTGCATGAAAGTGGGGCATGCACTGAAGTGATCTCATAGCACAAACTTTTTTGATTTGAAAACCTACATGATTGTGTACATATATGCGAGTGATGGCCAGATAATAACACAAAAGCCAGTACGCACAGGGAGGAGATAGGTTCAAGCAAGAAGAGTTCACTGATGAACATGGTGCCCCGATGAAATCTTCCCTACAAGACATCCTTCACACTTCTGACTCTGGGAAGACGCTCCCGGGTGCATACACTGGCCCCATTTCACCACCCTGAGCAGCACAGCCAGCACTATCGGAGACACAGTGCTGGGCAAGATGGCTCTTTGCTTTAACCAACCTCATATTCCAAAGGATAGCACAGCTTAAAGCAAGTGTAAGAGGAAGATACAGCACAAAATAAAAACCTGTGGGTCTCTATTCCGTCCCACCCCCCCTTTATTTTTTTACTTTAGGAAGCACTTGTGCAACTCTGGCAATGTCTGACCCCTGCCACCCTTCAGGTAACTGGCCTGAGGGTCCACCAGCCCCAAACACATGCAGTCACAGAGCAAAGCCCTTTCGGTCCTTCTAGGCATGTATGCTAGCAAGACTCTTCATGCTGAGTTGCCACCTTGGGAGAAATTTATCAACCTTTTCCCAGGGTGGGGAAGAGAGAATTACCAGCACTAAGCCGAGTTGGTTGTCCGGCTAAGGTAAATCATAGCCCACTGCCTCAGATGCAAGCCACAGACAAATCCATGTCTCAAATCGTGACTGTCCGTTTCGTACTTCCAAGCCCATATGTCAGGGTGGGTAGAAGGGAAGTGGGAACCAAAAGTCAGGTAAAGCCTGCTATGAAGACGTATCCTCTCCTGGCACAGCTCTCACTGTTACTAACTTTGTAAAGCTTTTTAGACAAGATGAACTGTGCTGGGGAAGACGGATAGGAGAGAACTGTATTAGGAAAAAAAAAAATCAGCATTTTAGTAATAGTTTAGAGGTTTCAGCTACCAGCCATCACTATTAGGTGTCATCTTTGTCAAATTAAAAAGCATCTAATTAAAAAGCAGCGGCCTGTCTATGTTTTAAAGAGGCATTTAAAGTCTATGGGAAGAAATGCAACGCATTTAACATGCTGGCAAAACCCTTCCAGAAGCAGACCTAGCAAGAAGTTAAGGTAGTTGTAAGTGGGAGCCTAAGGGCACAGACAACGTCTTCCCATTTCCAATTGTCTTGGACTGGATTGGCATTTTGGAAGTGAAAGGGAATGCTATGCCCCAGGCAGGTTTTACTACTTTAACAGATTTTCCCCTGCCCTACCCTCTTTATTTTAAACTGTAGATGAATCAAGTGCAGAACCATTTTAAACATCACTTCACATGAAGTTCTAATCACTGTTTCAATTTGCATTTTACTGCATTGTTCATTCCCTACTTCCTCACAGAGAAAAGGGAAGAGGAGATGTTTCAGTAACTGACAGAGTCCAGAAACATGTTCTCTGGAAACAGCCAAAGACTGCAAAATGGCCCAGCCTATGAAGACCCAACAGGCTGTAATCATCAATTTCTGTCCTGTCCTCACCAAGTGTTGTGCAGGATAAGTATTAAAATAGATTGGAAAAATTAAAGCAACAAAGTAACAGCAGTCAAAGATTTACAGAAAATTAAAATTGTGAAATCACTAACTGGGATTAAAAAAACATAACGAAACTACACAATCTTTCTCTTGTAAGGGTTTGGGGAAGAACAAATACTCTCAAAACAATACAAGGCTGCATCACCAAAAGACATCTCCAAAGTAGAACTTAGTAAGTAATAGTCTTGGATCTTCCTCTGTGCACGCCTGTGTTGAGGCCCACCAAAACCAAACAAGGGTAAGGCTGGGCAATGTCAACATCTCCTCCATCCCAGGCAGCTGCTTCTGCTGACTTCATTCTTCCTTCCAATCAGTAAGTGGTCAAGTAGACATAACAGAAAATTCACTGTCGGATGCTGCTTTTAATTTTTATCAGTAAAGAAGTTTAAAACAGCAGATGACTCAAAAAGGGATGATGAGACACCTCCAGAGAGGTCCTGAGACACTTCAAGCACCTCTGACACCGGTGTGTGCATACCACACTGGCTGGGCTGAGAAGCTTCAACGGGAAAGTTCCCATGCTGTGGAAAAACGCAACCAGCTCAGGTGCCCAAGGCTCAAGTCTGCAACATTAACAGTGTCCAACTCTGAAAGGAAACAAGCCAAAATCTCAGCAACCTGCGACTTCAGTAAAAAAGGCTCTTCTGCCACCTCAGTCCTGTACTTACTTTTTAACTTAAGCACTGCAGCAACACAAGATTCCAAGATACCAGACTTGTGTAGAACTTCAGTATCTACAGATCTAAGAGAAAGCACAGTCCTGTGAACTGAGGGATATGCCTGAGGTACGTTAACAATCCATTTCCATGAAAATCAGAACTTAAAACACACTTTACAGATACAAATGAGGATTTTCCTTCATTGCCAGCATGAGTACTTTCAGCCAATGGTATTTCGAAATGCTTCCAAGCACGATTATAAGCCAGAGGTTTGTTGGTTCATCTGGGTGAATAAACTAAATCTGGCTTAATGCTTCCTGCAAGACTTCAATGAAAAGTTTGTTCTACTGAGGAACCAAAATCACGATAAATGACAAAAACTTCAGGTGACTTGCAGCCCTGGACTTCTGGTAGTATAGCGCAAGGTGCAAAGATACCAAAGACAGCTTATAGCCCGACTCACATAACACAATTCTCCCTTCTCCAGAGCCAGCAAATACCTGTCACTAGCACCATCAGAAAGCTCTCTCTTAGAAATAAATTAAGGTCACAGAAAACACTTGAATATCCTTGAAGATACAAAACTAAGTACAATGCTGAACTAAGACAACCACAGGTGGAATAAGAACTAGAAAACACAAGTTACTGCTAGGCTATGAGTGGACCTGATAGGGAACTAATAAATTACTATTGTTGAGAAAGAAAATAAGAGGAGACTCTTAGAAAGGCACAATTCCACCTGGCTCCTATTTGCTTCTTTTCACAAGCAGACCTCAAAGCACTTGCTAAAGAAAGTCAGTATCAATATCAGGTTTTATTGCATCTCAGCTTCATAGGACAAAGCACAAAAGTGGTAATTCTCTCTGGCCTCACACAGCCCACGCAGGTCTGAACATTTAGTGCTCTTCCAGCAAGTCCTCTAGTAGAATAAACAGTTTGTAACAGTTAAAGGACTTTTTTAACCTATGCTGACAATAAAGAGAGCACAGCCTTTGGCAATATCCAAGACTTTGCTTTCAAGCCAAGACTTTGCTTTTTTTCACAGCAGAAAAACAGGAACAAACCCACCAGGGTCTGACCCAAACCACCAGCACCCCGACTTCCTCATCCACAGATCAATCCAACCAATGGCATAAAAGCTGGAAAAGGAAGTCATGATCTGAAAAATAAAATTCAGTCCTGTTCAGAGGATGAATATGAATAAGATTTTTTAAGCCTGACTAGGGATCTACACTTAATTTGGTCTCACATTGTGTGCAGGTCTCCAGCAGCAGTTTCAGGAGGTTTCTGTGAGCACTGCCCGTGCTCCCATCTCAGACAGCACTTGGAGGATACATAAGAAAACTGTCTGGAACCAGGAGTTCATTGCTGAGGGGAACAGAGAGTGCAGGACAGTCTGGGAAAGGTAGATCTCTTTTTCAGTATAGACAACTTCTGTTTTGCTGAGCCCAAGGCTTTACTGTCAAGCTCAGACTTTGTGATACAGTCTGCAGGCTTTGTTCTGGCAGCAATTAATTGGCTTAGTCACCACTTTTTTCCTGCTGTCGTTGACCTATGTCAGTAAGCAAACAACGTGGGGTTTTTGATCAGACAAAGAGTGAGGGGGTGGAAGCTACTCAAAGAACAGAAAACAATCATAAATGAACCTCTGATCTTAGGAGCTGTTATAAATCAAGAGGGGGAGCAATAGAGAAGGTGCTAGGAAACCCACTTGTTATTGCACAAGCTTTTTGTTCACTCTGTGCCAAGATTCAAATCCCACTGGAAGGTTAGGAACAAAACAGCCTTCTCCACAGCTATGACAGCATGCCCAGTTTCCAAACCAAGAGTCATCTTTGTTATTCCAGTTCAAGACATTGCATTAATGTACCTACATTATCATAGACAAGGCCTCCGACTCCACTATGTCCATCTTAGTCCAAATCTAGAGCATTTGCTATTATTCTCGATCCAGAATATCTCAGTACACAATTCTGGTCTATTCTGCCCCACCCTGATGTACCTTCTCCCACTGTTTAAGCTCTGCTGAGCAGCTCTTCCTTCCCCACCACCTCCACTGCTGGTATGGGAAGCTGCACAGACTATGGAGGCTGCTAACGAAGAGGAGCAGCCACACACTTCAGATGCAATGTCCTTGGGGCAAGCACTATCTGTAAACCTCAGCAGGATCCTGTTCCATAATTAAACACATCTCATCTTGTCACAGTAAGAGAGATATCAACTTGAAATATAACAATACTATGATTAAAATTCACATGTGGTACAAATCATAGTAGTTTGGGGGTGATGAATGTCACACAAGGGGTGTTTGGGAGGGATGAAGTAACTTATTTTCATGTATCTGTACAATTAAAATTTCCTTAAGTAGCAACAAAAACAAAACTAACTAAACCATAATTGAGTAGTTGTGTATTAAACAAACTAGACCACATCATATTTTTCCCTGTAGGTTACTTCCAGATCCACTTACACAGCCCTTCATAAAGGCCTGCTGAAGACATCAATCAGGCTTCCTAACGCAGAATGACCGATTTCTCTGGCCATCACAAATACATTTATATCTCAGAGAACTGAACAAATCCAACAGAGGGAACTTACCATTCATTCATCTGCCAGCAAGTTCTTCGGCATTTTGCCTTTTGCTCCTCTGCTATGAATATGCAGAATGATCCTCTGACATACGAAACAGTTAATTCCTATCACACCAAAGAGTCCAAACAGCATTCTGCATCATGAACAGCAACTTCACCCATGGATTTAGGTGCTATTCACTGTGAGTGTGGGACCAAGTGTCTGGTCCACGACGGAGCTGCAAGAAGGTACGCAGGTGTATCTATGCACTGCTCTCTCCTAGAGATCTGGCATAGCAATATGAATGTTTCAGGAATGTGAATTTTTAATTGCCATCTTCCCTATAACTACACTGTTTAACCTCCACAGAGGGCTGAAATGCCCAGGAGGCGTTTGCAGAAACTGCGCGTGCGCTCTAGCAGACGAAGCATGATCCAGGGTGACCCACCTAGATGTTCCCCCAGTCAGGCGGCAGCCACCAAGAGCAGTGAACTGGCCGTGAGCCAGGAGCTGCCCTGCAGGTAGACGGGGCCAAGCCATGAGTCACTGAAGCTGCCCGGCACAGAAGAGGTGCGGTACCACCGAGGTAACTAAAATCTTAAGATGAGAAGTTCTGCTTTTTTTCCTTGCTGTTCAATTGCTCAGCAGCAAGTGGAGCATGGAAGAGATGATCACTTTCTTCCCAAAGACAAGGCAGGGAAGATTAGGGAAAGAAGTACTGATAGATCCGCTATCTTGGGCCTAGTTTTAAAGAGAAAGTTTTAATTCAAACACGCTATGCCATTTGTCCCTTACATGTAAGTTTTGACCTACTGGCTAATTTCTGTTAAATGTCAGAGTTGCAGATTTCAAAGGTACTAAACTGATCTGAGGTTCATTAAAATAGGTGCTAGATTGAAGAGGAAGCCTGTCTGCAGCAGCGCCGAGGGGAAGGCCATAATGCAGGCACAAACCTTATTACACAGCAAAGAACCCACAGGGGGCATGTCCCGACCGCAGGAAACCTCAGAGCTCACACCACGCTAGACTGCAGAGAGCCTCCCCGCAAGAGACAGCGAGAGGAAACCAGCTTTGCTAGCTTGGCTGGTCGTTTTCTTCGGAGATGTGCAGCCTGGGCATGCTTCGCGAGGCATGGTCCTAGTTGTTTTAGAAACCTCACATAAAGCTGTGGTGTTTCTTTATATCAAGTGACTGAAGGGGCTGGAAAATGCAGTGGTGTCTCCAGCCCAGGGACAAGCACATGGACTGCTGCGCTGGTGGCAGAGAGCTGTTCCAGTGCCTGAGCTGGGGACACAAATATGTTAATGCCACCACCTCAGATGGGAACCAGACCTGACCCAAACCCAGCAGCCTATACACAGGCACCCAGATGTCCACGTAAGAAATCGGGTCTGTCTCTGTGCTGCAGACACTGTCGTGACCGAGGGGCATCGCTGGCAAAGGACCGGGCTCAGCCAACCCCCCTGCCCTGCCAGGTCACAGCAGGCCTTGCTTCCCTCATGGGGCTCCTTGTTCATTTTGGAAGAAGCTCTCCTCTGCCAAGAAGCAGGGGCACCCAAAGCCTGCTCTGTGATTTTGGAGGAGAGAAGTCAAGCCTGAGTATGAGTTTCTGAAGGTCGAGGACTGGCAAACTTTCATTAAAGCAGTCTGAAAGTTTTCAGTTACCTCAACATCTGCCTGTATAAATATAACACTTCTCTCAAAGTCAACAGTGGTCTGTTTTTATCTTCGCTACCCTTTGATGTCATTGCCCAGAGGGCTGGAAATGCTACTTAGCAGCATCACCACAAAAGCGTAGGTAGCAGGATCTTCTGCATCAATAGCTGATGACTCAGGAATCCAATATAATTCAGCCTTCACTTTTGGCTGTTTCCATTACCTGGATTTTCACCACACTGCAAAACCTGTACGGAGTGCTTAGTATCTTCTCCTTGGAAATGGCCAGCTGTTTACCCTGACACGGTTGAGTTGATTTCAGGTTTCAGCATTGCGTATTAGCTATCAGCCACCAAGCAAACAAGGCTTGAGAAGAACCTCCCAGAAATTAGACTGGGGGAAGGTATGGTTTAGTCACTGATTTAAGGGGAAAATCAACCTAAAGCTGCCTCTGCCTCACTGACAGCAGCACTTTTCCACAGTTACTTGCCAGCCAGCCAACTTCCAAACTAAAACCCGGCGGCCAGGCTTTCAAAGGTCGGCAGGGCTGCTAACAGTGCAGACTGTGAGGTTTCCAAAGCATCCACCCCTTCAAGAGAGATGGAAAAGGAGTCAGATGCTTCAATACCTCTGAAAACCCGTATCAGTAACCACATCTCAAAATGAACTAAACCCCTTTGCACATGTGGTGCCTAGTCCCACTCTGCAAATGCGGGGAACTTCTGCTTCCCACCCAGGGTGCTGCTGTACCACAGGGTCTCTTTCCTGCTAAGATGAGAAGGGGCTTCACTAGAAGCTGTTATCGTTTCTAGACCCAGTGAATCATTGAGCACTGGCAGTAGGCTGAGGGAACCCCATCTAAGCAATCCTTGCTGTCACAAAAGTTAAGTAACTTAGATAAACTCTCAGTAAACCCAAGATCATTCACGTTGAGTTAATCTGGCTAAGGCACAGCTCCAGCTCTCTTCCAGGCTGGTAGGAGGCAGAAGACACAACAAGTGAGATCAAAATGAGCTCATGGTGCCAAACGCTTTCATGCCACACATGGAACAGAATGTCATCCTGCACTAATCTGTGCTATGGTTTCTTATTCATTCCTCTGCATCGGTTTCAGATATACTCAAGCTGCAGATCTTTAAATGGACATGCTAAATTTAAGCTATGGAGCTGACTGAGTTTTATTTTTGTCTTTTATTTAAAGACATGGCTGAATCTAGTATTGCCAGTTTTCTCTCAGCACCCATGTTCGTCATGTGAAATTCCACTCCACAGCAGGTAAGAGACATAAAGGAAATTTCACTCATCTTCCCAAGAAAAGAGGTTGCTTCTCTCTTAGATAAACGCTATTTACCATCTTCCTATACAAATTCACATGTGTATCCAATCAGCCCTTTAGTAAAACCCAGAAAACCCCACTCCCAAGACAGTCCACTCGCCTCGGAACCACTCATTGGCAGTACTGCACGTTTGCGGCTATAGGAATTACTTATGCCATTGATTGTGAGTAATCAGCCAAATCAGTCTTTCTAGTTTATCTTGTTACTCCACTGGCTTTGGGGAAGACAGAGCTTATGCAGCGTATGGCATATAAACACAACTTCCTAAGCCATTTATATAGAAAACCACCACAATAAAAGGAATGCTCACCAGAGACAAGAAAACTCAAAGGAACAACAGAAAATGTTTTCTCGTAGTAAGGGACATGCTTAACCCCATGCATCACACAGGTGCTACAAGAGTAACCTGCTTTGTCAACACAGGCCAGCATCTACCTCTGCTACCTCATGCAACAAAGCAGATTCAGTCTGGGTTTCACTTAGCGTGGCTTTATCTTTCAAGCTATGTACCTCAAAGACAGAAACAGTCTCACAACACAGTTCCACGAATGCCAGGCCTCAAAATTTGGGTTTTGGGGGCCAAAAGGAGACAATGTCCCAACTGATCTTTGTCCTAGCACATGCCACAGATTTTGACATCAAGTCCAAAACTTGCATATAAAGCAGAACCCCAAACGTAGGAAATCAACTGCACATACAGGTGCCGAGTTCTCTAGAACAAAGTCCTGTGGTTTTAGTGAAGAAAAAAAAGCCAAAAAAAAGATACTTTTCCATTGTGTGTGTGTGAGGGCTCTTGTTCTCAAGAGGCAAACACGAAGGGCAGCCTCGTTCCCTTGGGAAAAGGCCAGCTCCTCTACTCTAAGAAAATGTCCCTGCAAAATAAGAATGCAGCACTCGCTCCTGCATTCCTCCCTGGCTTTATGTCTATGATTGAAAAGGCTTTTTTCTCTCAAGCACAGGAGCAGGCAAATTACTACCTTCAATTTCTGCCTAGATAAAAAAAACACATCCAAGAAAGCCAGAGTGAAAACTGCAACAGCCACATGAGTAGAAATGCGTATGTGAGTGTACCCGGTTGTTCAAACTGCCAGGACGAGCCTAGATCTTTACCAGCAAGTAACAGGGAAGAAACCTAATGGAAGTGGCAGCACTAGGACTCGGGGTTCTTAGGCGCAGCTCATGGCTTCATCGCAAATTCACTGCAGTATCTTTGACTGGCTGCTGAAAATCCTCTTCCACATATTTTTTCCAATGAAAATCAGAGTAGAAACAAAGCACATCGACCTCAGGTATCCTCCGAGCTTACCAGCTGTAGTGAAGCACTATACTTCATAGGCAAGTCTTTCACCCAGCATCAGTAAAGAAGCCAATTTATTTTATGTTTCATATGATAGTTCAGTAGATGTGATAAAACATTAAAATCATGGAGAAAAGCCAGAAAATATAAAATGTGTACAATTGGAGGTAATACATTATGGCTTCTGCTACTACTGCTTGGGCAGAGCCTTATGACAGCCTATCTATTCAGGACTCTAAGTCAGCTCTCATGAAGTTTGCAATCATCCTTAATACTCATTAAAATCCCCAAGGCATGGGGAAGAGATAAGGAGACTTATATGCCCCACTTTTAACAGTGGGCATTTAAAAGCTTATGTACATGCTCCAAGTGTTCATCTACCTGTCCCTCAAGATGCAGCTTCTTTATTTTCCTCTATCATTTTATTGGGAATTGTAGAATAACTCATTTCAAAACACAAGCAGTTGCCAATGCATATTAATGAATATTAGTGCTGACAGCATGCTACCATACTGTCAAAATCAGTAACTGTGCAACTTGCTGATTTTCATGAATTTTGAAGCACAGAGGTAGGTGGGTTTGCGCACATATTATTCAGCTGCCCAAGGAGAAAGAACAAACAACCCATTGTGTCCATCTGAGAAAGGAAAAAAACAATCTGCTGTGGTGAAGACAAATCAGTTTTTAGTAATGCTGCCGGGGACGCTGTTGATGACAAATGCTGAATTCTGGCTTGAATGTGTGGGGTGGGAAGATTAAACATGCTCTGCCATTAAATAAACGTTACACTAAACTCTGTTTTTCTCTGCCTTGCTCCCTTATCAAAAGAATGAAGCAACTTATCAGATATTTCCAGGCATGCTTCAGATATTATTACCAACTTAAATAATATCAGCTGCCTTTGCTGCTAGAAAAAGAAGTAAAAGGTGAGACATAGGTCAGAAGCCCACAGTTTAGACCAAGTACTGTCATTAAGTTAACTCCTTTTGTTACAAAACCACAGGTAAGATAACACACAAAGTTTTAAATTTTCGGCATCAGACAATTTCAACAAGCATGGAAGCAAGAGAAGCAAAGTCTTGGTGTGTTATTAAACCAGAACCAAGTACAAAGAAATCCAGTTAATCACAGAGACTGCTGGCACCTTATTGTCCCTGCGTGTCCAGACAGTCTACGTCTTGTACCAACAACTACGACATTGTTGACACGCTGGCATAAGTGAGGGAACACCAGAGAAAGCAGTGCTCCCTGCAACACTTCCCGCAAATTGCAGCAATTTGTTGTTGCACCATGCTACCAAATTTGCATGGTTTTTCCATTGTCAGCTCTCATGACTGCCTTGTTGCTGATATATCAAGAAACAGGTGAAGTTTACCTGTAATCACATGCCATTTAAAAAAAAAACAAAACCCTTTTTAAATGAAGCAGCTAAGCTAGACTTCACAGGTGTATAGAAAGGTCCTGA
>Ga0181612_117718_pt1 | contig 23333 bp, 9 predicted proteins | sample HoacroProtozoa21_FD_119630 | JGI IMG/M metagenome (GOLD analysis project Ga0181612, IMG submission 119630) | Hoatzin crop microbial communities from Cojedes, Venezuel. Combined Assembly of Gp0051906, Gp0051904, Gp0051908
AAGCCCAGTGAGGGAAGAATGCTGAAGGGGAAGGGGAGACAGCATCAAGGTGAGAGACTACGAAGGCGTGAACTGGAATTTTTGGCCTCACGGAAAAGAAGATGAATACCAGTAATGTATAATAAAAGAGAAGTACCCTGTGTCTGGAAGAGGTCAAGTACAGAAAAGGATCTGCGATGTTGTCTACCAGTTTACGCTTCCAGTGACAACGAAGACTGGTCAGACAGTACTGATATAAAATGCAAGACATTTTAAGAAGGAAAAAATAGTTTTGTCTCCATAAATTCTAATAGATAATGATTGAACTTGTTAGGCACAGAAATATAGTTGTGGTCTTTTGGTTACTGTGTTGTCATCCTGAGAATCAAAGCACTCAGTGCATTTGTTTGACAAAAGTTATACTGAATTTTGTGTCAGTCTTTCTCTGGCTTAAAAAATAGCAGGATGTAATCAGATTTTTTGTGGCATGTCTGTGGGCATACTACCCTCCTAACTGTTTGTCCCTGTCCTTTACCTCCCTCTTTCCCTCTTCATTCCCGTGCCTCCACTTCTTTCCCTTCCTCCCTTCAACATAGCACTGTGTTAATGAATTGCTCCATGGTTCTCGTCTACTTTGGTGGAAAATCCACTGGCGTGTGTCAAACTGCTTCTCAAGATGATTTGTACGAATGGAGCAGTCCAACGGGCGTGGTGAAACACTAGCTGATCTACAGCCCAGTTTTCAGGTGGTTTGCTTGGGATATGGGCATCCCAGTTTTGACAACTGATTCTGCCTCTGTCCCACTTCCATGTAAATTCTTGGCCTGCTCCCAGCTTAGCTGTCCTGGGTGAAAGAATCGTATCTTTTCTGAAAAAAAAACCCCAAAAACCATAAAGGTCATTTTATACCCTGAGACTGAGGCACCTGCTGATGTACAGAGCAGTGGAAGAAGGCAGTGTTAATCCGCAGCCATTTCCAACTTCCAGTCCTCTGCTTTTACCATTAGATATTTTTTGCCTGACAATTATGGCTTAGTTTTGACCTTGGGTCACTGACATCAGTAGAAGATAGATGTCAGTATCTTAAGGCAGAATCAAGCCTTGATGGTTGTTCACCGTTTTTCATCATTCTGTGGTCAGTTATATGATTCATGCTGGTAAAAAAACGTTTCCCCGTTCACTGAGAAAAGTATGGGATACATGAAAAGATGGATTTTAAGACTGGTTGAAGCATTATAAGAATCTAAAATTTCAAAGCCAAGGGGAGCACTTCTGTTTATTGAATTTTTTTTCTTTAAAAAATGGATTCAGTTAAAATTTGCTGATCTACTCTGCCATAATTGCTTAAATATGCTTCTGGTAAAAATATTTTAACTTTTGTCTCATTCAGATTGTGATAAAACCATCCTGCTGTCACTTAAAAGTATTGCTAAATTTGTACAACTCTGAAGTCCTCTTAAACTTTCCTTTGGAAGAAATATGGCATGGCAGCTATAAGTTATCTCTATGGTATAGATTTAGTATATTTAAGATCTAGAATAGAGGACAATATTAATAAATTACACAGAAGAAGAGAACAAGATATTGTCAAGACAGTAAACAGTGAAAAGTAAGCAGAAGAGGACTGATAGAAAAAAAGCCCAAACAAATCGGTCCCCACCCAAGTCTCCCTAGTAATCCTCTGTGACATTTTAATGGAAAAGGGCTAAGTTCAAAGTACGCTTTGGATAATGTTAGAGAAGGTGTGGAAGCTAGGACTGCACAGTAAGATAATGCATACCTGGGAAACTGTGAATTCTTTAGACAGTAGTATTTCATACTTTGCTACTGTGAAACCGCGGGAAAGAGGTGCATAGCCCATGCTTCCTCACACAGCTCTGTCAATAGGCACTGTATCTTTTGTTGCAAATCCTCGGCTCTGTACACTTGGGACAAGCAAGCGCCTGGTGGCAAACAGTTCAGAGGCACAGCGCTGAGGAACTGAACATGGTAATTGCTCCAAACTCATTGTTACCCACTTGATTTCATACAGTCATAGCCAAATCTTCCATCTGTCTCTGCCCTCCAACAATGATTTTAGGACACTTGGAGCTGAAATGAAACTGTGGGTTTTTTTCTTTTATTCTTCCCCCTCCCCCCTTTTTTTTTTGGTGTCTGGGCTCTCACCATCCAATCAGCCCTTGATTAAATGACAGGTTTTTGTTTTCATTGTCTTACCTTCTTTTCCCATTCAGTTCTTGACAGCCTTCCCTCTCAGCTGAATACTGTTATCACTTCTTTATTCTAATCCTCTCCCTAGCTGCCTATATTATCACCCCTCTGTTTCAGAACTTGGATACTTACCCTTTAATCCATTAATTGGCTTTTTACCCTCAGATCTCTTTGCCTCCTCTAAGTGCAACCTGACTCTCCCAGCCACCACACACCCTGACTGTTCTCTGCCTGTCCCTCCCTTGCACCTCCCCGCTCTCCCTACGCTTTGGTGCTAGTTTCTCTTCTTTCCAGATAATCTTGTTCTTTATTTCTTTTAACAAAGGAGGGCTCTCTAGTTCAATATCACTTTCAGTGTTGCTTCTGTTTCCTCCCTATGTTTATGTATCACCTTTCTTCATTGCTTCTTAACAAGGGTAGATGTATAGAGCAGGAATAATCTCTGCAGCAGATATCCGTGTTGCCCCCAGAATAGGTCCATTTCCTTATCGGGGTTCAAAAGTGTTGGGCAACTTAATAAAATATGGGTTGTTACACATCAAATGTATTCACTTAAACAAGATTATCTTTTGATTGAGCTAGGTTTCTGTTGCTGTTTGCATGCAGTGGAAGTGTACGTTTCTTCAGGTTTTTTTTTGAATCACGTACTCTTTGTGTGTAAAATCTGTTACTATTAAAAGGAAATACTTTATCTGGTGCCACTGTTTACTCCAGGAATAATATTGCTTTTTTTTTGAGACATCCTGCCTACTTTGATATTTTTTTCTTTATCAACATCTTCAAATATAGACTATACTGCAAAGAGGCATGTTAGCCTTTTTGTTTTGTTGTCTCTGATGTTTCCTTTATATAGTATGTATGAATACACACATTTGATATTTAGCAAAATAGGGAAAATTATCCTGGTGCTAATGTACACAGAGCTATTACACCCAGTCATGGTTAATAGCACTAAATGGATTTAGAGTGAGGAGTCTAGACTGCAATCCTGTCAGCATCTGCCCCTTCCCCAGTAATTTATTTGGGTTTTGCACCTGCAGATGCTGAACTGGGACTGAATTCACACAGAATTTTTTATTTGGATAGCAGGCACTGAAATAGTAACATTTAAGAAGAACACTAAATAAAAGTGACTGCGTTACCATTAACTTTCCCTCCTTTGTTGTCAATATTGAAAACAATAGAATCCTGATTATCCAGGCTCTTACTGTGAGTATCTCCTTCTCTAATTAACTCTCTAATCTATTGGCACCCTGATTATTAGACATATCTTGTGCTGCCTGGTGCATTTCAGTGGCTGGAAAGCTTTCATAAAATATTTCAGTTTTAGATCATTCATTGGCACAGTGTATCTTTAATATTCCATGCAAACATAGTGATGGTCCTTTCCTTTGTGTGGTGTAATCTCCATGCTCTGGAGCATTGCAAGCCTTTCTGAAAAGGGAGTAGATATGCAAAGGCTATGAGAACAGCAGCACTGTAAAGGTGATCATGCAGAGGTGAGTAAAAGTCCCAGCTTTGCCTGCCTCTCTGTTCCTATGCCCCATGCCTGTGATAAGTCACAGCTGAAAAACACCTTTTCCTCAAGCTTTAATGATAAGCATACATACCTACAGGCATCTCCAAAGGTGAAAAGTTCTAACCCATTGTACCATGCAGCCATGAAAATGGGAGTTTGGTTGCAACTTGTAGAACAATAAGGTTTTCCTTCGCAGCCTTGTAAGCGCAGGCTTGTTTGCATGAGGAAAACATGTGTGTCTCAAATTCTTCAGTCTCTGGTATAGGAAAGACCAGGCAGATCTTTTTCTTCTTTTCACTTGGAAGAGTTGCACTCCTGTGGGAAACAGAGAATGAAAACCAGTTTGAAAGCCTTCTCATCAAAAATCCTGTGCCTAACTCTTGGCTGTATACATTTTAAGCCTCAAACATACTCATATTTGAGTAATGTTTTTAAATGATAGACCCCTTATTGGTTTTTTTCAAATATTCTTGGTATTGGACTATTCCCTTCTTTGTTTCATTCTGTGGAGTGTCACCATTTGCAGTTCGTATTTATAAGAGGATGTTTTTTAGTGGTACAAGTTGAAGTCTTTCACCAATATATGATCTTCTAGAAATCTGTGATGTGCCTCTAATTCTGCACCTAAAATGAGCATTGGTGCGGTGGCTTTCAAGCAGTTGCACATCAGCTTGTAGGCTCTTTTCAACATGTTCAGCCTAGATCTGTCAGTCCTGTGTGTGTGTGCAGTTCACCAATGGATGTGGTGGCCTTTTTGGGGTCTGTGAAGTCTGTATTTTGTATACATGGAATCTTGCACTAGTCCTGCTCATGTGTGAAGATAAAGGCATGGAATCCGTTTTCATATGTCCCTGTCCAGAATCTCTCTCCAGTATTGACAGAGGTCTGTATGTTTTTAACATCAGAAGGCAGAGCACCCTAAAAACTACGTAGCAATCACGTAATGCAAAAGAACCAGCAAAACAGAAAAGGATAATAGAGATAGTAGAAATAAATATATACAGTAGGAAACCTTTTTCCACTGCATGCAATATTTTCATTCAATTCATAGTAAACTTAAGTTACCACTGGGGATGCTAAAAAGCTGTGTGAAGACACAAATGTTTTTTTACGAAACAAACTGATAATCTTTGAACTATGTAACCTTTCCCCTCCCACCCCTGGCTGCTGCCTATAACAGCTTGTATAATTCAAGAGTAATTTTTTACTTAGTTCTCCATAATGCTATTTGTTTCTTATCCATTCTTTCCTTCTTTTGTAACTATTTCTGAATTTCATGGGCTTCTCATAAAATACTGTAATGCTAATGCTAAGGGTAATTTTTTAAAGGTGCTTCAAAAATGTAGATGTTTAATATGCAGCTGATCTTTAAAGGGGCAAAAGGTTTCTTTGTGCCAATTCTTTCAGATTCTGTATTAAAAATTTTTTTCCCCCTCAACTGTCAATATTAAGGAAATACCCTTTCATGTTTTCTATAATCCTGTTAAAAATAGTAGGTATATTGTGTATCTGTGGCTAGACATACAGCAAGGTGCAAAATAATCTAAACACTCAAGGTTTGTTTGCGGATTTGCTCTAATGAAAAAGGCTCAAGATATATAATGAGACAGCCCCTCTGATACAATTAATCAGTATCCACACAAGTTGATCCCTTGAATGCATTACATGATTCATAAGAAATTGCTTAGTACATAAGAAATGAAGATTGAATAATATTTGCTCATGTCTTATTTTTCAGCTAAGAAATCTAACACTTTCAAGGATAAAGAGGGGTAAGAGGTCCTCACTTACATTGCTCTGCTTTCTGCAAATTAAAATAATTTCAGAGACAGCTATATTGCAAAAAAAATTCTAAATACTGACTAGAAAGGGTTCTTCCATTCAGTTGAACATCATAGGAACATGATACCATGCCTAAACTGTAAAAATATTTTGATTCCAAAACGTGTTTAATAGGTTACACTTCTACAATCACAGCTGAGAGTTAATTACTACATCTAGTCTCAAAACATGTCTATGATAGTGTCTCACTAAACCGTTGTCTTCACTGTGTCTAAACTGTCAGAGTGAGGATTTTTAGAGGTGTCTAATCGATATATAAACACAAATCCTGTTAAAACTCTCCATGGCACTGGTGAACAGTTATGTACTTTGGAAATCGGTTGTTCTTTGACCCAGGTCCTGTTTCATTTTGCATAGGAGTAGTTGGTGAAGGAAAGGAGACCACATCCTCAAGCGCACTTGCATGACAGTAGGTCAGGACAGCTAGCTGATGGGGATGTGAGATGCTCAGCCCTGCAGTGAACAGCATTGGCAAATCCCTTTTCATGGGTAGTGGGTGTTTATTGCTCAGAGATGCTCTGTCTTTAGTGCCTATCCTGACAGGGTGGCTGTGGTAAGCGTGTTCTGCCAGAAATGGTTGCTTTGCTTCATCAGTGTAGCAAATTTCTAAAGCAGAAAGTATCATGACAAAATCTGGGGGTATGGAGGGGTGTTGATAATTTTGGTTTTCTGAAGGAATGAAGTTTGGAAAAGGAAGAGTTAAAGAAGTTACTGCTGCTGTAATACACAATCAGGCTCTTTTGGTCTTTTAAGTCTTCGCAGCTCTCTTACAACAGGTTCTCTTCATGTCTAGAAATGCAAATCTCTGGGCTCCTAAGAGCAACTGAATAGGGATATGTATTTTATCTTCAAACAGAGAGCAAAGAAAAAAAAAAAAGAAAAAGTTATTCAAAGGATTTTGGAAACAGGTGTTCTAAATCAACATTAATTGGATTTCAGTTAATTATTCCTTATACTTTAGGGATTACGGGAAAGGAATATAGGGGGGGAAAGCAAGAACAACTTCTCTGACACACTAATTGCTCTAATATTATTTAAGCTGAGCAGCCCCTCATTCCTTTCACCCCTACCCCAAATAAATTGGTTTCCAGATGACTGTTGCAGAGGCTAGGGAATAAAAATGAAGTGGAAAAGCAAGATGCAGTCTTTGAAAACCACCTTTACTTGGGAGGTGGTTACATATTTAATCTATTACGTATACAATCCTCTGCCTGTAACTACTAAAATAAAGATAGCTACTAAAAAACTGTATAGACTGATTTTGGGTGCTACATTTCTAATATGAAGATTACCTACGTGATTCCCCTGACATTTTACCCCTCGCGGTGTATGATCTATGCACACAGTTTAGACTGGGTCAAGAGCATTTCTCCAGGGCTGGCAGAGGAAGGCTGGGCAGAAGACAGGACACTATTAAGGATTGGGTTTTGGCTTTTGGCTTTCTGTCCTAATTCCTATTGGAATGAGTCCGCTTCTTCCTCAGTATTGGATCTGGTGTAACATTTGACATGAAAAATCGTATAGGTAAAGTTTTAGTTTGCCTCTGAGAGCCGACTGGTTCCAAATTTTAAAAGAAGTGGGAGAACGTGTGGTTGGCTTGCTGTGCACATTCCCTGAATGCCCATAGAGCTGAGTCATGAGATTTCAGTGGAAATCTCTCTCTAACAAGATTTTCAAGATGGTTATGAATTGAAATTATCTAAAGAAATGAGTTTTAAAAATTGGGGCGAAAGTGGTTTGTGTTTTTTAATTTTTAAATTCTTAAATTTGGGTTTCATTTTTAATTTTGTGCAAACTTTTGTGCTGATCCCTCTGAGTTTTAAGTTAATGAGAGTGAGAGCAGCCAGCGATACTTGCTAATCTCCTCTCTGTCCAGCCTGAGAGAAATGAGTGAGATCTGCGATAAAAGATTTTCAAAGTTATTTGAAAACTTTAATATGATACAATAAGCAGAGCTGCTAGTAACAACGAAGATAATGTTTTCCACGTTTTTTTACCTTAACAATGTCTCTTTGAAGAACTCCCCTCCCAGTATGTTTGAACTATACATGAAACATGTCGCTTTTGAACAGGAGATATTGTCAAGTTACATGTGAAATTATTTACACAGCAAATTTAAAAAGATTTCAGGAAGTCTAATGAAACTCGCCTGAGGGCAGCTAGAATTTGCATTCTGGCCTCCTGCATGTGTGACAATTTGCTAAGCATCGCAGTTAAAAAAAATTGGAAGGGAACTTCCCACATTCAGTAGTTCTCATCTCTAGCTGAGGTGTATTACTAAGGAGGTATACCTCTGCCCACTGTATGTGTCAGCATATTTACCATCCTCACAAACAGATGTGCACGTAATTACATCACATCTGCACAGTCACTTATTTACCTGACTTCTGTACATATTTGCCTAAGGTCCTAACAAGGACTTTAAAGATCTTTTTATAGAGCTTGTGGAAATATTATTCTGAAAATAAACTGGTCTGTTATAACCAAAAATTCCTCCACACCTGGATGAAATTCTGAAGAACAGGTGCTATAGTTTTTTTATATGAAAGCACAGGAGAAAGTAATAGTGAAAAGAGCAAGACTTTATGTGTTGGTATCTTTCAGACAATAGGCCAAATAGGTGTCTGTATTGTTCTAGCTGCTCTTATTTATCTCTTGAACTTGTAGCATTTAGATGGCATCTTTTCTCATATTGTGCAGATGATGCTACTGCATTCTGTGCAAAGAAAGTATTTCCCTGTCAAATGTCACTATTTCTAACTGACAATGAACTGCGAAATATAAACAAAGTTTTGTTCAATAGTTGTAAAAAACCAGCATTAAACATATTAAGATAAATTATGAAAATACATGTAAGCTATATACGCATGCATGTTTAACTCTTGGTTTCCTAAATGTGGCAGTTCATATCTTTTTTCTTGCTCATCAGTGGTTGGGTATTTTTTGTAAATCTGCTGCATGCAAGCTTTACTCTTGCTTGTACAGGACATGATTTTACTTTGCAAATGAAGGTGCAAACTTTTCCTTCTCATTCAAGGTAAAAAAAACCACTTCAAATTTCTGTTTCAGTCATTTTTTTCTGAAACATTTCCATCAGTATCGACTTGCAGGAAAATATATTTCAAATTAAATCTGTAATTAACATCCTAGATGTGTTTTATGCTCTTACACTGTATAGAGTATCTCAGCACTAGTGGTGTTTTAATACTCAGAGTTCTGTAGGTTTTTTATCCCTGCCTAACTTTTTTCCTTTGCTCCCCCTTTCTGACCTCTGCTAAAATCTTCACCGTGGTGTGCAGGTGATAACTGACTGCCTTTTGAAAGAGACTTTTTGTATCAGCCGAGTGCTTTCTTGTTTGAGATGTGAACATGTTTTACGGACAGACTCAAAAGCCCGATTGTGCTCAGTCATATGTGCAAAAAAATACATTGTTAGTAGTTTGTAATCCCCAGCCCATGGTGGTTCTCTCCAGTTTATATGTGAGAAGACCTGTGCTTATTTAATCACAGACCAGATGCGGGGCCTAAGGGCCTGACCCAAAGCCCATTGAAAGCAGTTGGAATCCTAACATAGATTTTAATGGCCCTACATGTTTAGGTAAGTATATCTGACTCCTTTTAATGAAAAAAAAAAATTTTAAAAAAGCAACTTCTTTTTGCTCTCCTCACTCCTTTCCCATTTTCCTTATCCCCCCCTGTACTCTAAAAGCAATGAAAACAATTTTAAAAAAACCTGACAACCTATTCTGTTAAGACAGTGTTATCGCAGGAAGCTGGAACACAGCTTTATAGCACTGGGATGGCTAGGGTACCTTTTTGCACTGCGAACATTTTCTGATAACACTTTGCACGGAAAGGCTGGTATGCTTGCGCAGAAAAACAGTTTATAACCAGCATGGACTTGGGGCTACATGGTAAAAATATCTGTACAGTCAGTGTAGTCTATTTGTGAAATATAGCAGGGAAAAATATTTATGAGCACCACAGGACATGAAGCTCAAAGTGCAGTCATTTCTAAATAAAAATTATGTGACAGTTCATCAGTATTTAATGCTAACATTGCTTGATCTAGACATAAAGAATTTAGCAGCCATTTATCATAACATACAGCACTGTTCATTTCCTGATTTGCTTAGAATACATTGGTGTTTTAATCTCAACACGAGCCACAGGTCTAATTTTAGATATTTAATGAAAGGAAAATCCAGCGAGAGACAGATTTTTCACATGGCTGTTAGAAGCCTACTCCCACAACTTGAATTGGTCGGGCTTTTTAATGCGGGCTCCCAGAAGCCACCGCTTGGTCCCTGCACCAGATGCAGGTGTTCCCTTGTGCTGTCAGCCAGGAATGATTAATGAGGATTTGCCCCTACTGAAAGCAGTCTTTGGAGCATTGTTCAGGGCGTCTGTGGAACTGTCGGGGGAGACAAGGACACAAGTGAACAACCAATTATTTGGCCATCACTGAGGCAGCGTGAAAAAGACATCAAATTGGACAGAGGAGCAAAGCTTTTGTTTCATGATCATATTTTTAGGTGTTAATAGTAACAGAGGAATTCTACCTGTTTTCTTTTGCTTTTTTTTTTCAGGGGAGAGGAGAAGGGCTCAGACGCCGCTTTAAGTGCTTTAAAGCTGAGAAAGGATGTGTAAAAGAAACAGAGGCAGAAAAATGATCACGGTCCTTTAAAAGTGTAAAAGGGAGGAAAACACACAGAATTGATTTCTTGGCGGTGGCACTGTGTGTATAAAGATATACCGTTTTTCTCGGCTAACATTAGGGAACGAGGACTAAGAATTCTGTGAGGAGGAGGATTTCTCATGCACAGAACTTCTTAATTGCTGGCCAAATACAAGAGTGCAGGAGCCGGGGCTTGAGCATGTGATAGCGCAGGGAAGTGTTACATTAGGATTCTGAAAAGGGAAATGTGAGGGAGCAAAACCAGAAAACATTTGCAAGATTGCATTCAGCATTCAGCCTGCATCCCTCTTTCTGTCTCAAAGAAAATACTCTTAGGTGCAGAAGAGTGAGGGGAAAAAGAGGAACAGAACTAAAAACACTCTGCTCAGGCTTAGACTTCTGCATTTTTATATTTCCGAAGACTTGTGATTCCAAATACTAATTTTAAACCAGAGGGAAAGGATTATATTTTCAGAACAATCCAATTAGAGAATGGATTGTTTGTAAAATACATTTTATGCTCCATCTTGTCAAGCCTCTTTTTACCACAGTATTAAGAATAAAAAAGTTAATTATACAGCTTAATTCTAATGAGGAATATATTGTTTTATTGACTAATAACAGATATAGTGTAATTCTACTGATGTAATTTAATTAATATTTGCAGTGGCTAATTCCCTAACCTCAAAAGTTCCTCTGTCCCCACACATACGTGCAAGAAAAGGAGTTCGGATCCTGAAACAATTACAGGTCATAATTCAAAACTATTCCTTAACGAAGGAGAAATCTGTATTTCTAAATTAACAGTTAAGTTATATTTGACTACCCGGATTTAGGGTATCTTCCCAAATTGCTTATCCTTTAATGGCTGTATTTTATCAAGGAGGACTCATGGCATCTGCAAAATTATGTAAATATCCATATATAAAGGCCTGTTTCCTTACCTTATTTGGTTTGTAGGAAGTTCTAGTAAGCAGAAAGGTTTTGCCTGCTTCATGTTTAGAATGAGATGCTGCAGGTAACAGTCTGACCTATGATATCCAGATTTTCAGAATTTGTCATCTCAGTGTCAAGATCAGGTCTGAAACCTGAACAGTCAACTACTGTCTCTATTTACTATAGGATGATCATCTTGTTAGATAATAACAATTTAAAAAAAATCCTTAGAATTTAGTAACCACTTAATCATAAAGAAAGAAAAAAACAATACAGTATGCATGTAAATGGAGTCTTTGTATTTAAAGAATATCACATATTTCTTTATACCACCCAAATGAAAGTCTTGATTAGAAGGAAATCAATAAACAACTTAAGAATCTTTAGGATATTCCAGCATTTCTGACGACTGTGTCCAAATTGTCGTCTAGGATTTTACACTGGGAATAGCCTCAATACCAGCACTTGAACTGAGGTACTGATGTGTTTAGCTCTGTAGACCTGTCCTTTTCCAGCAGTACAGCTGTTTGTTACTCTCCACAAAGGACTCTGACATTTGAAACTGAGCTTTGTTCCCTCTTGCATTTGGTATATGTGCTGGAACTTTAAATGGCTTTATGAGAAGTTATAGAATCAGTGTACAGACACACTCAACTCTGCTTCCTTCTGTCAGGAAGAGAGAGAATGGCATCAACAACATGCCCCTGTGTCTGAAGGGCATCACTCGATGGAAAAACAGTCTGTTAGACTCCTCCTGGGCACGAGGGAAGTGATGCCGGTGAGGAAGGAAAATATTTCCAGAAACTGAAGGAATGATTAGAGATTCTCTAAAGAGGACATTTGTCTGTGACTGTCTAAAGTGAGTTTCCTAATCCTAGATAAATAAACAGAATGAAAGCTTTCTGCCACTGTAGGATATGCTGAGTGCTGCACCCTTTCCTGCCAGGCATGGACTTTGCTACAAGGCTTGTATATCACCGTGCTGGATTACTTCAGATTCCTCTATATGGGGTTGTCAGCTGGAGAGCATAGAAACATCAGATGTTAAAGTGTGATGAAATTTCGAAGTAACATAAAGAAGAGCACAGCCTGCTATTTAGACGTGTCAGCAGCATACAGCATCGAAATATCTTCAAGGACGTGGCCATTCTCTCCAGATCACCCGGTGGGTGAGCATCTTTGTGGTGGAGCTCCTGTGAGCCCCCATGGGACAAAGATCAGGACAACACTTTAAAGCAAGGACTGAATCCTTTTAGTGGAGGTTCTTTGGCCTGAAAAGAAGGATGGGATTTCCCAGCTAGTGCACATAAGGGGAACACCCCTTTTTACATACCATTTCCTCCAGTACGGTGACTTCTCTTCCATCGATTACATTCCTCTGCAATCTTCATGTTTTTCAAAAATAATTATTTTTCTACCAGTAGTTGTGCTTAGGTTTCAGTATGGTACTCGATACATGTTGTGTTATGATGTTTTCCCTGCAAATTCTTACGTATGTATGTATTTTCGTGATACTTCAATAAAACCATCAAAAGTGAAATTCAAAGCACAACAAAAACAAACGAACGGGTAAGAACATATGGAAGGGGATAAACCCATTATCATCTTTATTATGAGTGTTGTTTGCTAAAAAGATCAACTTTGATTTAGCTTTATGAGATAAATCCACTGGAGATTTATTTTACAAAACTATAAAAAAAATCTGAAACTGTCAGTTATGTTTTTACAAGGATCTCTAATACTCTACAGGCTGCATAAGACTGCAAAGTAGTGGAATAGTATGAGGGGAAGATGGTTACTACCTGTGAGATGATTTTCTTTCTGTTTCAGTATGTATTTATGGTGCTAAATAATAGATGCATCTTATTCTAAGTCACAACATATTCTTATGGATCTTTGCAATTCCTTTTGATGAAAAAATGTTTCTTTGTAAATAGCATGGCTACTGTAATAAATTGTTAGGGGAAAAAATAACAAAAAAAAAGAAAGCTCAAATATTTTTTGTAGTTTTTACGTTGTAATATTTAACTTGTATTTCATGCTGGAAAGAATGAGGGTTATTAGAATCATGTTATGATTAAGGGTTGGCATTTATTTTTCTTATTTATGATAAATGAAATCTAGAAACAACAAGCTCAAGAATTCAAGAATTGTCTGTCATAAAATTTTTGACCATCAGAATTTCTCCCTTTGTCCCTCCTCCTACCTGTCCTGCTTGCTACAGCCAGTGTGTGTCTGGTCATGGTGACCATGATGACACTCCTAAGATTTTTGTTCCTCCATTACTGCCTCCAGGCCTGAAATGAGGTGAGGCTGCAGGCAACTGGGGTAACATCATTAAAATCTTGTCAAAACTGTTTGTTAATGAATTGTTTAATAAAGTAGAAAGAATTCTCTCTGCTGCTTGCACTGACGACAAGAAAAGGGCAAGGGAGAAGTTTTTGATATAAAAATATCCCCCCTTGTAGGAACAGCGTGAATCATCTGCAGTTTGTTTTGCTGTCACATACACGTTCTGGTATAGGGGTAGGCAGGGCAGGCAGGGATTTTGCAGATGACATTTCTGTATTGATTTTATATAATAATGCTGTACATGCTTGGTTTGGGCTGCAAAATTCACAGTGTGAACTACTTAAGTTCTGGCTCTTTGGCAGTAAAGAATTGTGAGGCTGAAATAAACTCCAGTTCCTTTACCCTTGATAGCCGATTTTTGTACCTGAAATCCCAGAGCCAGGAGTTCACTAAGTTTGTGCTTACACATAAGTATGTATTTACTTATGAAATCTATTTTTTTCTCCAAAACCCCAGTTCATAGCCATAGAAAACTATCTACAGGTCTTGTAAACATCATTGGATTACTCAGCTTTAAATTTTATTCTCTGCTTAAGGGCAGGTCGCACTTAGGACTGGTGTGAGGCCAAAGGGCGTTTCTTCTTCCATAGTCCTCAGACTATTTTTTCACCAGCAGAATTTGCCACCATTTCTGGATTTCACTTTCTTCTTTCCAGTCCCTCTTATCTTCATGCATATTTTTTTTGACTGTTGGTACTATCTTGTACGCATTCTTTTTTCCCTTTTCCTCCTTCTCCCCCTCAGATCCTTCATTCACACATCCCCTTTGCTTCCTGTTTCGGTTCATACACTTCTCTTTTCCTGGTCTCTTTCCCACACCTTTCTTTGTTCTCCCTCCATTTGTGCTACAACTGGGAAAATAATGTTCTCCATATCTTGGGAAATGGATCTTCACTAATGATGGTGAAGTTTCACTATGTGTATTCACAGGCTGGCAATAACAACATGGCTTAGCGTCACTGACCACTTTTCTAGGGAAAGAATCTTTAAAGTAAGAGGCTTTCATTAATATTCTTTGTAATGTAAAATGATTTAGCTTCAAATTACTTCGTGTCTGAATGTGAGTTAGGCAAAATGCTTGTCAGTATTTAGATGGATTATGAAGCCTGACCTTATGTATCTTAATTGTTCGAATTTTCTTGGGATTTGTGTGAACTGACAAGCTTTATAAATTTGTGTGTATTATTTGCTTTACTATTAAATTCTTGGCTCCCTCAACTTATTTTCTTGCCCTTCATGGTGCTACGTGAATAGTCAGCAGCATACCACCAGTTGCATATATTTCTTTTAATGAAGACTACCCATCATATGATCCTTATTTAAACCTCATTTTAGCATATTTTTGGAAGCTTTAAAAATGCAGATGATGCTGCAAATTCTGGCAGAAATAAACAGCAGATAATCAGAGTATTTTGATCAAATAAGAACATGGAATCCTTTACTGGAAAGAAGGAGATATAATATCCACACTGGGGTGTAGATGATTAGAAGCAGTGGCAGTCTATAAGAATTAACAGAAAATAAATAGTACAGAAATATTATTTCCTATAAACTAACAGAGCCTAGCATTTTTTTAAACTATAATCTTGACTGCAAGTCTTCAATAGTAATGAAATAATAATTGTAAGAATATCAGTATAAAAAATATTTGAACTAATAATTTGCGAGGTTTATATTGCCCCATTCCACCTAGCAGCCAATAGGAAGTCAAAGGACATTTTAAGAAAAGTTTATTAAAATCCATTGCATTTGAAAAGACTTAGATCTACATTTCTGCTATCAGAGGCTGCTTCATGTTCTTCCCCTATGGATACAGACTATGTTTGTTTTCAGAATTGCTGAAGCCAGAAATATAGTCTGTGAGTTTGAGTGAACTTTCTTCACCTAATTTCAAATCTGCTTGAACTTAGTGACTTTGTATATTTGCTTTAAGCTTCTTTGAGTTTGCGTTCAATAAAGGAGGAGAGTATAGGTGAAGGGAGAAGAGACAGAAAATCCAATGCCGAATTATCAAGGAAAAAGTTTGATATACATGCCAAATGTGAATTACTTGCTTCTCTTTTAGTATCTTCTGTGTTTTGCAGCATAGAAGCTTTCCTTGGCAAAAGAAGTAATCAAGTTGCCGTTTTTGTCTTTAATTTAATTATGCACAAAGTGTTTTTACTTCATCAATTGCAGCCTTGGAAGACAAATAGATATTATGTTTTATTTGTGTCCAGCTTTGTAACACATTATTCCAAAAGCAAATCATGGTATGCCAGAAGACACATGAAAAGGAGTGATGTATGTTGTTCTCCTCTTATTGTCTGCTAGAAAGTCTGTCCATCCCTGATTTTAATCACGTCCACTTAGTGGTCAAGCTAATTCACCCTGCCAGCCAGATAATCCAGTTCAGTGTCCACTGCTGTTATTACAGACTGGAGGTCAAATCTTTTATCTGTTTTCTCCAAACTCAGTTGGACAGTGTTTCTTGCTGGGAGTCTTTGGAAGAAGAAGAAAAATCTGATTGCTAATATCCTGGGAGGCAGTAACATGTCTTCCTACAGGCATATCTTCAGGATTTTTCCAAGCTCTGTGAACTCAAATAAAAACTTTTTAAAATCCCATGGTTTACTTTTTGTTTGTTTTATTTCTGTATCTGTGGTACAAGTATCTCCACTTACTCAAAACTGAATTATGAATTGTCAACACAGAGTCTTCTGAGACTGTCTTCATTTTTATGTCCATTAACAGGAATATAATTGAATCCCACTATCAAAATTATGACTACCTGTGTGTACAGGTAGTCTTTTGCAGCATAACCAGTTGACATTGCTTGTTACAGTCTGGATATGTGCCAGAATCCCCCAAAATACAGTGCATATGGATTTGGGGAATGCTGCACTACGGAGAACTCCTTTTGCCAAACAGTAATACCTGGATCGTGAAGAGCAACAGTTTTCTACCTATGATCTAAGGACATCAGTGCATGACTTCTGAGTTGTCTGCAAAATGCAAATTGAAATAAGTTTATATGTTACACCATGGTTTACGTGAAATTCAGCATTTAAGGAGCAAAACCAGTAAAGCCACTTGTGTACAACTGTAAAATGGCTTATGCTTTGCTTTGTCTCTAAGCAGTAATTTAAGACACAAGCTTGGCATTGCGTAGAGCCCTTGTGGATAACATGAAAACCTGCTTAATTTTTTTTGCTGTTATGGAGCTGGCAGCCAGATTAAACATTGATTGTAAACTTCTTTCCCTCTCACTGCTACAGCACTAAATACATCCTAGTCAAATGAAATTACGTGGTTTTATAATAGAGGAAAATTTATATTATATTTTTATTGTATATAAAACTTATCATGTAAATTTATTATAATAAAAAAGCATTGCAAGGGTAAAGATATTTTAAAAGAAAGGTTTCATTGTGATGTTGTCATAGCTTTAGAAATGTGGGGAGCCCAATGCAAGTCACAGTTGGGCTAGCCTGCCCGCATGATGCTTGTTGTACCATGTAGACTAGCTAGCTCTGGTTAGCACTAATTCACTGCATCTATTTGTAGTGGTTTTAGCAATCCTTAGCTTTGTAATAATGTGTTTGGAGGGGAGAATTTTTCTGACACTGGTTACCATGCAGTCAGCACTGAAGGTCATCCCAGTTCTCTCTGTTTTTTCTTGCCACAAGTGTCACATTTTCTTCTGTAAGTGTCCCCAAACATCTGCAGGTGCCACCTGCCCATTCTCCATACAGATGCCCCTCTTGCACTGGCTGCTTTTTCCCTTGCTGGGGTCTCCTCTGCTTCCACCAACACTACAAGATGAAGAATACATTCCACCACTCTGTCCACATGTGACAATTGATGACGACTCTCTTTCACATTGACTGCAATATCCTTGGAATATCTTTTGAAGGAAGAAGAGACAAACGACAAGCTCGGGTCGCTATCATAATTCTTTTGGCTCAAACTCAGGAACAGGCATTGTGTTTGGCTGTAATCCCTCAAATGAAGGATTTTTTTCATGCTGCTTCTTTTGGCAAAGGATTAGTTGGTCTAAGGTGACATATACTTTCCAAAAATAAAAAGGTAGCCTGGGTTCCATTGCTCCTCTGATGGGGAACCAGCCTGCCTGGTGGACAACAAGCAATGCGGCTCAGCTGTCACCGCTCTAGTTGCCACATTTTTTGAACTGACTCCAGAAAGACCTGTTTTTCTTGACTCTATTCCATAACTGAAAAGTGAAAAACAAATTGTTGCGCTGTCCTGCTTTTCTACAACTCTTCAAAAGATTCTGCAGTGCAGTGTGGAGAATGCTCACTGCACTGTATCCCAAGCAGCACTTAACTCTGAGAAAGAACCATGACCATGAAGTACACAGCTTAGAGCATCAAGGAATACAAATGTTTTCCTAAAATATTCTTTATTATGCTGCAATTGCTTATGTCATTTTGAATTTGTATTAGCATAGGCTGAGAAACTTTGAATGGACTGCTGTACTGTGCATTGATTTTATTCTATGAATTCATGTTGAGACAAATATCAAAACATATTTAATACAAATACATGTTCACTCAATGTATCCATTCATATAAATTCTAAAACCACAAGCATTCTTAAACATTTTTATATTATAGACTGAAAAAACTTGATAGGATGCTTTGTGGAATATGTGCTCTTTCTTCTCCACGAATCAAATGGTTTTGCGTTATGTGAATTTGCTTTTTTTTTTTTTTAAATGAAGTTGGTCGTGGTATCTTATGATTTTTAAAGGTGGCTTTTTGACAATGGAAGTACAGGATCAAGTGTAATTCAAACCTTGGGTACATTTTACCCGAGTTACTTTATGGCTTTAACTGCAGTGGCGGTGAGAAAGGAGAGATGTCCCAGCTCTGCTACAGACAGATTTTGTGACCTTAGTCAAACTGCTTAAACTCTCTGAGTGAAATCCTACCCCCACTAAAGTCAAGAGGATTTTTGCCATTTATGTGAATGGGACAAAGATATCACATTTGAATTCTGAATTGCTAATAAGAACAGGATAACATGTACCTAACTCTCACAGCTCTTGTGAAGCTAATTAATCATCAGAGTACTTTGGGATCCTCAGAAGTATAATAGAAGCGGCAAGTACTATTATTTATTTGTCATGTAATTGGAAACCAGCAAGGTAAAAAGTCATTGATAAAAATCCATATCACAAGGTCATTTCTTTCAGTGTTGCAAATCTCTTCTTCAATCAAGAGCTCTGTAACTGATGAAAAGTACAGCCTAATCATAACATTATCAAGTCAATTTAATTGGTGCTCTGGCAGCACATGAGATCATAATGAAGTCATTTTTGCTAGTTACGGGCTTAAAAATATTTTTATAGCACCCTTCATCCTAGTGGAAACTTTAAAGGCCTCACAGACAGGAGTAAGATTCTCTGCCTCTCTTACACATCTGCCTTTGTGTGGCAGATGCCAGCTGTTTTAATTGTTTCTTAAAAAAATCACTGGTAAGCATGATATTACTGTGTTTATACTGGTTCTTTATACCTATTTCATAGTTTGCACTATTGCAATTAGTGCTGAGATATGCCAAGCTGCAGAGGTAGCACTTTCGGATTAGAGGGCTTCTGATGTTTGCAGGGTTGAACACTGATAGATGTCACTGTTGCTGAGCCACAGTTTTTAAATACGCTCTGTGTCTGTGAAAATACTATTGTTGCCAACAGAAAAGTCTGCACGTTTTTGCACAATGGTCTGTTTCACTTTGGCAGAAACGTAAAGCCCAAAAACTAAAACGGGATTTGTGGCAACCCAGGTGAATGTTTGGAGTAAGAGCAGTTAGGTTTCTATCAGCATGCCCCGTTACATTGAGTGGATTGCTTAGTTTACTGTGGTGCAAGCTTCCATATTGCAACAGATGGAAATAATGTTATTTACCTTTTCTTCACCCCGGCTCTTTCACTGCTGGAGCGCCTGAGAGCTGGTGTGCCAGTGTCAGGGTCCTCCTGCTTCTCCCTCCTCAAGGACCAGGGTGCCTTGGCCACAGGTCCCCATGGTGAGCTCCTGCCAAAGCTCGTGGCCGGTGGGGAGCAGGCTGTGCCTCTCACTTCTATCATTTGCTCCTTCAGCAGGCACTTGATTAAAAGCCCAATTTATAACACAGCCTTCAGATCAAGCAGCAAGTGCAAAGTGGCCAAAGGGCTATGTGTTACTCCTCAAAGAAGTGATGGTGTTTGAGAGGGAAGAGAGTTTAAAATCAGTACCGTTCCCTCCTAGTTTTTCGTTTCCACCTTCCTCCCTCCCTTCTGCGTGGACTCCTCTTCGTCTTTGTCATTGCCCCTTCTCCATAGCACACTTTTAATCAGATGTGCCTGAATGTGTCTCAGTCACTGGTAAGATGAAGTTTCTTTTCTGCTTTGATGGAAAGTGGGGAACGGTAGCCTCCTCCCTCAGCCATGCTGGGGCACTCAGCAGTGTCTAAGCAAGGCTGCTTTCCAGTGCAGTTTACTCTGAGAAAGGTGAGAAGGAGCCACTGGCAGAGGAGACAGGCTCTGGCCAGAGTTTAACAGGTGCTTACAGGTGTTTTATCTTTACAGGCAAAACCTCATATGTAAAGAGGGAAAAATGCTACAAGAGCCCTGATAGATAAGGCTAAGGGCTGAGGTAGCAAGTGAAATAATGAAAGACAGACAACATTTTCTTCCTGTTTCAGTTCTTTAGCAGCACAGCCACATCCTTCCCCATACTGAAGTCCATTATACCACACGGCGGTGGACAGAGACACGAAAGGGAGTGTTAAAGGTAGCTTTCCAGATGCAATGGGTTAAAGGATCCTTCCATGTAACGTCTGCAAAGCAGTGGGTATAGTACTTGTTTTCATTCGTTTGCTCCCTAAGCACCAACAGCTTGGCAGTCTTGCTGTAGAAGTCCCCTACACCCGTCAGACACTAGTTTCGCACAACCAGTGCCTCAGGTTGTCCATAAATACAAATATAACCAGGGTTCCTAGTCCCTCTCTCCGCAAAAGCTGATGGGGTCTCAGGAAGCAGAGAACACGCCACTCCTCAAGCTGAGAGAGATTTTTCCTTCGCTGTAGATGTTCCCAGGTAATCTGAAAAAGTGTATGTACTGTAAGAATTAATGCCTACAGTGAATGTAGTAACTACATTTATTTCCATCTGCAGTACATACCTTTAAAAGTCACTAATGCTTCTAACTTGAACATTTTGACATTTAGTCTTTGGATATTAAATATTACAAAGAAATTATTGCAACCAGTACGTATGAATTTCATCTCAAGGTGCTCTAAACAACCTGCCTCTGTTTGTAGGGGGCTGGATCCTCAGTGCTCCCAAAGGCCCTCAGCTGCTGCGCTGGGTGCTTGCAACTGCTGTGTATGCTTTTGACAGTTTTTCACTGCCCCTCATTCTTTGCAATGATAAATTTAAGCTAATTTTAGTCCTAAACTTAATTAAGGTAGAGCTGCTCGTGCCGTAATACACATAATCTGGGATATAATCAGGTGTCGTCTAAGGTTCTGGCTTCAGATTAGCAAATTCGCATCTTCAGATCTCAGTTTAGGCCTCTGAAAAGCTTCATTTTGATGACATAATACCCCAGTTAATTTCATGGCGAGTTTGGGTTTTCTTTTTGCCTTAGTCCACCTCACAGGTAATAGGTTTAGGTTGTTAGCAATCTTGCTGCTTAACCTGCAGAGGAAGTACCAAGTTCATTACAGACACAGCTTGAAAAGTTTTGGTCCTCATTGTGTGATCTGGTGGAGATGAGACATGGTGGTGTGCTTGCAAGTGTATTTGGGAATGAGCTCAAAGTCTGGTCATTTATGCACAGGAAAAAAAAATAAAGACAAATTTAGATCTTCTTAGATGTGGACAAAACAACTAAGTGTATCGTGATTTTCATTTTCCCATATTTTCACTTATGTGAATGTATTTCTTTTCAAACTTTGTTTGCTGGAGGATTTAATTGTAACTGCTCAAAAACTGAGTGCTCAGTTTGCATTGGTCTGGTAGGCACTTGGTATTTTCCCTGCACTCTGAAAAGGTGAATGCCTGTTTGTACAAATATTGGCACTTAATTTGCTCTTTGAATGTTTGCGTCAATGAACAGTTCCTCAAGTTTCTGCAGGTTTCTAATCACAAAGGGGTGGGAGGGCGATTTAAGTTGCCTGCCTTACAAATTTGAGGAAACAGCATGAAAATATTTTAACAGTGCTCACCATGTCCCGCTCGGTAGCCACTTACAGAACTTTGTAGAGGATGACAATATTAGCCAACAGTCAAGACAACGGTTCGAGAAAAACCCTTTTTACTTCAGACAAAGAGAGGGAAAGAGCACTGTGTAGGGGAGTGAAATTTCAGGGCAGCAGCTCCGCTGAGGGCTTGTTAAATCTTTCATTTGGGCCATTCACCTGCTGCTTATAAGCAATGAAAATGGTAGACAGCAGATGTGAAGGCTAGGAGGGGCTATAATGACATGAAAAACAAGTTGGGTGACTATACAGAATTGAAGGAAGAAGAGTTGAGACTTACTCTTTTGTATGTAAAAAAACCCCACACATGTTATTATGATCCCTAACACCTTAAAACTTTCTTTCAAAATGAATCAGGTAAAAATATGAAAGATATAAATGAATAAATAAGCGTTTCCTGTCTTTTTTGAGTAAATGAAAAAAAGTAATCCTGAACATGACAATTCTTCATCTCTGTAGAACTCTCATTAACATTCACCAAGGCTGGAATATGACCCTCTGATTATGTGAGGTTTAGAATACATATAATTTCCCTAAAGTGGATGATGAAAAGAATCTCCCTGTTTCGACCACCAGGATGTAGGTTGGCTTTTTTGATATTTCAGCACCCCCAAATCGTACACCTTGACGATGATGTGTCCCATAGAAATGTTTGGGGTTTAATTTAAAACAGACAGTAAAAGAGTTTGAGATCTGGTAAATTAGGAACAAAGGGAAAGGCTTTGTGCTTTGCTGCCTACAGTGTAACCATTATGGCTGTAGTAATGTGCTGTGAGAAGCCATTGGCATGCTAAAAATACACTACTTTAACAATAATCCATGCATAAAAGAGCCTGAAAGGAGATATGGCATATACCTAATGAATTCTGGACCTTTTCCATGCTTACCATTTATAGGATTTGAGAATTGCCAGCCCTTCTGACTACGTTATAATGTTCAAACTTTAACAAACAAATAAACACAAAACCCCTAAATGAATTCAGCAATAGTAGCAGGAAATTGGATACTGCATGTGCTAAATGACTGTGGGGTTGGGGTTTTTTTTAAAAAAAGAAATATGTCAGATTTTATATATATTCAAAACAGATGCACGATTGTAAATACAGGGTAGTGGTAATATTCCAAGCACATATTTAGGGACTTCCTCCCTTTTCCAAATCTCACTCAAGTGGAACATACACTCATTTCTGTAACAAAAATTCTTTCTACTCTATTGGCAAAATGAATAGCGTCAACTCAAAATATTTAAAAATTTAGTCACATCCACATCTCACAGCCTATAAGGAGCTTTCACGCTTTTGGGCTCGCTTTAGATCTTTAATACCCTTTCCTTTTGTGTCAAGGAGCTCACGAGGCGTAAAGAAGCACTGATAAACCCACTTAGATCCCTTCCTGGGCCGTCACCTCTCCCTGCCAAGCGGCTTTAGGTGGTAACTGATCTGTGACAGCCTGCCAGTCAAACGGAGCGCCTCTGAGAGCTGACACAAAGGACTGAGCGCCGGAGAAAGGACAGGAAAATAAGAAAAGAAGCCAAACTGTATCAGCGCCTCTCCCCCAGCGCCCCCCCCCCCC
>Ga0181612_161321_pt1 | contig 23333 bp, 13 predicted proteins | sample HoacroProtozoa21_FD_119630 | JGI IMG/M metagenome (GOLD analysis project Ga0181612, IMG submission 119630) | Hoatzin crop microbial communities from Cojedes, Venezuel. Combined Assembly of Gp0051906, Gp0051904, Gp0051908
CCCCCCCCCCCGCCCCGCGTTTCGCGGGGGTCCCCACGCGAGGCTCCCGCTCGCCTCCCCGCCGCTCAGGTCCGCGCACCCCCGCGGCTCCCCGCAGCCGGTGACGGGCGGGCAGCGCCGACCTCCCGGCCCCTCCTCGATCCGCCTTCGGGGCAGCCCCGCGGGCTAACGGCGAAGGCTTTGTGACCGCTGGAAAGGGGGAGAAGAAGTGGGGAGAGGATGGGGGGAGGCAAGAGCGGACTGGTGATGAAGAGTCTTGGTGCAGGGTGGGAGGGGAACCACCTGGAGACCAGGCTGCGGGGGGAGTTAAACACACAGCCATCCGTCCATCCATCCATCCATCCATCCATCCATCCATCCATCCATCCATCCATCCATCCATCCACCCCACTGCCATCCCCCAGCGCTCCCCCCGCCCCGTGCACCCACAGCAGTGCCGCAAGCTCGGGACCCACCTGGGGAAGGGGCGGCCAGGCCGCAGGTGTGTGGTGTGGAGCAGCGTGGAGCGGTGCAGGCCGGGGAGGAGAGCTAAGGGCAGCTGGAGCAGGAGCGAGGGTCCGGACCTGCCCGTACGCCCTCAGCACCAGTGGCCTCCATGGACGGAGTGGAGGGGGTCACCTCCGCGGGCTGGGACCGGGGCGGGTGAAGTTTTCCCCAGCAGCGGAGCCTGGGGCGGTGCGAGGAGCTGGCGAGGGAAGGGTTCCCCTCACTCGAATTACACCGGGTTTGCTTGCCCAACACCAGGGACTCCAGCAAGTGGGGAAACGAGAGCCAGCTGAGCCCTCCTGCCAGCCTCGCCGGGGCTGAACTTGAGGTCAGCGGAGCACAAAACTCCTCCGGGGAAGGAAGAAATAAATGTTCATGGGTCGGGTATCGACAAACTTGAACAAGTGGGAGGGAGAGGAGGAGAAGGGGCAGTCGGAGCTGCCTTCGTGAAACTGTAAACAGCGATGCTGGGACCCAGTTGAGAGGAAATTGCCCGGCAGCTGCTCGGAGTTTCCCTGCGAAACGCTTGTCCTAGTGAGAGAGGAGAAAGCCCTTTATGGGAAACGTGAAGTCCCCTCGCCCCCGGTAACTGCAACCTGCGGCAGAAGCTGGCCGTCCCCTGGCAAGTTCCCCTCCGGGTTGCAGTCAGGCTGGGAGGGGGGAAGCTGGGTGCTGAGAAGAAATCTCATCTCGTCACTGCTGATGAAGGCCTTCACCCGGGGACGCAATGCGCTCCAGTGTCCCGGCCCTCGCAGCTCCTCCTGCCAGGCGAAGGGGGACTGCCCCTTCGACAGGTCGCCCCTCTGTTCAGGTACTTATTAAACTGGCCCGGGGCCGCTGGCAAGGGGAGAGCTTCCCACTGATTTTTAAAAACCGTGAAGCCTTAAGCCTGCATCAGGTGATGAGAGAGAGGGGGAGATTAGGGGGTTTCAGCACTTGCAAATCTCTTCGTTTCATCACTTTAAAAAGGAATTTTTATCTCCAACCATACTGAAGATAAATGATCTATTAATAACAATAAAAGAGAGTTCCAAACAGAGAGACTCAGGTATTCAGTTTTTTTAATGGACTTCTGGTTTAGGGTTGATTTTCTGAACAATGCTTCAGCGGTGGTTTTTCATAAGATACAATATTTGATTTTTCCACGGAATATCAAGAACAGATGCATCTAAGTAAACAGATACATGTAAGTTCAGACACTCACAGAAGGCAATGCTCATTTTGTCTATGTGAGCTTGGAGAATGATTTATTTTTGTAGCCCTTAAGCATAATAATAATAATAATAGAACATATGTGTCCATTTTATTGCCATATTTCCAAAGTTCATACAACTCAGCAAGCAACGAGTTTTTTGTTTCAAGTTGGGCCTTAGACCATATACTTTATTAAAAAAAGAATTCCACAAAACCCAGCACTGGTAAAACTGTGTGCAGAGGGCCAAGGAGCTGCTTTACTACAGCAGTTGTGCCTGATGTACGCATGAAGGATCAGAGCTGGCTCCGTTCTTACTTACTCACCTTACCAGAAAGCCTATGACATCCCAGGCTAAAGCTGTGTAATCATTCCATTACAAACCACACGTTTCTCAGTTGTAAAGGGTCACGGTAAAAGCGTATTTGTGGCTTAAGTTTGGTGAGGAGACTCTCAGACAGGATGTTTTTTTCCACTCTGAAAGATCTTGAAATTAAGCAATTTGGTCAATTATTTGGCTTTGGAAACAGTAGAAGAGGCCCTTTTAAACTTATTTCCCAGATTTTAATACTTAGAAGTGGTCTGGTATTAAAAGTGGTCTTCAGTCACTGAAGAAAGAATTTGAATCTACGCATTAAAGGGCAAGGGGAATTTGTGATGAAGTTCAGCAGAAACGGGAGAGAGCTCAAAGTTTTTCCTGACAGTTACGTGTGGTGTGTAGGCTGTGTGCTGGAGGTACAGCATAGCTGAAGTTCCAGAAGTCAGTTTGGGGGTATAAGGGCAGTGAGAGTGAGAAGTTACTATGAGTCAAATACGTCAGTGTAATGCATTTATACTGCATCTGATGTCCCTGAGGATCCGGTTCTGTATCACCCAGTATGGGTGGGGACTCTGTTAAACTTGTTGGTGAAACCTGGGATGCAGGATGTGGTGACAAACACAGCCGAGCTGTGTGATAGGCTGTGAAGTGAGTTTTGTCATCGTTCATGATGCAGTCAGCCAAGGCTGGGGCTCTGGAGGCCGAGGACTTCTCTACATCTAAGGGTCTTGCACATCACTTCTGGAAATGGCTCTCAGAATGCGATCAGAGCAAAGACACCCAGGACCAAAGATTTTACAGCTGGACGTAACAATCCTGGAAGCGTTTCTGAGCATGACTGTTTTTCCCTGCTCTGATTTCATGTTTGCTGTATAGACATAGGTATTAGATGCATTGCGTGGTAGGGTGTAGTGAAACCCTACCTAAAAAACCCCGAAAATACAGGTGTGGAAGGAGGGGGTGAAGGAAAGGACAGGGAGGAGAAAATCTACGAGATCCTATGTGGTAGATCAACTGACTGAATTAAGGATGCAGCTAGTGAAGCTGCAGGAAAGGTCTGGTGCCAAAGGCCGGTCAAACAAAAGAAAAGAGAGTCCCAAGACTCATGATACGTCTCCATCTCTATCTGCAACTATCTACCTATGTGACTCTGCATCTGACAAGTTGCTGAGCCCTGGGCTGGCAGCAGGCTGGAATTTCTCCCTTCTCCACGTGCTGAGAAGAGCAGCTACCCCCTCACAGAATGAGGGTGAAAGCTGGAGGTGGGGACTGAGAAGCAAGAGGCAGCCATGCCTTGGGTGCGTCCAGCCCACACAGTGCCCTGCAGTGCTGGAGAACACTGAACGCGGGCGGATGAATGGCTGTCTCTGCTCCAGTAACACGCTACTATTCCTCAGCAGAATGGGTATCAGCGTGCTCCACCAACGCCCACAGTTGTCACTGCCACTGAACTGGGCTGCCTGAAGGCCCTGCCACAGAGTGACTGTATAGTGCGTATTCATCGAGACTACACATCTTGCACAAGCCTTGTGTAATGCGGTTTCACTGTGCGTTACGTGGGCATGGTCACGCTGTGCACGAGTATCACGTAACACTGCACGTCATTCAGCACATCCACGGCGCAAGGCCATGAGGCCTTTCCAGCATGTTCGAAGTATCCAACATAATGCACACTGAAGACTGCTCTCCAGCTAGTGCCCACGGCCAGACCCCCCGAGGTCATGCTTGGCGCTCACTGTCATTCTTCTGCTCAGGAGGTGGCCTCTGAGGGGCTACATCTACAGGGTGACTCCTAGTTCTGCCACCATGGTGATGCTTAGTACCTCTGGTGTTGGTGAGGTCCACGTTGAGGTGAATGGATCACAGGTTGAGGGAGAAAGGGTGTGTGGACCTGAGGGGCAAACATCCACCTCTCCATCAATGTCACCATGCCACGATCCTGCAAAAACAGTTTTTTAAAAAAGTCATCTGTAGAAGTGGGAACTAAAAGGCTGAAAGGACTAGAGGAGACTGAAAGAGAGCATGAAAAGGGAGGCAGTTGCAATTCTTTGTTTATCCTTAGGCTGATGTTGCCGAGAGCTAGACCAAGGGCCACAGTTCCTGCCAGCAACAGGAGACAGGCCTAGCTGGCAAGGCAGAGTTAAAGAAAATGTGGCAGGTCCTGTACGGAAATTCTGCGAATGCTCTCAGTTAAACTAGTGACTGTATTTCTTCTTTGTCAACTGGCCTGGTGCATGTTGGGGCTACTCAAAAGTCTCAGTTTTTGTGGTCCAGGGGTCTCAGAACAAGCAGGTTATGTGCCCAGTCCAGCACGGGGATGCTGTGGCTGGCCCCACAGCCATAATCACCTCGAGCAGCTGAGACGCTACTGCAGGGCACATCATCTGGCCCTATGGCATCTCTTTTTCTCTTTCACGTGCTCTTCATGTTGCCCTTGCTAGTAAGAACTCCACAACACCACCTCTTCGCCGTACGAGTGGAGCAGCACTGCCACTGCCGCTCCCCTCCCGGTGGTGTCACGCTCGCTGATGCTGAAACAAATGGCAGGGGGAAAAGCTGTGACGTTTCAGTCTTGTGTGAAGCGCAGCGTTGTGAGACCCTGAGGAATGAAATGCGCTGGAAGAAAAAAAATTTAAAGGGTATTTAATTTTCCCTGTGCTTTAGTGCTACTAAACGTCTGCCAGCGATATTTAATCTAACTTCTGAAAGTGTGAGTTTAGGTACTATCAAACGGATGGTTCTGATCCTGGAAACCTCTTAGAGGCATAGCCCTAACATACATTAATTGCTTTCATTTAAGTAAGAAGATTATTCCTTTATCATCAGGTAATTGATTTAAAAGTGTTTCACCGTATGTTTACACTTGACATGAATTGGTGTGCCCAAGGGTTTAATCGTTTAATAGACTTAGTCATTTAATGAAATCTGATGGTTGTTGCATTACACCAACACCTGATAATATTCATACAGTTCTTTCTGAGGAGGAACTGCACATCTCAGTTTGTGTACAGGGATTTTAGCCTGTATTTTTTTCATCAAAGGCTTTTAAAGGGATTACCGTGCGTGAAAGGTAGGTCGCTGGGCTGTGCGCGCACACACGAGAGCACATATTGGCAACGCACACTGTTTTACTGAGTGTGTAGTGATACATCGCTGTCTTTGTGGCATTATCCGCATACTGGTTTGCTGTGGTTTATGGATTTTTTTGGTGAAGCTATTTGTTCATCATTCAGCCTGCCTGGTGGGTTCTGTTGCTGTTGTCTACTCAATGGATGCCTGTGAAGATAGTCTCAGAGAAAATAATGAACCCACACTTATGCTTTTAGATCGGTTGCGGAGGTGAAAGGCTGCCAAGTACCCAAATCTCCTTTTGAAAACCAAATGCTAAAAAAGCTTTTTACATTTTCGTCTTACTGAGGTGACCAGCAGGGTAACGCAATAAAACATATTGCATTTAGCCCTGTTCTTGTAAAACAACTTCTATTGATATGCAAGAATGTTTGAGAAGTCTTTCATTTGGCTTTGCCTGTATCTAGGAGTAATTTGCAGGCCGGTAATAAGCAATCTTAGGGTAGTCTTTAGCAATAGATTTTAAAAGTGACAAAGTAAAAATGCTGTGTAAATATATTAGCACTGAAAACTGCCTTTCTAACAAAAATAGTTTACTGCTCTTTTTACTTGGAGTTCTATTTTAAATTACTGTTGATGACATTCATACCTTTAAAAGCAGTTATGTCAGGTTGTCACTCTCAGATGATTGAAACGATTGTAGTTAAGGATGTTTGTGCCTGAAATGCTATTGGTCTATATTCAGTTTGGAAATAATTTTGGTGGTTTCAGAGAAGCTTTATTGTTGCTCATGAGTATACATGAGCATGGGGTTCAGTTCTTTACATCTTTGCTTAGCACAGTGTTATTTCTTCTCTTAGTATGTATGTAACTGTGACATAATTTTAAGTTTATAGCAGATTTGCTCATCATTATGAATATTTCTCTATGTGTCCTATGTTTATTTCTCCAGTGAGACTTTATCTGTTGGTATATTCCATGGACTCTTTTTTAGGTCCCAAAGCAACGTGATTCATACATCTTACCCCAGAGCTACCCAGTTATTCAGCGCCTCATCACAGCTGATGGAGTGTTAATATTGAGGGAAGCTGTACGAAGACAGCTTCAGTTCAGCAATCTGTACGCTCTCTCTTGCTTGCATGTAAAGATGCATTCCTCCTCCCCACCATTACCATCTTCCATAAAAAAATGTTTATAAACAACTCTTATTACTTTATATAATTCCTATTTTTAAATCGGCCATCTTCTGTTTCCCCCCCCAAATACCACAAATACGTTACTCAGCTTTTGAGACAATAGCTGTAATTTGACTATAATTAGAATCTGATCAGAGCAGGGAGAGCGGATGAATACAAAAGAAATCATCAGATTCCAGAAATGTGATACCACAGGCCAAATCCCGCTTGCTTTGCTAATGAAAGCTGACTTGTAAGACTTAGACGGACATAATTTTAATCAAAAGAAAAAAAATAATATAAGAATATCAACCGTTACAGAGCCTAAAAAGAAAAAAAGAGAGCTGAGGTCTTTGAGTAAAAAAAATCTTCAAAGGCGTACGAAGTATTTTGACTTAATCCTGCTAACATCTGCCTGTTTTGAACCCTAAAACAGCCTAATGTTTATCTAATGGTCTTAGTACATTTTGTAATTAAACTAATTAAGGAAAACATCTTACTGCTTTTCCCTGGAAAGAGACACCCTCCCCCCCTTCTCTGTCTCGTACAGAAACTGAAAATAATCTCTTTTGTTGGCAAGGCAGATAAAATGAATTCACTCTTTATGTGTATTTTTCAGCAAAAACCTTTCAATATTGGAGGCTCAAGAAGCAATGGAGTCCTGTCCAGAGGAGGCAGAAACTGCTCCCCCCTGAAACCTTTTTCTACAGAAGGAAAGTTTTTGATCTTAGGAGCTCTGCTTCCCCCCACTCTTGGCTTCCAAAGTCCATAAAAATGCTTCTAAGCAAAATTAGCTTCCAAGTCCATAAAATTGCAATATATCATTTAAATCATGACTTTTATAGCATCCTTTTTTAGTACTGGAAAGGGGAAACCCATGAAATGGCGTGAAGACATTCTAGGCTTTGAAGATGGCTAGAGATATGATGGCATTTTCAGCGCACCTTCTTATTGCCATGAAATGAAAAGTGCTTAGTTGATTATCAGGCTGATCCAACGGAGTGAACTGCAGTTAAAGTCAGTGGCAGTTTTGCCAGAGTAAGAACTGCATCAACAGCCATCCAGGGACTTCTTAACCACTTTCTCAGAACTGGAACGAAATCTCTATTTTTTTCTCTGGTGCTCCATCTACTTTTTCTTTCTTGCTCTTTATAGCTACTCCTGCTTAGATTCTCCGAGTTCTGGTATGAAATAATTTTAATCACCCTTATATGCTTAAATAAAACAAAATTTGCAAAGAGCACAGGCTTTTTGGCCTAAAGATTGTCTCTGTTTTCACCTTCTGAACAGTGCTGACCTTCGTACAGTCTAACTCTGCTTCATGAACAAGGAAGTCCAGAATTACTGTTTGTGTGAGGATTAGGGCATACTGAAAATAGCACATTAGGAGTTAATATCTAGGTATTATTGGTATTAAATGTTACTGATATGAATAGTGTATCTAGCTCCCACTCACATATGTCTGTGAACAACCAGGACAGCACGAACTATGAAAACACTCATTTTCTGAGACGTCTGCAGGTGGCACATTAGATGACATTAAGAAACTGCAAGAATCTGCTCCTGCTGGACTCCATGACAAAACTTCTATTGTCTTCCTGGGATAAAAACGTATCACCTATTACGTGTGGGCCCATGCCTGTTCTTGAGAATCAGGATTCTCTTTCTCCCCAGGGAAACCTGTAGGCTGTGAGGCAGGAATTGTGTCATGTATTTGCTCTCTGTCAGATCTGCTTCTCTAAATGGTAAAGACCTGGTACAGGGCTGGACCAGATGTTCACCTGTCCTGACTCTGAAGGGGTCAGGGTGAGACCTCTGAAGAACTTCAGCGTCTATTAAATGAATAAATAATTTTGTTCCCTGCAGGAAACAAATAGGTGAATTACATTAAAGGATGTAAAGAACAACATTTTTTGAAAACAAGTGTGAAAAATGTCAGTTACTATTTCCAGGATTTTTTCTCTAGAATTAAATGCTGTATCCCCACATACAGTCTGTTACCTTCCAAAAACATATGGTCATGATCATGCATTCACGACTTCACATCAGAGTGTTTGACGTGCAGTTATTTTGTACATTGTGCAAGTGAATGGAAATGTCACTGGTGCTTTTCTTGCAGTCTTTTATGATTTCAATGACTACACAAGGTGCAAGCGGTGCTAAGAATGGTTCCTGTCAACTTCAGCTGATGTCTTCCCGTGTCAGGTCCAAAATGGTTTTGTGTAAATAAAATATAAACCAACATACAGACCGACAAGTCCCTCTTTCTAGCAACAATTTCACATATCGTTTCAGACAAAGACGCCAACAATGAGGAGGAACTGAATTTCCAGAGGCTGCCAAACGTCTGTGCTCAGCAGACTCATTTTAATGAGTGAAGAGGAACCTGCTCACTTGGCCAAAGAAAAACAGGTATTCAAACCAACATTAAACAAAGGTTGGACATTGTATCTCTCACTGCTCTGGCAGTTCGCAGGATTTTGTGCATGCCGCTCTTGTCTTTACTAGTAATGCTATCTGTTGGCAATGTTACAGCTTTTGAAGTGGAGCCTATGAACAGTAAGTATCAGCTAGACTGGGAACAGTTTAGAGTGAAGCTGTGATTTTACTGATGAAGTTCAGTGGATAGTGGCATGTAAAAGTTTGACATTTCTCCTGTTTCTGGAGTAATTTCTGCCTTCTTGGCTGTTAATTACATCTCCTGTTTTCCATTCTTCTTTTCTTCTTTCCTTATATTTCTAATGTTGTCAAACTAATTAGCTGTTAAATTACATTGCATTCAGGTAACAAGATCTTTGTTATTGATTTGCTCTGAAGGCTTTCTTCCACAGACAGACTGGCAGAATCCTTCATCCAGGTTAGAGAATAATCTATTTGAAGGTTCCTTCCAGATGTCACTACTATAGCAACAGCTTCTATAGTGTTAATGCTGATATTAAATAGGGTTCAGCCCTGCATTACCATCCAGCCATATGGCCCTGTTTTTTTAAACTTGAAAATGAGTTTGCTGCTTCTTCCATAGGGAGGGCTGCCTGTCTTTATCTTCTCTTTATTTCTACTACCTACTTATTTAACTCTTACAAAACCAGATTTTAAACCTCTCAAAAGACCATTAAGAATGGACACAAATTCTGTTTTCGTCTGTAGATCTGATGAGTCCTCTTCAGCAAATTATGGATATCAGTGACATTGTATAATTATCTTTCTGTTAAACTCAGGATTTCGGACATTTGCTGCTTGCTTTCAGTTGCTTCCTTTCCTAAGTAAGCTGTGTTGTGTCCGCTTCACATCCTCACATCTCTTTTCCATCTCTTATTCACAGGAGTCCCAGTCCAATCTCCTTTGTCTTCTGATTTCCTGAAGCTCCCTAATTCTGCAGGAAATTTGATATTCCTGGAGCCCAGGTCTCCTCCCCCTGCTGGTAGAAATCTCCTCGATAGGTCCTCCCCGACCCTGACACAGCCATCTTTAGTCTTTTCTCCTCCTTTTTTATTGAAGTATGAGGGAGAAGATTTAGCTAGCCAGTGCACGCTGTGACCCCATTTCATTTGTTTCAAGTAGAATCACTAAATGCACGACAGGATCAGCCCTGAAGATCTCTGGCGTCTCCTCTCTCCGGCTTCACCAGCCAGACCACAGCCAATGAAGGGAGAAACCCCACCAGACCAGAAGGCAGCGGCATGGTTGGCTGAGATGCCTGCACGGGGGGCTGTGAGAGGAGCTGTGGCCAAGGAGCAGGGGAGGGTGGTGTGAGGGAGCGGAGCAGGCTGGGCACCAGGGTGCAGGCTGGGTGGCAGGACATCTGCAGGAGGGTGGGCAGTAGCCTGTTGGGGATGAGGAAACGCAACTCTCTCTAGGGCCATGGATTCGAACCCAATGATGGGAGTCACCTGAGATCATGCAGCAGGATGCATGGACGGCTTTTTCTTCCCATAAAGCATTGCCCAACTGGTGAGGTACATTATGGATAGAGTTGGAAGGGACAGGAAGGATGGTCTTGTAATTATGGGATTCAGTGGCAAATCAGGAAATCTGGGTTTAATAACCAACCATGACACAGATTTCCTGTGTGACCTTCTCCAGATCACTTACTCACCCCATGACTCAAGTCACAATTTGTAATATGGGGCAACAAGACTTATTTTCTCACACCTTTCATCTGTCTTATCTATTTAGGCAACTCTTCCATGGGGCAGGTGTTTCCTCCAGCTACACATAGCACCTTGCTCCAATGAGATAATTTTTACTTAGGTTCCCTTCTCATAAGTGATATTAACTTTGATTACTTCAGTTCATACAAATTGTCATGGGTCTAGAAAGAATAATCTGAGTAGCTGTTTTGACAGTATGCTTCGTGGCCATTTAGCTTTGAGAAGCCCCTTTTCATCTGAAATTACTGTACTTCTCTCAGAAGAGGAATTCAAGTGCAGTAATAAGAGAGGTGATCCCACTGATGTATCACTAAGGAAAATCTGACGTGCAGATATAATGAAAACATGAGGCCGTTTAGTAATGAAAAATGTATAGTCCTGAGCTAATGGCTTAAAAATGTTTAGTGAATGATTACACCGAAGTAAAAAACCACAAGAAAGAAATTCAGATAGATTAAACATTGGGAATTCATTTGTAAGTCCAGACAATCTATGGTCTGTAATGTACTTTTATGCTACGACAGGATGCAAAGAAACCATTTTTCAAAAGACTTATTATCCTTTCTGGGAGGACTTCTGTAGTCTTCGTCAAGCACTATGAATTTGCCTTTGAAACTTCTGTCTATCATCAGGGTCCTTTGGTGCCATACCCGCTGAGAGGTGGGCAGCGGACCAGGAGTCCAGGGCTGCCTGACGGCAAAAGGAAGTGCTGGCTATAGCTGGGGAGAGGGCTGAATATTATTGAAAAAGACTTTGTGAGACCAGACTGAATTGACTCACAGGTGAATCATTGCACAAAGTAGCACAGGAGGACTGATCGAGAAGGGAGAGAGCTGAAAATGCGTGCCCCATGTGGACAACAAACAGTGCCTCCACGTCCAGAAAACAGGAGGCTGCATATAGTGAGGGAGTTGGAGGGCATCTCAAATCTGCTCTGGCAGCTGAGAAATAGGGCTTTCTGTATAAGAAGTATCGCAGGTGAGCAGAGCTATCCCAAGTATTCAGAGCAGTACAATGAGCAACAAATGTACATGCTCATGGCAGAGCCAGAGTATCCTGGATTGTGACAGGGTTAAATAGAAGTAAGAATTAACTGAGTTATCACAGTGATAACTGATGGCCCAGTGTTGGCTTAAAAAGAAATAAATTCTAGAAGTTTAGTGTGAAATGATATCCAGAGACATCTCTCCCAACTTTTAGATCTTCCAGTATCAAGGCATCTTGGAAATCTTATTATTTCTGTTTTCACCCTAACAGAATTCTGTGTGATTTTCATCTGAGAGAGATGCTCCTGGAGTGTGCATGCCAGTGGAAGAAAACCAAACCAGATAATAGTTCTTTTATTAAAATGCCCTGTCACAGGCCAGGTAGCAGTGGATGATGCTCTGGTGCCTCGGCTGTTCTTCCTAGGCACCCACCTGTTCTTACCCGGGAAGTCACCTAAATCTTATGCTGTAGTGGTGTGTCTGAACCAAACATGCCCATGATTGTGTTAGGCATTTTTAATTCTGTGAGAAAATTTGCACATAACTGACCTTTTTCTGTTGGCATGAAAGCAATCCACCTTTGTCCCACCTCCAGAAAAAGATGTTTCCCTTTCCCCAACAACTCACCAACATGTAAAGGGAGATTTACTTCTTCTATTTGTGGCTCCTCAGTGGTTCAACCACATTATTTTTTTCACCACCACCCAACTGCAATTGGTCTCAGCACTTTGTGTTAAACGACTTTTAGAGAGGTACTGCTTCTTCGATGCAAGAAGAAAAACGTCTTATCAGCTGCTTGTGAAAGATACCTTTTTGTTTACTGAAAATGTTGATTCATTGCCTTTTACCCGTCTACAAGCATTGTCTTTTAACTGACGGTGTCTTTGGGACTCTTTAAGATACCTCCAGAGAAAGAGTTCTTTGCCTCAGCCCTTTTTATCCTCTGCAAATAAACTCTTCCCTCCTCTCAGGCAGGGAAGGGGAACTCTCTGCGGCTCCTCCAGGCTCCTGCATGTCCTGGTTGGGCACTGGCACTCAGGCTGACTCCGAGGATGCCTCCAGCCAGCAGACAGTGGTCCCGGCCTGTCTCATGGGCTGTGAAGACTCTGAGCGTTACACTTCACTGCAGGCTTTCATAAAACGCTGCTCCCAGGATGGTTTGCTTTCTTGCCCTGTTGTATTTCACCAACTGACCTTGCTCCTGACCAGTCTCATCTTGCCACCTACCCACAGCGGAGGGATGTGTAAATTGTTGTCTCACCTGAAGTGAAGGGTATCCGCTCGGTGCTGGCTATGGGGACTGCTGTTCTGCCCTGCCCTTGCTCTGCTAAATCTTGCTGCTTCTCTTTTGGCTTCAGTCATACCCTCGAGGGTTTTTTTCCCTTCCCATCACCAATGACTTCATTTTTCTAACTTTTGCCTGGCAGTAGGTAGCGTTGATTGGATTATGAGGAGGGTAGTGCTATCACAGTTTCGGACAGGGTCCAGCGGAGGGTAGGGGCCAATGGGACCAACTCTGGATGGTTACAATCGGCTTTTATGGGCCAGAGAAGAGACCTGAGATGCAGGGCCTGCCAATAATGCCTTTGTCTCAACCTTTCTTCTTTTGCCCGAGATGGCGTGTGTCAGACCCCAAGACTGGCACAGCTCCAGATCTCAGGAAACCCGGCTGGGAGTAGTCTGATATTCTCCATTTGCTAATTATGGCTCAGAGCCGTTTCTTCCCTCCCTCTGTTGAACACTTCTTTGCATGTTAGCATTATAATACTATGAACTGGTAAATTATCTCTTAACAAAGTTGCTGCCCGGCACTCAGACACATCTGGTGCATCTTAACCCACCTGAGTGTCCCAGTCAAAGCCTTTCTATCAAGCGCAGCTGGGACCAGCTCCTTCATGCTTTTGTTCTCTGGCTTTGTGGTCTGGGATTAACCCTTCTCATGCCTTCATGTTTTATAAAAGTGATGTTTTTGCAGCAGCCGTGATCTCTAACACTTTCAAAATGTGCCCACCAACATTTTATTTGAGGAGGGCAGCGAGCAGGGAAGATGCTTCACATTACCAAATTACTGGGAGCTTTGTAAGCAATTTTCTGCACAATTTTCTGCTCTGTTTTCCACTGCAGTTTTGCGGTGTCTCTTTGTGCCTTTGCTTTTTAAAAGTTGTGGAGTTTATTTTAAGCAAACTGCTCTCAGAGAATAAAAATCAACATAAAATCTTTTAAGACCTGGTTTACATTGACCAGCTGTCACAGAAACAGGGAGAAATGTGTGGGATAGTGGTGGACAATATGAGTACAGAGGAAGGTAGGCATTTTAGAGTTGTTAAATCCTACTGCTAAGCCCAGGGCTTAACAGGCTTCACATTTTTCGCTCCAGGGTATCATGGTACAGTGAAAGCAAGCTGATGGGCTCCATTAGCATGAATGATAGCTTCCTTCTACACACAAGTCAATTTGCAGGTAAAGTTTTTTTCACACTGTCAAGAGATAAAGAAAGCCTTTCTGAAAATGTCCGGAGCTGATCTTAGGGCAAGGGAGGGTCTCAGTTCAGTCAAAGCAAATGTTTGCTGACATTGTTCAGCTATTTTGGAAACTGTTAACCGTTGTTTTCAGCCTGACAAAATTAATAAGTGGATGCCCTGAAACTGAACATTAATCTCTGTCATCACCAGCTTCACTTCTTTAAACTTCAGAGGTGTTTTTGTTAAGTTCTTACTTGAATTTAAATAATAAAGGGACCCCTTCACAAAGCTGTATTGACACAATAAATGCTGTGTGCATTTGAGAAATTATTTTTTTAAAAGATTGGAGCAGTTTTATAAGTTGTTCTTGCAGGCTTCCTCTTGCTTCCATTGCTGTTTTGTTCATTTGGGTCTTTTGCCAACGAATGAAGTGGTAGAGGTGGGAGGACTTTTTTAAAAAAAATAGACTGTAAAAAGAAAGCAGCCCATGTTAGGCTATAGAAATCTAAAGAAGACATTATTAGGGCCAGACATAGAATACTTGAAGGATTTGATCCCAAAACAGCATGAGTATTACGTGAAGCATGTTCTAGCTATTAGGCAATACCTGATGTCACTGTTTGTGCTTTTAAAGAGAAATTTCACCTGCATGCTCTAATGCATCGGAGAAGTTCAAACACACATAAATTACTGCCTAAAAAGGCCACATGTGAAAACTCTTAAGTGGCAATGCTGCAGTAAATATTTACGGTGGAGTTAGGCACCTGCATATAGTGTGCCCACAATTTTCTAACAAGCTGCGATTAGAGTAGATATTATGGAAACAGTGAAAATGTAAAGAAGATAAATTGCTGTACGTCTGATCCAGAGAGTGAGTGGAAGCGCAGTGGTGAATTTTCAGCACTTCTCAAGATTGGAAAAAAAACCCCAAAGTGGCCTGGTCAGAACATTTTGTTTGTGCCTGGTCTCTGCTTGTTTTCCCTCAAAAACTTCGAGGGTCCCAGTGGTAGTTTTGTGTTGTTCCTTTCATTGCTGCTCTGCATGGAGCAGTTGAGGGTATTGATTTGAGTGAGGAGAGTTAGCAGGGCTCATGATATTATCTCTCAGGCTGCCTGCATCCTTCTGCTTCCTGGGGCTTCGCCCCCTAGGGCTTAATGTCATTAAAATTGCTGAAAATAGTACAAATAACAAGCATAGCAGCACTTTCCAAAGACTGATAAGATTGCCTGGCAGCTTCTACAGATCAGAGTGAAACTCTGGCCCCGTGAAGTCAGTGTTAACATCCTGCTAAGTTCAAGGAAGCAAGAATTTTGCCCTTCATATATATCTCTCTGTTAGAGCATGCCATTGCTGCCCCTTCATGCTCTTTCATTTTCCATTTCATTACTGAAAGGAAACCCAGCCCTGGTTCATAAGGTACCAGGAACTAGAAGTGTACAAGGAAATTGGCAGAAACTGACTTCTGGTTTATGGGCAGACAGTCTGCATTTGTAATGAGGCTGGTTACAAGAACCTCCACCGCTTTCTAAAAGTTCTGTTCTCTATCCAAGGGCTTCAACATCATGGGTCTCACTCATGTATGAGCATGGTGCAGCATGCCTTGTTCACCCAGCAATGTTTGCCATAGCCAGACATAACCTTTAATATTCATTTATTTGGGGGAGATAATACAACATGCTCCACCGTGGATTACTGAAGAAGGAGAGTTCTGATGAACAGTGTTTCTAAAGAAAGCGTTTGCTTACATCCCTGACCTGCAAGTTGCTGGAGGCTAGGAGAGTGTGATGGTTGGGAAACTGTACCAGAAAACATTGCTGTATTTTTCCTTTTTGTACTCCTCCCGAGTTATATGATTTTGGCCACTGTCCCCATGTTTTCTTCCCCTTTAGGTATGGGAGGTAGCCCATCCCTAACAGGGGCTAAAAACAAGCAAACAAACAAAACCCACGGAGGGAGGAGATTTGAAGAGAATACACTGGAGAAAACCAGAGTGATCACAAGTGGCAAAAATGATAAAAAGAAATATAGGGAAGAGTCAATGGGTTAAAAATAGGGAACCAGAAGGGGACACTTGACAGGACACCCGAGCTGCACCAACTGCTCCCTTGAGGCACCGGAATAGCTTCCAGATGCTGACCAGGGGTACCCTGAAAGGAGATGTGGCAGGGCCAGGTGTTGGGAACAAGACCTGAAATCCATGCCTGCCATATCTCCCAGGGTCACAGAACTAGCTCAGAGTGCATGCGGGCCCACTGATGCTCCTTGTCTTCTCCTAGTGGGGAGAGCTCTTAGCACCCTGTATCTGGATGGTATGGGTTGATGAGGCAGTGGAATGAGAGGACAAGAACTCATAAAGGTTGTGTCAAGGTGTGTTGGAAAAGCAGTCTCTCTGGCTATCATCTTGTAGAGAGTGGGCACCTGGCAAGGCTTGTAAACTTAGCCAAGGTAAGAGACGACTGCAGGATTTAAGGGCATCTTGGACGACTGTGGGATTTAAGCATGCCCTGCAGCCCTGGAGCAGATGGGACAGGGACAGAGCGTGAAGGGCATTCTGTGAGCAGGGCAAGCAGTGAGGGATCTACCTGGCAGTGCTGACCATGGAGATCTGGTGACTGTAAAGAGCTCCCAGGTTGTGAGGAAATCCTGACAGTTTGGAGAGATGTATAAGGCATCTCAGGTTGATGGTGAAAAGTTGCTAGCTAGGTTGGAGCCATTGGAGGTGGTGGGAGAAAGCACATAGCATCCTGCTCCAAGCTGAACCATCTGTGTTGTAAATGGCCACTGGGATCTGGACATGAAATATCACTGTGTCCTGGTCTTTTCTACATAAACCATGTTCCTCAGCACAGAATCAGGTTGCAGCAAGATGGTCTCTTCATTTGTTGTCAGTGCTGGAGAGCAACTCTGGGTGCAGGTTCCTGAGGTTTTAGTGGTCCTTCTTCTTTGACCAGAGGCTGTCATGGCCCTCTTGCGCAGAAGGGAGGGCACCCTGCTCCCAGAGCACTCACCCCAGACAGCTGTGAGATCTGAGCTACGTCAGCCTGTGGATACCTGGGGATTTTAGGGGCAGCATGGCAGAAGGCCTGTGAGGATTCAGCTGCAGAGACAAGCGAGGTGAATGGTGGCACAGGGGTGGTGGAGCAGCGAGGTCAGGACTGGAGGGAGCACTCTGCCCTTTTTCCCTCCACCCCCCCACTCCCTCTGTGTGGGAGGTGCACAGGAGAGGAGGAACAGTGAGTGGGCAAGCTCTCCTGATGATCTGAGGACCAGCCTGCACCCAGGCGAACCTCTGCATGGTTATGGAGTGCACCACTGACCATGTCAGACCTTTGCTCTTGACAGGTGGTGGTGGTAGTCTGGGAGGTGGTGTCAGCTTTGTCCAGCTCCTGCTCTGCTTCACCTGGTCGAGGTGAAGGAAGAAGAGGCAGGGAAAGAGCTTCAGGGCTATGAGCTGTTGCAGCCAGCACGTCTAGGCCCTTCTTGTCCTATTTGTTATTGGCAGAGACAGGATAGTGGGGGTGATGGACTTTTGGCCCCGTTCTGTTGAACCACACTTGTATTAATGTACTTTAATTTGCTGAGAATTTTGAAACGCCTTTCTGTGAATTGTGAGCTTTCTGACATGGAAATGAAACTGGAAAGAGAAAGGGAGAGAAAGATAAAAATATAGAGCAATAGAGAATATGTGGGAGGTGTATAATTCAGAAGGAGTTAGCTGCCAGTTTCTAGGAATCGTGATGGAGTCACGTTAAGTAGAGCAATCCAGTGGTAGATGGGAATACTTAGAAAGAGCTGAGGCTGCCAGCAGCGAGGATTGCTCAGGTACAAGACTCACAGTGCTAATCTTCTGCAGCCCTGTCTCTGAAGTAGTTCTGCATTGCTGTGAGGCATAGATTAGGTGTCCATCTACATTTCTAGTGCCTTTCACAGCATCACTGCACATCATGGAGAGCAGATTAGACCTCTCTGTTTCCAAATGTCCAAAATTCTTTGTTTCCAAACCGTAGAGTGTCTAAGGGAAGACAAAAACAGACGGAGCTGATCTAGTGATGCAATGGCCATCAGGAGTGAAAGATGGACTCAAAGAGAAATCGTCAGGGGCTACAATGGTGCTGGTGCCAGGTTGTGCGCAGTTCGTCATGATTTTCTAGATGATGTCCTAGGAATGCCCTTAGGGACACCCAGAAGTCCTGGCTTTTCATTTCACCCATCATAGCTTCTCCTTTCATAAGTACAAAATAATGATCCAAGAGATTTTGCCAGCCTAAGTATGTATTTTTTTTTCAGTGTTTAATGGGAAGAAATAGTTCAGCAGAGAAAGGGAGCATGGGAAGAGTGAAACTGAGAAAATATTTAGCAAAAAATTGAGAGGGTTAGACACTAGCTACTGCTTCTGATCCATATCGTTTGGACTTTGAGGCACTTCATGTGTCTTGTGCAAGAAACTTACTCTCAGCACCAACTTCCTGGAAAAAAATAAACACACTACAGTAAGAAAGCACACATATCACTTTTGAGCCTGAAGCTGGCATTCATGGTATGAGAGGTCTCTTTAGTATAATTTTGACTGAGTAATTTGTGAAATTTACTTACCATTTTTGAAAATAAGGTCATGTCCTTTATGAAAAGAAGTGCTGGTTCAGCTGCACATTTCTGCCTTCCTGCCAAGGTTTAATTTTCAGGTTTAGTGGGGCTTCTCTCTAGCGAAGAGTGGGACAAGCATGTAGGCATCCTTCCTTAGATGCAAATTGCTGTAGCTGCTTTGTTTTCTGTTGCAACTCCATGTGGTGGATGAGCACCCTGCAACCCTCAGTGTGTCAGTCATTGCAAGTGAGGCAGCAGAAGGTCTGCACTACCAGAAGGAAAGGCTAGTGAAAAGATGGACAGTTATATACAGGCAGAAGTCCTCCTCTGAGCGTTTTTCTGAAGCTCCTTACAGGTGTCACAGACCTTGAGCTGCTGACCTAATGGCAAGCCACTGCTAGATTGAAATCTGGGGATGGGTCCATCTTCCTACCTGCTCCACTGCTGCTTCTGTCCTCGGTTGTGTCCTTCTCCCCGCTTCCTCAGGCACTAGGTACCTGGTTCCTTGTAGTGAGATTAGAGCTAGATGGGCTTAGCTTCTCGAACAGAGTTGCTGCTTCAGAGACATCTCAAAGAACCAGCTTGGGAGGAGCTGAACCTCAGCCCCCATTCAAGGTGGGATGTTGCTCTCACCACCCACCACACTGGGCTGACTGAGGAGCCTGTAAGAGGAAAATCCCCACACTGAAACATATATAATTTGGTAGCAAATCTGTTGCCGGTATCTTTTCACGTAGCGTTTTGCTTACAGAAATGTGACTGAATACTTCACAGCCTGTGTTACAGGTCCCAGGAATTAGAAGAATGCAGCTGCTGTGTCTCTTTTGGGGATTCTGCTTGTCCTCCATCTCTTGCACAGGTGGCGTACTTGTACCCCGAGCCACAGAGGTAGCCAAATCTCCCCTCATTTCTCTCTGTCAAGTGGAGATACCTCTGTGGTGTGCACTGTCCATTCCTATGCCTAGCACGGGGACAGTCTGAATTACCCAGCATCAGTGGTCCTACTTGTCCTAACCACAAATCCAAGGCAAGCCAGATTTGGCCTGGTGGAGGAACATGAGGAGGATCTTCTTCCCTCTGAGGGTGACGGAGCACTGGAACAGGCTGCCCAGGGAGGTTGTGGATTGTCCTTCTCTGGAGATATTCAAGACCCTCCTGGACAAGGTCCTCTGCAGCCTGTTCTAGGAGACCCTGCTTTGGCAGGGGGGTTGGACTAGATGACCCACAGATGTCACTTCCAACCACTAACATTCTGCAATTCTGTAATTCAGTGATTGTCTACAGAGTGGTTTGTGCGACTAGCTCAGATTCAGATGACACATTTTCTGATGTTTATACTACAGCAGAAAAATCTGCCTGGTTTTTGGAATAATTATCTCAGATTTTTTTTTAATCTTTTCATTTTGTTGTAGACATCTATAGAAAGCAGTAAAATAAATATCTCTTTTTTTTTTTTTTTTTCAAATTCATTTGTAAACTAGAACAAGGATAAGATACACAGATTTGGTTTGGACATACTGTAGTAGTACTTACCTAACACAGATTTATATCTAAAGAGTCTACTTGGTGTTTTACGTTACTTGAATTTTTATTACTAATCCAGATTGAGTGTCTCTGCACATCTCTGCCAGAGGTATTCTTTTCTGACTCACAGACGTGAAAATATGCAAGCAGAAATATTAGAAAAAAGCTAAATAAAAGTAGTAGGTGATGTGGTAACCTGAAAGTGTGTTTCAGTAAAGAGAATTTAACCTCGAAGCATTGTCAGTTCCCCTGCAGAAGTTCTCTCTGTACAAATGAAGAAATTCTAATTTGGCCTTTGAGTTATAACAAACATGTCTTATATTTTTTCAGATTTTCTGCAAGTATCTGTATGCTTTTTTATGCATAGAAGTCTTGCATTTTGTGTTCTGATTTTGATAGAAATTGTAAAAGAAAATAACCATGAGTTCGCTAACTTTTCATAATTTCATAAATGTTATCCTTTGGATAAAATACAGCAGTTCATTTTATACCCACACAATAATCACTAGAGCAATTTTGAACAACTGAAGTCTATATACATTTAAAGTGGAAATAGCTTTAAAACTACAGAGAACACTAAGAAACATGTTTTTGGCTTAAGACTTTTCTGAGTATTTTGTCAGCATAAATTGATGAAAAACCTGCTTTGGGATTCAGGACTACAGATTAGGTTTCCAAGGTAAAACCAAAGAAAAGTAACCCTAGAAAAATAATGTGTGAGGAAGGACCCAAATTATTAAAAAGACATTTACCATGGAATATCGAAAATGGCATTATTTTGGGGACCAAGAAACACATACATATTCTATTTCTTATTAATTTTTAAAAATAAAATAGACTTGGTTAAAAATTCCCTAACAAAATCCTTCCATGCAGTCTTTCAGTTCTCTTTCCGTAAGATGAGGGTGATCATATTTCTTCAGTGAATTAGAGAACAGATGTCAGTTGCAGTTTATTTGAAAGTTGTAAGTTTTAACCTGTATCAATCCATTCATGCATTCATCTTGCTTCTTGTTGCTTGCTTTGTTGAAGTCTACTATTTTTCTCAAGGTTTTCACTCCTTTCTGTTCAAGGAAAAAACTTACAGCTTGAACATTTCAAGGTGTATGTATGTGTGTGTGACACAACAGAGATTTTCAAACATCTTGTTATTGCCACTACTTACTCTTCTCAACATCAAGCCTTTTCATACTAGACAACACAAAATGATTTATATGCAGTATTCTTCTGTTTAAGATTAAAATGTAGATATTCTATTGCCTGAGAAAGCATCCAGCATTTTCAATCATATCACCTATGGTCATTTTAGAAAAATTGCCATACTTCAAGTTTCGAGGGAGTTAAACACAGTAATTTCCTGTCTTTTCTCAGAAAAATGTGCCCTTAAACTTGATAATGAATTTGATAAAAATTACAAAAAAGATAGTCAGGCTCCGTTGTTGTCACATTTCACACAGATACTTATAGTTCTACATCTGAATTAATGAAACTGTTTAGATGTTTGCAGTGCTGACATCCGTATCAGACATTTAGCTCAGATTTCCGTTACAGATAATAAAGAGAAGATGAGCAGTTTGAGCAGCTTTAGTAGACAAGTGATCTGATCAACTTAAGAAATTTACTCTGTGATGACACAAACTGTACCCCTATTGGGTCTCTCTCTTTCTCACTAGAGAGGAGCTTAACCTTCCTGGACTTGAATGTAAACAAGTAAGATTTGCTGAATTGTCCCACACAGGTTTCATCTGAGACGTCATAAAATATTGAAAAGGTCCAGGTGGGGATAATATGTAGGATGCAGGACTTAAAATACACACAAGACTTTCCAAAGTGGCTGCCAGAAGTTGTGTGGAATATCTTACTATACTGCAATGACACTAGACCCTTAGGAGTGGGCAACTGAAGTAAACATATAGATTTAGTCAGATAAATCCAGTCCCTAATGTGGAATCTAAATAAGCACAGAAGAAGAAAGAATAGTAATTTACTTACTCTGGTTACAATTCTTAGAAATATTTTGCAGAAAATATCACAATTTACCTTTCATCCCTGTCTCCTCTGTGTTCTCTGTAGGTAATTCTGACAAGGCAAAAGGTTCAGGCTTCTATTTTTAATTCCTGAATGTCCAGTACCACAAGAGTTGTGCAGACATGGCCATGACATGTATCGGTATTTTAAGATTTGAGGTCATATTAATTAGCTTTATATGGAAGATGATCAAGAAATGTTACTGAAGCATCTGACTACACAACAGTTCAGAACCATAAAAGCAACGCATTTCAAAATGTACCCCTCCTGTAACAGTTTGAACTGACTTCAGATAGAAGTGATGAAAGAGCAGTAACAGTGGTTTCAAGATTTTCATTCACCATTTGAGGGCTGTTTTGCTAAGGAAACACTTGATACAAGCAGGAAATACTTTCCTACATTGGCCTTTAATAAAAGGGAAAGATGTCTAGGTGTATTTCAGAGTTTTATTTGATTGCTTAGATGTTTAAGATCCCCTCTGAGTGGAGAAAGAGCTAGGGTTTCATTAGGCTGTGCAGAATTAAGTAGTGGGTACTGCCTGAGGTGCTCTAGCGTTGCCTTTGTGGCCTCCAGAAGTTATACCAACAGGGACCAAGTTTCTCACAGGTTTGGTCTCATACCTGCGAACCTGATGCAGATGTTTCCAATGCTGTATGGCTCCTCAAATAGCATTAGACATTTATGAATGGGTAACTGAGTCACAGTCTGGCAAGTACAGTCTATGAAGCTTAAGAAGTGACGCAGCTGTCTAAATTATTTATTTAAAGATGTACTACACAGCTGTCCAGACCTCAGTGACTGCATTGACAAGATCTCACTGGGCTTTAAGGGGAGATTAAACACCTACTTTTGTTACTGACACCTACGTTTCTAGTCTGAATCTGGAACTGGATCCTACTTTCACACTATTCAATCAAAAGAGACATACTCAAGCATTGTCCCAGCTTTTCTTTATTTCTTCTTGGTACAGTCCTTCAGAACTAAACATTTTTTTCTCATTTGTCAACCCTATCTCCTTGTTTTCAATTTAATTCAAAATTCTTCTGCCTTTTGTGTTTTTACAAATACACTAAGAATAAAAAGAGAGCCAAGGAGAATTTACATCCTTTATTGGATGGTGGGGGTGGAATATTGCCACCAAGGATGAGCAAAAGTTTGAGGTACGTTATGCCTTCTTTGTCTCAGTCTTTAATATTCAGACCGGTTATTCCCAAGGTAGTCATGGAAGACAGGGATGGAGAGCAGAATAAAACCCCCATAATCCAGGAGGAAGAAGTTAATGACCTGCTATGCCACCTGGACACTCACAGGTGTTTGGGGCTCGATGGGATCCAATCAGGAGTGCTGAGGGAGCTGA
>Ga0181612_106268_pt1 | contig 23328 bp, 11 predicted proteins | sample HoacroProtozoa21_FD_119630 | JGI IMG/M metagenome (GOLD analysis project Ga0181612, IMG submission 119630) | Hoatzin crop microbial communities from Cojedes, Venezuel. Combined Assembly of Gp0051906, Gp0051904, Gp0051908
GTGATTCTTAGCTGTCTTTTCCAGCAGCCTGTTCAGTTATGCTGTTTTGCTTAAGCGGCCTAGTCATGCTAACTCTCAAGCTACATCGACCCCAACACCTCAGAGCTGCCTTTCTGTCTTTCACTATTTTATCTTTAGCAAAGTCTAAATTCTACTGGGAGAGAATGCCCCTGGGCCTTCAGCTGAACATTTTGAAAGAGCAAAAGAAGATAAAATACCCAGTGCCTTTCTTAAGCTCAGTATTTATAATGACACTCCTCTTCATAATTAATCAAAATAGCATATGCAGCAACTAAAGGTGACAACCTTTAACTAGAATTATATGTATCCCCAGAAATATATTCTAAAACGTAACCACTAACTGCAACACCTGGAGTTAATGTGCTTTCCAGTCACTACATCACACTGTTTTAAAGTCCAGTAATCCTCCTGGTGGTGTCTTCTGCTGCTTCATACACCTACTACTGCATCCTGACGCAACTACTGCGTATATCGTGTGCTACCACACTGTATGCATTTCATCGCCACCATTTTTCCTGCTAGCAGTAGGACTAGTGTAACAGTACACCTGTTGTAAAACAATGCATTAGAGGAGTGGTATTGGTTTGTATCTGTGCCAGGATGACTACAAGCTGTCCTCAGTGACTGTGAGGGATCACAGATGCAACAGAAAATCAGACTTCCAGGATGTGTCTGAGGGCCATCCCAGCAATGTCATTAATACACATCTGTCTCTTCTCAGTGAGTGTTTTTCCCCACCCATCACCTATGGTGAGGGTAAAAGGATACCGATGTCTCAGTCTGACTCTGCACTCAGTCTCTCTTTGGGTGCTGCCCTGCTCAGACTACTGCAAAAATTCGTAGAAGCGCATGAGCAGCAGAGTTTATTCTTCTCTTCTTCACTTATTAGCATAGTTGAAGTCTATTATGGCTCTTCTGTACTAGCCTAAACCATTTTTTCATCTCTTCAGCACAGATCAGGCTTTCTACTTGTCCTGTTACTCCCATTGTTCTTCTCCGGATCTCTTCAAATGGTCTGCGCATTTCTTAATCTGGACCCGAACCTGGAAATAGGGGGTTTTTTTGAGGATTTACTAGGTGATTTAAGTCTTTTTTTTTGACTTCTTCTTCCTAGGAATGCATTGTCTCTATTTTGCTAATCTTCCTTCTTTCACAATCACTTTCATTGTCACTGTCTTCTGCTATATTGCTCTCCATCATTTCTTCCCTGTTGATTGGCAGTAATTACAGACGGTAATACTCCCTTTGCTGTAATTTTCTCTACTCCCTGCTTTACAAAAAGAAAGACAATTTGCTACCAACCCTTTACAAGACTTGCTGGCCTGAAGTGTCTTGCTGTATTCTTTTCTCAGCTAGCCATTGGATTCCCAAGGTCTCCCACATTTGCTGTAGGCAATCATACTATAATATTTTAAGTTTTTAGAATCAATTTTCTCCTTACTTTCCCACCTCAATCATTAACTGAGAGGGTCTACTATCACTGAAAGTGACTGAAAAGGAGTCTTGTTTTAGTGTACTATCTGTTTAAAGATGTTCTTGCATTTATAAATTATTAATACAGCTTTATTAAAGACAAAACAAAAAATGCATGCATACCAATTACAAAATTCTAACATATGGAAAGAGTACCATTGGTCAACATATCTCAGTTTATGTGATAAATCTTAAATGTATTTTCTGATTTTGAAATAAAATAGTTGGTTGCAAAGAGGAAAGTTTTAGCAAAATATAAGCTCCAATTTTATTCTACATTTTTCCACTGATTCAACCTTTATTTTTCATCCCATATGTACAAACGTCAGAGAAATCTCTGATTAGAGGTTTTTTAATTATTATTAAACAGAAAATGAATGAATATGTATATCAGAGAAAGAGAGATTAATATACAAAAAATTGCTACTCCTGTACAGGCAGTATGTGCTTTTAGGTAGGATATAACTTTCCAGGATTTTCAAAAACGGAGTTAATTGGTTAAGAGAATTCATCCTAATCAAAAAGCCAATGAAAATAACATGGCTCTTGAAATGTGGACATCTGTTTGCTGTTTGAACTCGGCTGGCATCCTCAAATCATTCCATACACACTATTCATAACCAGAAGACATCGTGTACCTCCAGCCTTCAAATCCAGATGATTTATAGGTAAAGTTCCCCACATTTCCAACCCAGTCTCTTCACCCAAGCTCTCCGTTCCAGGTTTATTTTTAAATGTCATGTTCAGAAGACAACTCTCTGCTTTAATTCACATTCCACAAATTCACAAATCGTTTAAATCTTTTCCCCAAAATTCCATCAAATATGAACAATTTCTCTTAGAATTGAATACATTTCCACCAGTGTTACTTCCTAGGTCAGATTTTTTTCTAGTTTAACCTGTGCAAATCCGGAAGAGTCACTGATTTGAGCAAGAACAGGTGCACCTCCTCTGTCTGAGTCTCCGATTCATTTGTGAATTCCTGTATTGTTAATCTCTGCACGTTGGTGTCTTTCCTGCCTATGTAAAGCTATTCATCACATGGTGCATTTTGCCATTCTTTTGCTGGCGTTTCTTAAAGTACTCAAATATGTTCTCTAAGCAAAACCCTGCCTCATGGTGGTATTTCATATGCATGCACTTATTGCTTTTAACCCAAGGGGAACTAGAATAACTGCAAGCATTTTGGCTCCGGAGCCATGAATTGTACATTCCTTTTGGTGTTCATCTAATCCAAGCAGGCAGCAACAGGTTTCAGACACTCCCTTTGTTTGGTCAGACGACTTGGGAAGAACGAATAGTGACGCTTTCCTTCCACTCAGTCTGCCAACCTAACTTCTTTCTTATACAAGTAAATGTCCGTTAAGATAAATAATTAAAAAGTAATTTATGAGAATTAGTGTCAGAAAAAAGAATATTCCTTGGAAATCTGAGCAGCATAAACAGGGAACAAATAATACTTTACCAGCAATCTCTCCAGATTTACACTACACCTTTGCTTTTTTAACGAGAAAATAATTACATATTGATGTGGTCTTCAAGCCATCTCTCTCTCCACTGGAGAGAAAGCCCTAGACTGAGACAGCAAACCTGAATTACATCTGACTGTTTGCTGCTTTGTAACCCCTAACCAAGTCTTTGTGTGAGATTTTCCTTGTGTGTTAGATAGCATAAATTTTGTCAGTCTGCTCATGTAAAAAGTCACAAAAAAGCATTATGCTGCACACATCTTAAACAAGATATCTGTATATCTGCAGAAATTTCTTATATCTTATCCTTTAACTATTCATAAAGAAGAAAATAAAGGGAAGAAGTTCAGAAGACAATTTTCATCGAAGGCCATTGGTCACTGTTCTAGTCAGAGATCACCCATTCAGGTTCATTCATTGTCCCTCTTTGAAAGTTGTCTGGTTGTATCAAAAACCACTGAAAGCTTTCCCAGTAGATCTGGAAATTCTACTTTTGCTACATGGAAACATGATATTCCAAAAATCAGACAAGATGAGCTATTCCCACTAATTTGGGGGATTTCTATTTTTAATCCTGGCCGAAGTCATAGGATAGGAGAAATGAAGCAGGATCTACTTATTTATTTATTTCAAAATAGCCAGTCTTGATCAGAGACCAAATGAGCAACTGGTCATTCAGTGCACTTGTCTGGTCCGTAAGCAAATCTAAGCCAGAGACTGTTGAACTTACTTTGTTCTGTTTTCCCCCTAAATTCTCTCAGGGATTGAACATCTATTCTTTACAATTCAAAGCGGCTAATGGGAATATCGTCAGTTTTCCCACAGATGGGGCATTAACGGCAAAATCAACAGACATACCATCATCCCCACAGGTAACTTTACTCTTCAATTGCTTGGTCCCTTTCTCACACCGTGATGCAATTAAGACCTTTTGTCACTTTAGTCTTGCCGCTAGTAAGCAAGGATGATCATGTAACTGAAAGCAGGAGTCACTTGTTTTATGTACCAAGTCATTGTTCCTTTCGAGACTGAGATGAGAACTCCAAATTTCTTTCAAGGGAAAGCTGTCTTGAAATGAATGCTCAAGAAAGCTTTAATCTAACTTGGCCTTTCCTCTATAAATTTCAAAGACAAAACCAACCAACAGAGACATTTTCTTTTAAAAACTCCTGCAAAGAATACATAAATAATGTCATACCTTAGAGGCTAAACAAAACTTTCTTTCCACCGCTAAAAATTATTTTTCTAATCTCTAGGGCACTGTTTACACTGGTAGCCACAGTGATGAATCCTGTTACCTTAGGCCTGTGAAAGGGAAGTTGCCTACAGCCTCCGAAACAGCAGTAGGGTGATAGTGTGTGATGGATGTTAGGGAGAAAACTGTGGCCAGAGGCACCAGCTGTCTGGGCTGGGAACGCCCTTCGTGCCAGCTCTGGTGCATGCCTGGCACTCTCTGTGTGAGCTGCCAGCTGACTGCCTGTGCTTCTGTAGGGGTGTGTGCTGCAGCCTGGCATATGTGACCTGCAAGCAACCAAATTCAGAGGAACTGAGGAGGTACTGTGGATTTCTTCTCAAGCCAATGCAGAGGACTAGGAGTACAATCCTTCCACACTTCCCCACGTAACTCCTGTGGGTCTTTCTGCAGTGGTATCATCACTGTGGTGGAGTTACAATCATTATCAACAGCTGAGCTGCTTAGCAAATGAAGTTAGAGGGATAGTTATTTTATTTTGACTCTGGAGTGTGTTGAAATGAGAACAGAGAACCAAAGGGGTAAATTCTGATGTGTCCATCGGGAGGAGATTGTCACCCTCTGCTGGAATTTTAGGAGAGGTTATAGGTTTTGAAAAATTGGCAGCAGTTTCATAAAACAGTATTACAAGAACACAGAGAAATGAAATTTTCACTTTATGTGTTCCGTAAGTTTCCTGCATCTTCGAGAACAAAAAAGTTGTTCCAGTTTTATGCATAAGAAATTTGGACATAGGGGTATTACTGATTTTGCTACAGATCAAACAAAGTTTGAATTAGAAAAAGGAAAACACTTCCTAAAAGTCCTCTTTTATAACTTGCTTACAGGTTCTTTTGGCTTGCTAGTTCCCCATATTGAAAAAAATCAGCAATATAACACACAGGTTCCAAAAACCTACTGTTTGTTACCACACCAAGTCCACTGTTACCACATCAAATACAACATTCTTGAAAACAGGCTGGAAAACATGGGGACAAATTTATTGAGTACTAAACTGAGGATTATTTTGATCTCTGACATTCAGAAAAACTTGAACTTGCACGTACTTCCATGTATTTGAAAGTTAAAATACAAGAAGCTAAAGCTGTTCCTATTCAAGCTTCTGGTTTGTGTTCTGAAATACTCATTTTAGTGACATTTCAAATTATAAAACATATTTGTGTGGGGAACAGATGACTAATACTGTCTCTACAAATGACTCTTAAATTTTTCTGCTGAACTTCAAATTCTAATTGCCATTGAATGCACTTTAAAAATCTCTTGCTGAAAGTAGTCCTAATATGAAAGTTTCTTATCCTAAACTAACTCGCATCAAAAAATCAAGTAGAAGAGCACCGATTTCAAGTTTCTACAGAAACACAAATGACAAGCTAAAGAAATCACAATAAAGTACTGCTGTAACTACTAGCTTGCATTTAAAATACATTATCTTATGTATCTATATCATACAGAATAATACACTTTCTTGACTGCAGTGCAACATTGATTTTTTTAATTAAATAATTTAACTTCCATAAGAATTTTAAAGCAGTGTTGTGTGGCTTAAATGACCCAACATTGTTCAGTCTATGGTAACTTCTAGAGATGCAGAACTGTAGCTAAAAAAAAAACGCCAACAGAGGCCATACAATAAAGCTAAAGTGTATTACTTTCGAGTCACATCCTATCTGAATCTCCTCCCATCACCATACTAGCCCACAACATACAAATCTCACTTACTTACACCCCTAGACTAACATTCCGTATATACCTATCCCACGTCATCAGCATTACAGATTTTGACCTGGTCTGTACTAGAGGTATCACTGGGAGAAACCGTGAGGATGTGGATGCACTTGTTTGATCAGTGACTACTAGCAGTGCCTTTTGTGTTCAGGAAATATTTTAAGTAAACACATATTTTCTACCTGTTAACTATTGGCAGATATGTTTTCATTTGTTTCAGTAGGTGCTACACTACTGTGCAAGGCATTTGCACCCGCATCTGTTGTGGTACTTGCTAAACTGTATTTCCACAAATTTTTAGCTGAGCCACAAGTGTTGATCAGAGGCTTTCAGTGTCACCACCTCTGCTGTGACCATCACAGCACGGGCAGTGTCTGCCAGGGCAGAACTGATCATCCTTGCTGCCTGTCCCCATTCCTGCTTACCGCACAAGAGGGAATCTCAAGCCCAGTTGCGTGTCTTGGAGCAGTGCTGGCCCCGGGGTCTGCTCTTCCCCACTTCCTGGGACAAGGCTACCCACATAGCAGCACTTAATTCTACAGGAGGCGAGAAAAAAAATGGCCAGAAGTTGCTCTTTTTTTTTCTCTACTCTATAAACCATTTCCAGCAGACAAGGAAGTGCTTTGGCTGCTGCGAAGGCAGCCTGGCTGGCTTCTCTTCCCGGGGAGAGGAGAGGTGGTGAATGCAGCCAAACAGAGGTATTGCTGATTCTTTTCCCCCCTCCCAGGAATAAAATTTTGTGTTTGCATCCATCTGGCTTTGATGGTATTTTCCAGTTCTGCAGTCTGGGCATATTTTACATGCTGTTACGTAACTGACAGGATTTTTTAAAATTATTTTTTGCATGGGAATGGTTTAAGAGAGTTACTGTATACCTCGGATTACTAGACTTGTCAAATAGATTTGGCGTGTTTGTTAGTAAGTGATTAATCAGTTAAAATGGTCCTCTACCATAGTGGGATTACTTGGTGGCTTTTCTAAAATGGCATTCAACTTTGGCCACTAGGTAAGCAAAAGATCGTGCAAAGATCAGGTGTTGCTCAGACTTTCAGAATGAGGCCAACCTTAAATTCTTTACCTTTGAAAAGAGACAGGACAGCAACCATGGACAAATCTGGTTTTGGCAGCAAAAAGGGAGAGCAGAATTTAACACTGTTTCTTTTATCCCAACCTGTTTTTATAATGTTCATATTGACTGCTACTTGCTCTAAGTAATTGTTCTGTGACCCAATGGATTTTGTCATTAGGATAATTCCAAGTATATGCAGCTGGCTTTTTTTTCCTCCTTTATTTCATCCTTCCTAAACATTACCACTGAAATTGTACATAATCATCTTCCCTCCATATTCAGTATCCCCAGACAAGTCACTGTCCATAATCCTGCATCTTTCTTCTAACACAGTCCTTCACCATTCATTGGTGTGTGAACATGCTCTTCACACGGAGCCACATATAAAAAGATTACTATCTGGACACTTACAGACATGCTTCTATAAAACTACCTTGCTCTCCCTTGCTGCTATATTAGACTTTGTTGTTCCAGTCAGTTTTTATTTTCATTGTAAAAGGCAAGCCTTGATCAGTGTGAGGTCTGTGGAAGGAAAGGACCTGGTGTTCATGCTGCAGGGCGGTCATGGCTGTAGAGGTCATCTCTCATTGTGGAGAACTCCTGCCTCTTCCCGTGCAGTGGGACAGAGGACGGCTCTCACCCTCCTCCTCCCTGCTGCCCGTTTCTCAGCTGAGGTAATTGCTTAGTCACCTTGCTGCTTTTTGCAGATGCTTTCCACAGGTGCCTATCTGCTTAACCTGAGGAAGGCTTGGATGGTGTTATTGAACACCCGCCAGAAGTTTCTATTTTTGTAGAACTGAGACCCCCCTGGACTAAAGAAGAAAGAACACAGAGCTAAAAACCTGGGGCTAGAGAGTGTGTTTTCCTACACAGGCACATAAACTAGCCATCCAGTGTAGAGTTGCTTTCATGAGGAGTTACAGATTTGACTAGATCACAGAGTGAGCAGCACCAGCTCTCCTTGTGTAACCTACTGATGTGATGTCCGTAACAGCAGTGTTCATTAGTACAGATCAGCAGGACCACTGAACATTGATTCTTGTTTTGAAAATGCATTTAGGAGTCCTTGCTGATCTCAGAAATTCCTGAGAAATTCATGTAAAATCTTCTGACCTTGCCATTTCCCACCCCCCACACCCCCCTACCCACCCCAAAATTGTATGTGTCTTACCTCTTTATTACAATGATCCAACTGAGCAGGGGACAGGTGGCCCACAGGTAAAATCAGGAATTAAATTCATATGCCTAAGCATACAGTGCCGTTGTATTGTGATTTTTAAGAGTGCCTAACCTTGAATAGATTAGTAAATAGGCCAAGAGACTGTTTTTAAGGACTAAGAAAACCAGCAGTAGGAAATGAACCAAATAAGGAAGGGAAATACCAGAGGCAAAGGATCTTTGCAACAGCACCGACCAAAAGCTGCTGTAAAGCAGATATATGTTAGAGTGACTGGCACCTGAGTGCTCTCCCGATGTCTCTCTTGAAGTTAATGAAAAATGATCCTACTCCTCTTATACAAGGAAAAAAAAATATTTGCCATACATCTTTTATGGAAAAACACCTCTTCTGCTTCTTTACTTCCTGCTTTTTCTACTGAAATGAATACAAATACAATGGCAGTTTCCATGTGTCAGACACCATCATCCACTGCTTTCAGAGCATCAGGATAGAGGTGCACTTGTAGTATCCATTGTGGGCCATTTCTTGGCATCTGAATGAGGAATAAATACATCTGACTGAACAATGAATGCTGCTTTTTGCTTCAGTTCCATTATGATTTTCAATAAATACACTATGACTCATTATAAAAAGTAGTATTTGACCAAGGTAAACTATACGAAACAGAACAGACTCAGTGCTTTCTCTAGATGCCTTATTCTTCTGGTTAGAGAACAGTCTCTATCCTTCACAATGACCACCCAGGTAGTTATGTTCAAAGGTGTTCAAGCTCTGCTCTCCCCTTCTTGGCAGTTTTAGTGGAGTTGGACTTTAAACACCATCGACTGCATGAAATCAGCTTCTGGATTAATTAGAAAATGTACATAGAAGGTGGGTGGGACATGCCAGTTAAAATGCCAGTTAAAATGTCAGTGAACTAAACGTGACAAGTATATATTCACAAATTTGAATTGAGCGTATGTGTTAACAATGAAAGCATTTTCCAGTGGGAAGCACGAGTACCAGCCAATGACAAAAAATTTAGAGGCAGGCAAATTTTGTAATATTGATGGTGTTTCTGTGGAATATGATACAGCAAACGTCTATAAAACAATTACCGACTGTACTGTGTAAACCCCAGGACACTCACTTGGTACCTCCACTGTTCCACAGCAGGCTGTGTCAGAATCAGGACCAAGCATAGTAAATGATGGTGTATTAGAAGAAAAAAAAACCAGTAACAGGAATTATTAGGTGTTCTGGTGTGTCTTTTACTAAAAATAAAAAGCTTTGTGGACTGCCATGTCCAATTATTTCACAATGATATGAAATTTATATTCAATATTCAATATTTCATCACTGGTTCAAATTCCTACTAATGTGCCTTAGTATTCAAGCTTGTTTGTTGATCCCTCCCTATGCTGAGTATTAATTATTGCTTGCATACAGAAATTGGTGTTTACCTGAACAACTGTTACACATCTTCTGAATTCCAAGAAGTGTTAAAGTATTATATTTGGCTTTTTTTGCAACAGGTGGTAATACAATATCCAGTACTAGGAAATTTTGCAAAAACATCAGGAATTCAGTAGAAATAAGGAGGAACAGCAGGATCCATGTACTAAGTTTTAATTTTGCACAAGGACCAAGTTTTATCTGTCATTATTTTTAAACAAATAATAAAACTAGGCTAACTTCAAGAACTATTTTGCTTTTTGATGGTCAAAAGAAACATCCACTGATAATCTTTGATTTATGAAGGTAGATTGCTTTGAAAGTGTAGCAGTTTGCCACAGTAAAATAAAACAAAGGTAAATGTTAGTCAAGATAGCATTCTGCAGTTCTCTCAGGACTTTTCAGGAGTCTGATTTGTACAGCTGAAGACTTTAGGACACTGCCTAAAACGTAAGAATCTTTTTTCATTTAGAGAATTGCCTTTACAACTTATAAAAGATACATACTTCATACACTTATGAAACAAACACAGTGCAGGTACAACAAGGCCTCTTCCAAACTTGTATTTCCATTTAAAACTTTATTTTGTATATTTGGAACATCACCAGAAACATAGAAACCTGTAGGCACAAACGACTTTATATCCAGGGCTTTTGAATAAAACATTTGCTAATGAAATTGCAAACAACACATTTTCATGATAACTATATATCTTAATATTTCATATAGACATATAAAAGTCATGCGTTGTAAAGAGTCATTTTGTCTAGATCATGTTTTCTGGGTACTAAAATTCACTGCAGATCTTACATGTGTTAAATATGTCCTATTTTCTCTGTACATTTTAAAGAGTTTATTATACTGATATCACATTCCCAAATAAAACACAAAGTGTAATAAAGCTGTATATTTTATTTACCTTACAGTTTTTTCCCTGTATTAAAAAAAAAATATAATTGTATAAGTAATAGCAAAACAAATGTTTTAAACCAGCTCAGAAGTATGTAAGAAATCTAGTAGTACAAACTAGGATGACAATGCAAGGGTATAAAATGTGTTCCCTTTCGAATCTGTGGTCCATGAGTAATATTGCTTCTGTACTGGCCTTGCTTTGATATACGCAAGTCCATGGCTTCTGTAGCAGGTGAGGAATCAACTGGGAATTAAAGGAAATGGTCCTCAAGCCTACTTGTTTTATTTCCACCTTCACCAAACAATTGCTCTTTTTTTGCTACAAGGCACATTCAAAAAAAGTCCAGGGCCAAATTTCAGCCCATAATGTCCTTGCAGTCTTAACATTTTGAGTAATTCAGATCCCCTGTATCCTACATCCGCAAGATGCTTTACCATGTAAATAATTCCTCCAGTTAAAGTAATAATGTTAAAGGGATCTTTGTCTTTATATGACCTTTTTGTTCTCTGAGTTCCTGTCATTATTCCACACTGGCTCCTTAGGCATGTGCCATGCGTGATGACCTTTGGGACCAGTGTGTTAGCATCAGCGGGAGACCTCTGTACTGCTGACCTCTGTATGTGACCCGTTACTCCTTAAGTGTGATCGTTCTTTTGATTTTCCAGTCTCGTTAGTGGAATCCAGTGCTGTGAGGATAAATATTGTCAGACATTTGCTTACAAACAGACTAGATGTGTAAACATTTATAAAAGTCTTACTAAATGTAGTGCTTTTAAATGTTTTGCATCCCTGAACCAGAAATACTGTTTGATCTATTGACTGACAAGAAAAAGATGCACTGAGTTATATAAGCCATATCAGGATTCTTTACCTGTTTTAGAAACTATTTACGAATGTGAAGAGACAGTCTGACCAAACACAGAGCGAGTACTGGACTGGGACTGAGGAGATTTGCTTTTGTCTGCTGCTAGCCTTCTGGGTAACCTGTGTGCAGTTGCTTCCTCTCTTCGTGGCTCGGTTTCACCACCTGAGAAGCTAAGATAATGATGCTGTCCATCTTGTAAAGTGCTTTGAGATTTATGCAGAAAAAGGATCGTGTGAGAGCTAGGAATTTATTGTTAAGGAAGAGTGTTAGCTATTTTTCATGCTCTCTCAAATTTTCTGTTGTAATGCTATGAAGTAAACACACAAAATTGTCTTCTTTGAAATCAGTAGGAGTTCTACGCGTGATTTTAACAGTGCCAGAATTTCTTCAGAGTGAACGACAAAACTTGTGCTCCTTTCTAGACAGTGCTAATAGCAATTCTTGCTCAAAGAAATGTGTATTATCACTCTGCCCGTGAAATATCTGCACTTTTTTCTGAAAGGTGGAAGGTAAGCAGGCAATAACTACGAGAGGAATAAGATAACAATATTTGATGCAAATACTGCATTTGAAGAGCTCCTAGAAGATATTTATAATGCAACAGCATGCATACTAATATTACTTACACTTGACTGCTATTTCCTACATTATGATTTTGACATAAACATTTACTAAAAATATGGTGGTTTGTTTTTATTACTTCAGAGCAGTTCCTAAGGTGCAAATTGTAGCTTATACAATTTTGATGTGTCCTTTAAAAAATGTATGTACTTCTTTCATCTTAGATGGTCTTAGTTATCAGTAGGATACATACTTCACTCATTCATGTTACTTTTTTAAAAAGCTTTGGAGAGGGATCCAGAAAAGCTCCCATTTTGTACACTTTTTCCCCTTCTACAGTTTTTGAGAAGAGCAGTTTCCCCTGACAGAGTGGTTTAAAACAGATTTTTTCTGTTCTGAGCTTTTTATTGCATTGTAACACAGTAATGACTGCAACTCTTATTATGCCAAATCCTGTAGTATTTGTCCCAGCAAATGTCCAAGACACTCATGTGGGCCCTAACTCCATATATAGGATTTGGTTCTATAAATAATCACAGCAGTTCAAATCATGAGTTTAAATGGTGAATATAAACCCCTTCAGGTTATATAAAGGCAATAGACCTAGTAGTGCATGAATGCAAAACCATTCTAATTGGAATATAGCAATGCAAAGAAGTTTCACTCCACTAATCTGGTAATTTGAATAAAAACTTTCTATAATAGACTGACCCCTCTCCAACTGAACCACCAGTTCAATAGACTATCTGTTCATTCACTAATCACACCATGTGTTCACTTAACCAACAGCAGCATTTGAACTGAGCCTTTCCCATAGAGGATTTTATAGGCGACTCCCCAGCCAGTCTTCCCTGTGGAAGCGTTCTGTTAACATATGTACACCTTTTTTATACAGTCTGACATTCTCTGCAGGCAAACATCTGCTCTTCTGAAACATACTGAGGCCAGAAGCACAGGTCATTCTTCAAGCGCTAGGTCCAGAAAAGGAGACAATCTCCATCTCTTCCAGAGGGGCTGGCTTTTCCTCATCCCTCAGTTCAAGTACTTCATCGTGCTAGACAGAAATCTCATGCTGGGGGGTAGAGAGGATATCTGTTCCTTTTAACCGTGCCACCCCCACACTTCCTTCTAGTGTGAAATAGTTCTTTCATTTGGCAGTTCCGAGACTACCTTATGCACACTGCACCACCAGTCAGCAATGGAAATTGCACAGAATTGTTTGTCCACAGCATTCTTAAAGGACGTGATAACACCACCCAGCATGCATTTACACATTCTAGGTTTCTTCACGGCCATTTCTTTGTTTTTATTCTAACATTACACATTGCATCCTCTGGCAGTTGTATGCAAACATAAATAATATGAAGCTGATTTTCCAAATCTTTCACATTATGGTTAGGATGAAATTTCTTCAGTAAATTACAAAGTTGGATACCTTGGCCCATCTTTCTTTTACTTCCCGATTTTTTCGCTGATAGCCAGAGTACATGATGTTTTAATCGTTGGCTTTTTTCATAGTAACAACAGTAACTCATTTTTTCAAATTTCAGATATTTGTTTTAAAACAGATACTAATAAATAGGGTCTTGCATGGTTGCTTGCTGCCTGTAGGTTTTATATGGGTATTGTCAGACAGGTGAGACTGCATGAACGACTTCTGACAGTACAATTTCACATCACCACACATTTGCCTTTCAGCTTCTCTTTCCTTTTCTGCTGCTTGCTTTTTTTGCCATCAATTTGTAAACTCACAGTCCTGCGTTTCTCTAGGTTTAGCAGTTCTTGGAATAACTCTTTCACGTTGTGATTCAGCTTGGCAGAGGTCTCCATGAAGGCACATTTCCACTTCTTAGCCATGGCTTCTCCTTCACTGCTGTCCACCTCTCGGTTTTGGTTCTCATCGTTTTTGTTCCCCACCAGCATTATTGGAATGCTTTCTACGTCTCCTTTAATCTGACATATTTGTTCATAGATTGGTTTGAGTTCCTCCAAGGACTGCCGGCTGGTGATAGAGTAAACCAAAATGAAGGCATGTCCTTTAGAAATAGAAAGACGTTGCATGGCTGGAAATTGATGGCTCCCTGTAGTATCGGTTATCTGCAAAGTGCATATGCTCTTGTCACAGCTGATCACCTGCCGATAGGTGTCTTCAATGGTAGGGATATAGCTTTCCCTGAAAGTGCCCTTCACAAATCTCAAGACCAAAGAACTTTTGCCCACTCCTCCGGCTCCAAACACAACAACCCTGTAATCGTTGCTTTGCTCAGGCATGTTTCTCGGTGTGTCTGTTGCTCTGCTAGAGGGAAAAATCTAGGAAAGAAAATTACAAAAAAAACAAGACAGACATTAATACAGGTACCTTGGAGGCTGCACTTTGTGATATCGTTCCCAATAAGACGAATGTGATGTAAGGAATGGCTTACTAGTTGTAATAATTTAAGAGGACGTGTAGTGAGTTACAGAATTCTTTATTTCAGCAGCTAATTTAGGACTTGCAATCCAGCCTGGACTGGTAACAAAAGACCATCACTTTGTGACTTCTTTTAAATTAACATTGTGAGTTTCAGTATGTTTTCTACTGGACTAATCTCCCCAGAAATAAAAAGCTGCGTCTGGGAAACGGTATTTCAAGAAGGCTCAGGCCCAAATAAATTGCAGAAAATAAATTACTCTTCTGTCTCTAAAACAAGTGTCCTCAAATCATTGTTGAAACACACCAGTATACAGTCAATTACTCTAAACATGCCATCTCCTCAGTATTTAGGGAATTTATTTCCTCTACAACTGGACAACGCTCCTGAATGACATCTAAGATGTATTTGTAGCTTCTTCAGTAACAGCATCAAGTATGCTTTGTTTCTAAGTCTTTGGGAATGTGTGTCCCACTTCAGTGTGGTTTTCCACTTGGATGTCAGGTCCAAGAGTACATTTTGGTAAACCGAGATTGGTTGTGTTCAGTCTGCCTTTTCATTCTAATCTTTATTTCACAGCAGATTATATTTGGCTGGAGACATGCTACACTTGTCAGAAAGGTTATGCAGGCGTCTTCACAACTTTTATGAGTGGCTTATACTGTCAAGGTTGGCACACATATCAAAGGTCACAGAACTCTGTGATCCCTGATGTCAGTTCACTTACACTGTAAGTGTACAGTTGCAGTCTGTAAACAGTAGGACCACAGATACCGCCATCATTATTAGGTAACAGAAATGGAAAAGCTTTCACAGGGTTGCAAGCTGTAACTGTTTTAGAATTCATTGAAATAAATGTGAATTTATTCTTCCATCAGTAGCAGCTCATCAGGTACACAGCATGTACAAGCCTCTTTCTATATTTAGTGAGATTTAAGCAAATAAACATTAAAACTTGAACCCTAGAAGCTGAAGAGAGTCTAGGGTATTGTTACTTTTGAGACCAAAGCTACATATATAAAAAGTACATGTAGAACGAACCGCAAAATTTGCTCCACCTATATCTGTTCTTAGGAAACCGGGTTGATTTAATAGGGAACCTTATCTAAGTGCTCTAATGGTGCTAGGTGATTGAATTTGCCTGTTGCAATGTTTCTGGTTAGCAGTTAATCCAGAACAGCCCAAAGGGATTTCCTAATGAATAAGAAAAGCCTTCAAGCTGTTTCTTCACTGCAGCAGAAGGAGTGATTGCATTCTGGGACAGGATTTTAAGTTACCCTTTACCTGTCTAGCACGGGGAGAATAGGAGTGACGCTGTAGACGTAAGGATGTGAGTGGAGCTCCTATGACCTTCTCCCCCTTTCCAGTCCACACCGAATTCTGTGCTTCTGCATCTTTGATGCCATTGCTGCCGGTGCCAGTTTGATTAAAGCTATGGCTACCCACACTGTACCAACGCCTTCACTTTGCTGTTCAAGCATACCCTGATTTTGTTCTCCTTCTTGTCCAGAACATCACATTCCGTCGTAATTCTAATGTCCGAGTAAGCTGGAAACATCTGTCTTTACACAGTGTGTTGGATGAAGGAGTCATACTTCCTCATCTGCCACACCGTAGGCAGAATAACCAGTGCAACTGAGGATGCTGATCCTGAGGCAAAGTGGAGAGCTGTCACAGCTCTGTCTACCCAGCCTGGCTTCAGGCAGAAGGCAGCTTCGCCCCTTCCATCTCTCCTGTGCTGCAGTCACTGTCACTCTCAGAGACCTGTTTTATATAGGAAAGCTTGAAAAATAAGTGTTCATCCTGAGGCACTGAAGCAAAATTGTTTCTCTCTGACAGCAGAATTCAAGGAACGGAGAGAAAAGTAGTCTCAGAAAAGTGGTGTACATTTTTCTATAAGAGGGAACTCCTCTGAGGAACAAGCAAAATGGGCAAGCAGCTCATGCTGTTGAGAAAACAGAAAAACCACACCCCAAAGTAGGTAGCAAGAAATGAGAACAGCGGAAGCTAACAAGAAGCTAGTCCACTGAGAATAAATCTGTACCTAAGAGCTGCAAACATGCAAATTCAGAACAGCCGCAGAGCTTAGAGTCATGGGTGACTGTACAGAATGAGCTACCATAAGAACTGTAGTTTAATAATTTTCGTAAGCAAAAAGGCAAGAGAGAAAGACACGGCTATTTCAGCTCAGAAACAGCTTCAGCGTTGCACGATCAGGTAACACATAGCCTAGGAACCATGGGATGATGAGGAAAAATGCACTATGAAAATTTTTACTACGAAAATCAGTGAAACAAGGAATAGAGAAATAAAATTTTAAATGCTAGCTGAGTGTACTTCTGCTATATTAAACTTCGTGCTTTAAGCATACTCAGGAATCTCCAGGAAAACTGGTACCTATGGTTGCTCAAAAGTTAGAAGAAATTGAAATGTCGCACTTAATGGTGTGAAGTATTAAACATCCAAAAAGCTTCTAAGGGAACCTAAAATGGCCTGGTAAGAGTCTTCAAATACATAGTAAGCTGTTTCAAAGAGGGAAAGTGTGCATCCATAGAGAAAAAAACTGGAATTAATGGGCTTTTTCTGTAGAAGAGATTCTCATAAGACAACAGGAAAACTTTACAGTGGTGAGAAGAGCACACCTATTGCTTAGGGAGATTTCGCAGGCTGTCTTTAGAAATGACCATAGAATCAAAGGACAATCAGGCTGGGAGGGATCCGAGGAGGTCTCTGGTCCAGCCTGCTGGTTACAGTAGGGTCAGCTGTGAAGGTCCTCTTGTTCTGTCTGGGTTTGAAAACCTCCAATATTTCCCACAGCCTCTCTGAGCAATGTGCTCCACTGCTAAATTACCCTCAGAGTGATTTTATCCCCTTCTATCTACTCTGAACTACTTGTGTTTCAATTCCTGCCTGCTGTTTCTCTTCCTCCCACTGTCCATTGCTGTGAAGAGTTTGACTCTGTCTTCTTCACGGGTTTTGAGGGGCTGCTGCTCAGTGCCCCCAAACTGTGCCTTCCCTGTGCCTTCCAAACCGTGTGTTTGTTAATGCTTTTTATAATTCCCTATTAGCATATTAATTTTTCTTTGTCTGAAAACACATTAACTAAAACATACAACAGGATGAAATGAAGCATCACATTGTTTCATCAGCTTTCAATATACTGGCCAACATGGGTATGGAAAAAGTAACTTTAAAGAAGTCTGAATTTCAGGTGTACAATAGCCTCTCTGATTCATATTTTGAGTACCTGTCTGTTTCATGATCTGTTCATAGAAAACAGCAGTGGCTTTTTAAACTTTAGAACTGACATTCTGGAATTTGCATGTATAAAAGCCTCATTCATTGCCTGTGCTACTTTCACAAACTACATCAGTGAAAAATTACTATTATCCTCTGTGGTGCCAGTTCAACAAAATTATCCTCACTTAAAAAGGCAAAGCACTTTTCACAACATACATCCATACCCATAATTTTTTAATTGTTTGGTTGCAAAGCTGAGCAAGTCAGTGAGTGTCCACACACCTCTGCTGACGTAGCTCTGTTTTCTGCAGATGCTCAGCCAGCACAAGGCTCTAGCCACTCTAGCTCAGCTGCTGTGAGTGAGCTGGACGGGCTGTTCACCAGGACAAAAGGCTGCCTCCAGTTCAGACTCAACTACAGACCTTTACACTGCTCTGCATTCTTTCCCTGTCTGTTTCTGACATGCCAGGTAAAAGAACTGAAGGACTGTTCTAACAGGAAGATGCGGTTGAAGGACTGAGTCACTTTGATATAAAATCAGTTATTTTGTTATATAGCTATAACAAAAACATGCATTTTAAATGTTAAACAAAGTATGTCGTATTGCAGATTAAGCACTTGATGGTTCAAACTCTTAACATTCTTTGGGTGACTAATTACACGTGGGTGCGTTAGCATTTACTAAATCTTTGATCCTGTACGTAGCCACTGGATCTCCACAGTTATCTCCTACCTTTAATTGTTTTTTATGGTCTAACTTTTCCATCAGTTCTATTTATGGCTTGCCTCGTGTTTGTATTTAAGCCACAAATAGCACATGCTGTAACGGGCATAAAGTATAGGGAGGATGAAATGTAACTTCTGGAGGTTAATCTATTTGAATACTCACCTTAGTGTAACAGCAGATTAGAATCTCACAGCTGGTGAGACCTTCCAGTTTGCACTTGAATGTAGGTGTAGAAAAAATTGCTCACTCTCCTGTCTTTCCAGTTTTGGATTTGTTGCAAAAGATTTTCATCATGTTTGCATTGTTAAACTTCCATGAAATGTCACAGGTTGCAAATGTCTTTGATATTGTTTGGCTAGATCGTATCTTTTAAGGTAGTATTTGTTTTATAAAACTATCTGATACGACCTTTGCTGTCTGGAGTCAGAGGCTTTGATTGCGTCTACTGATCCAGCTCTTGAGGTTTTATGATGTCCTACTGAGATATCAGTCTGATATGTAACACAGCAATTGTCAGATGCTGCTTATTCATTTCCTGAAAGCTCTTTTTCCTCAGGTAAAATAATGTCATGTCAGTCACTGATTTTGAGGTGCAAGGTGAAGAATAATACAAAATGTACTTACAGATTCGATGGATTTCAGCATGGTTGTAAGGTTAAAGGCCGTTTCACGACACCAGAATTGGAAAAGGTACACACTATTTATGTCAAAGAGGGAAAGCGAGCTCCCCAAGGAGTTTTCACTTGTTGTGTATATGAACAGGCATTTCTCAAGTACTGTTTTCACCATATCTGCAAATGAATGTGGACTGAAAGAAAGGTGATTTTCCTACTTCGGTGTTTTCATGTTTTACTGCAAGACTCACCTTTTCACTCATTTTTTTTTCTTTTTCTTTGTTTGCTTTGGTGTTTTCAAATCAATGGAAAGTTGGACATGTTTGAAGACAAAATGGTAACAGTTAAAACAGATTTTCTCACAACATGAGGTTCTAGTCCACGTGGAAAGCGCTTTTTTTATTCTGATACTGTACAAAACATTCCTTGAAATTCTGCTTCTTGATGATCAGCTGGTATAAATCATGACTTCTTCACTGATTAAATGCTGTAACACTTCTGATTTATGTCAGCTGTGGCATTATGCATGTGTTGTTTTTGCCATCTTTGTCAACAGAGAAGAATATTTTCATACTATTAATGCCTGTGTCATTGATATTTGAGAAAGCCTTGGCCAGAGATAAGTATTCATTCAAAATACCTCCTCTTTTTGCTTTGCATGTTTATAAAATAGGAGGATGACTGGCCAAGTCACATCAGCATGAGTAGTTATGCATGGATTGACAGTGCTAATGAGGGTAGTTAGAACTATTTGATGCATTTAGACTAAAACTGTTTCCTGAATTTGCTGTGCCGTATCAAAATTTCAGCTTGGTAAGTTATTCTGACATCACACCTTGTTTTCAAGATGTTTATATACTGGTGACTTCCTTGCACTTGAATTCAAGTTTCTGATACTTTTGTTAGCAGATACTATCCAGAGATTGTTGGACAACAAATATTGGGCTAAATATTATTTATTCATAATTGTAACAGCTTTTAAGATTTCTTTAAAAGCCACAAATATAGGGAGGTGTGTCATGTGTTTTGGATCACACTTTCTCCCTACAAAAAAAACAAGAAGTCTTGAAATGCAAAAGAGTCTTTCACATAATAGTGTGAAGTGGGATTTGAAGACAGTGATTGACTGTATTTTGCTCAAGGTATTTATGCAGTGCTAGAGATCATTAAGCCATTTGACCTAAGAGTCCTCTGGGTTTTCTCACTGTCTCCAGTGCAGTTTTAACTAAGTATCTTGTTTTATTGCTAAAAAGAATTCTTTGCCCACAGCTGTTCCATGTAATGGTAACTGTCTGAAAAGCATCTCATTCCTTTAGGAAATGTGATTATGCTGCTGCTGCTGAAATGCTATTAGTTAAATTGGTTGCTTCCAGAAGCTTCTTGGACTCCAGCACCAGTTTTGCTTTTGTTTCATAGTAATAGCTTTGTTTTTGCATTAGTCTAAAAGCTCATACTAGGACTCCCTCCAAGACCAAAGTTTATGCAATTGGGCACTGAATCTTGCCCAATGTTAACATTGATTTCAATTAACACTGGAGGATGGTGAAGAATGGTGTTTCAAAATAACGGCAATACTGCATGATCAGTGAAGATTAAATCTACTTGAAAATTTCCAGCACTGAATTGCCAAGCACAAACATACTGGTTTACTGAAAAACAGGTGAGTTAGTGTCATATAAAGTGCTGTTACTGTGAAAAGGAAGATGGGCACTGTTCGCACGAACTGTAGGTCTCAGTTCAACAAAGCCCTTAAGAAAGTGCTTAAATCGTGTACATTCTTCTGATCTGTTTTTTTTAACCTGAGTTTAATTGAGATCCCTGTAGAAGTTACTCAGTGTGGCCAAAAAAAAGATCTGAATGAACAGAGGCTTCTGGAGTTCCCAATTTATTTTCAGAGTCAATACAAAACTGGATGGCATAATAGGTCACGGCAGAAAATGACAGAGAGTGTTTTCTCAGTTATAGTTTGAGAGAAAAGCAATGCTAACTTTATATCATCAGCCAGAAGGAAGCAGACCAGACTAAGTAACAGGGAAAATGGCATCTTCTCTGGAAACAAAAAATAAATAAGGTTGCATGTCATAAACCTGTGTTTTTCTCTGATGCCCTGTTCTTGCTGTAATACTTCCTTGATCTTCTGAAATAATAGACAAAATCAGACGTTCTTCTTATTCATCATACTCATAGGAAGCACAAATGCAAACAACAAACTCAATTTCTTGCAATTGAAATAGTTTCTGATTTAGAGCTATACTCTCTACAATATTTGAATTTGCATATAAAATTAACCATTTAGAATTTTCTAACTGAAATGAAAGTAGTGGCTGAGTCTGTACAAAACTGGATGGGACTGAGGCAGAGGAGAAAGCTAGAACTGCCCTGCATGACCAGAATATCAGCAAACAAAGTGTGTGCTTTGGGGGAGTGTGGCCTAGGTGATCTTAGTGTTTGCTTTTAAATATCTAACAAATAAAAAGGGAAGAAAAATAAAAATTTATCCATTTTGTCAATGCTGGCTAAAGTGTGTCTTGTATTTTGGGAGAGATTCTTCACTATGTTACAAATGTCCATGCTACACTAGAGATACAGCCTAGATATTAAGCCAGGACATCAATTTTAAAAAGTTTTTTCAGAGAAGTTCTCTGAGAAGTTTTGCAGATTCCTTTCGCACTGCTGGCCTAGCACAGAAGAGTAATAGAAAGGATAAGAATCTTTCAGAGTAATTTGTCACAGTTTTGTTCTGTATTTACAGAAGTAGAATATTGTCCTCAGAACATTCAGCCCTTATGCTGTTCTGTGGTCACCGATGCTGTGCTCTGCTTTAGCAAATCATATTTTCTTCACACAGATGTTGAAAATTCAAAACAATGTCTTTTCAAAATTGTTTGAAGCCCTACAAATCATCACACCAAATGGATTCCTTGGTAAAACAAAAACACCTAAACACATAGCTGTCACTGTAAGAAAATCTTGACTAGATCTTGGGCTAAAATATGTCCAGCAGACATTGTGGCAGAAACTGTTTCACTAGGCAAGAAACAACTGGAAAAAGAAAAGCGAGAGAATTAGATGAGTTTTCTACAGGGGCAATACGTAGCATAGGTTTCTGAAACTAGGTTTATTGAAAGTGGCATTGCTTGTTGAAGAAGGCGGCAGGACTGATGATGGGAGAACAAATGATGCAGAAGGGTCCGTTGATTCCCTTCTCTGCTGAGGATTCATTTGCAGAAAATGCAGAAGGTGCTGGACCTGATCCAACAAAGAGCTTTACAATTAGGAGTATGCTTAAACGATTTGCTCTGTTGTTGCCCAAGAGCTTTCAGAACTAACCCTTGAGTAACGGGTATGTACTAATGAACCATTACCATAAAATAAGATTCAGCATCATTGAATGTACTTACCACATGAAAAGACATTCCTTTCATGCAGAAACAGCAAAAATATCCTAAGTTTACCCAGGGTGGACAGTTGTCCCACTGGCTGCCACCTCCTATTTAGTGGACTGCCTAATCTTAAAATTAAAAAAGGAGAAATTAATGAATCAGTTCCTCTTTAAATTCCAGCTATGCTTTAAGCACATTAGACATTTCGTTGACTTCAATGGAGCTACACTAATATTTGTTTATCTAGTCACACATTTTGGTAAACTAGTATCTTAATCTTTTAGGTGCTTACAGTCAAAACTCAGTAAGAAAAGTCTCAGAAGATTTTATGTCCATGTAGGCAGGTATTCGTGAATTCACACACAGAAATAAAAACATCAAGATAACAGCATTGTATTCAACTCCCTAAAGGACTGATTTTTTTGAGTTTTCTCCCCAGTTTAACAGAGCAAACACTGTAGTTTTTGCTCAATTTTCAACAAATTTAATTTACCTGAGTAAAGATGGAAAGATCAACTTACAGTGTTGTGTGTTCACCTTTCAACATGTAGGACATTACGCCTTTGGGTAGAGCAATAGTTCTAGTAGGGTTACCAACTGGAATGTGTCACTCATATAAATTCAGGATCGGGGACTCGGTTAGACCTTTCAGTCTCTCTGGTTTTTAATAGCAGAATACTCTTTTTAGCAGTTAATTATGACTTTACAGGCTGTAGTCATCATCTGCTTCTCCAGATGTCCCCTAGCCAAAATACATGACTTTTATTCTGCATCTTATGGAAAAAGGTGTGGCTTTTAAGTTTTCCTGAATGGAGGAAGTTATATGCATACAAAACATCAAAAAAAAAAAATCAAACTAAGCAGGAAAATTTCACAAATAATAATTTGACTCTAGATGTTTTGGATGTTAAATTCCATATATTGTGAGATTCGTGATAAAAATTCCAGCATAGGCAACAAGCTAGTTCCATATAAATGTGTGTATTTACAC
>Ga0181612_166071_pt1 | contig 23326 bp, 19 predicted proteins | sample HoacroProtozoa21_FD_119630 | JGI IMG/M metagenome (GOLD analysis project Ga0181612, IMG submission 119630) | Hoatzin crop microbial communities from Cojedes, Venezuel. Combined Assembly of Gp0051906, Gp0051904, Gp0051908
AGTTAGTAAGTAAGCAGATGACCTAAAATAATACTAAAAAAATCCTGGTTTCAGTGAAAACCACACTGACACTTGCTTCCTTACCGTTATCTGCATCCCCGCAGCACTTCATACAAAGCACAGTCCCAAGAAGCAAAGAGCCTTTTCTCATGCTGGACCCCATTTCTACTCAGCTGAGGTCAACGGGATCCCTGGCATTAATTGCATTTGGGAACAGGACACAGCCCTGCATCTTTCTGACAGCTCTGTGCCTTCAAATCCCCCCAGCTCCTGTGGGAAGTCCTCTGGCATCCAGCTCAGCTGGGAACGCCAGTGTACCCTTCCGGAGTTACACACACCTATTCCTACAGGTAGGAGACAAACTACAGGGCTGGCCATACAGGGGTGTGATCCTTGATAACTGCTGTCTTGACAGCTTCTGCAGATTCAATTGCAAGTCTTAACTAATTATCAAGACTCCAGCCCTAACATCTTTGATTATCTCAAACTACAAGTAGGGTTTTAATTTTTTTAATTAAAGTAATTTTCTAGTCCTTACAGTTGAGGAGGAAGAAAATCTTGAGAATGTGATTGAAGGCTCTCCAAAGGCTTAAAAAAACCACAGAGAAAAAATTAAATAAGCCAACTTCTTATACATTTTATTCCCCTCTCTCTCTCCTGATTTTTAGAGCCAATCTTGAGATTTTGAAGGACTTCAGTTGACAATTTATGCGTGTAAGTTCTCAGGAGTGACATGGATAGAGACAAATAAGAACAGATTTCTATAATTTTACAGACTAAAATGCAAGATGTTGTTTCCTAGTAAACAGAAATGGACTCCTGTCCGACAAAATCCCCAATTCTTTGTAAAAGTGTTTGTAAAAGAGTCTGGAAATTATCATCTTTTCAGTCCGTCTTCCTCAAAAATAATAGCTGAGATCTGAAAAGACGAAAGAAACTAAGTACAGCAGTGTTCTATAACTCAAGTTTAACAATACTATATTATAACAAACAAAACAAGACTGACTGCATAAGCTACTCTGAGTTGCCACTATCTGTTGAAGATTAATTTCAATTATGTTTTCTTTTACTTTTTCAAAAAGTATAGAAAAGAAGCAGTATCTAAAAATACCTGTTTGCCTTTTAAAAAAATCAGGAACAAATCACAGTTCAATGACATGACCTTTGAAAACGACTGGTTCTTCGGAATAGTAATAAAGAGAACGTATTAAAATGCATTTTTTTTAAAGTATGGAAGCTTTTTATCTTCCAATGAAAAAAGCATCTGTCTAAAAAGTAGCCAAAAAATGCTTCACAGCTGAGGCGTGTCGTCCATGGTCCCACCACAGTGCAGGGGCCAGCGGCAGCGAAGAGCTCCTGCCTTCCCAGCTCGAGCCAGCCACGCCATCTCTGTGAACACATTTCTTCAGTTTTCTTCTGCCACGTGAACAGCTAACAGCAAAGTGATGGCTAACGAGCAAGACTTTGCTCAGCAGACCTCGAAAGTCAGCTTTACTCTTGTGTACTTCTTCTCCGTAACGATTTCATGTCGGTCTTCACGCATCATTCTTCAGCGTTCAGGCCATCTGATGCGATATAATTAACGTTGCTGGTCTATGCTGTTCCAGCAAAGTAAACCTTCAACTAGGACTTTATGCTCCTTTTTAATTACTATAGTTGGTTTGGTTTTCATTTTCTTTACCAGTGAAGTTGGAAATAAAGAGTTACAGCTAATAAGAAGGGTCACATGTAGTTACACAGCAATACAATAGAGGGAATACAGGCAAATTAGCGCCAAGCTACCATTAACTTAACAGAATTATAAAACCTCTTATGTTGTATCGCTTGATACCACCTTTCAGACGAGTCTTTTGCAGCCTATGTCTTGGTCCGTAATTGGTAAGGCCTTTATGGAAAGTGAGTGGTTTTGCTATATTTATGTTCCATTTTTCATCTCCCATTCCTGGAAGGGAAAAAAAAAAAAAAGAGAAGATATGGAAAATGTTAGAGAAATCAGGATATTTCACTGATGTCATCAGATCTGCTACGCCAAAGCCAGCTGAGGTCAGTAACAGTTTTTCCATTAACGTCACCGGATCCAGCCTTCTGCCCACAAATTAGTTAGGGAATGCTAACAAGTCTGTCCTGATAGCATCTGTGCGTGCAGCTTCCACCCCTCCGCACCGGTTACTTTCTCTCTAGGGCACTCAGCGGGAGCTGAAGGAGAGAGGCTGATGCAGCGCAGAGGGCTTTCTGACTTCATTGCATGAGACAGCAGGAAGCACTCAGTATCTCCCATAGCTGACACCAAGTGATTGCTTTACTACTCTTCAGTTGTTCATTACAAAAACCATGGCAGAGACACGTTTCTACGGCTAAAAATGGCAGCTTACTGAGGTAGGGACACTTACAGGCAGGGGAAAGAGAAAGACGTTAGCTTCTATTACATTTGTTTCCTATCTATATAATCCAAGTTGAGCTATTGCTCAGCAAGTTAAAGAAAGCACTTTGCCTTTATGTGCCTCAGTTTCCCCACCTGTTAGCTGAGGACAACACCACCTGCCATCCACAGCAAGCACGTAATCTATAATGCTTTCATCCATATGCCACAGAGCAAGATATTGCCATTTCTTCTGCCACATAAGTGAAAATCGTGAGATTGCTATAGCTAAACACCCAGTGAAATTGAACGTGTGGCTACTGCGTGACGCCTACAGCATTTCCGAACAGTACATAGGAGCAGAAGAGCTGAAGACAGCCGGGCTCAGCCTAAGACATCCATGCCCTACCTGCTCCCTGAATCACGCCCATACAGCAATCAGGAACTAATGAAGACACGAAGGCGTTGGCCTCTCGCTGCAGTCATCCCCGTGGAGCAACTGCCCGGCTGCGCCTCGCCAGGCACTGGGCTCTGCGCACGCCTCTCCCACCACCTACTCCGCAGAGAGGCTCTGCAGGCAGCCTGATGACTTGGCTCCCAACCCGAATTCCTGAATTTAACACTCATTCGACAACGTTTAAGAGCTCTGACTGAAACCTGTTACTTATCCATGTGAATATCTATTTCTGCTGCTGAAAGCAGTGATGGCATTAGTTTGGCTAAACAGCTGCATGACTACGACACCTCTTCAACCGTTGTAAAGCAACAGTAAAGGTCACAGTTGGTGGCTATTTTCACAATATTAGGAAAAAAAATCTTGGGTTTAAAGAATGAAGACAATAGATTTTTTTTTTAATCTTGTGGTTTTTTTTCCCCTTCTTTTAAAAGGTACTTTTACTAAAATAGAATATAAAATAGTTTTACACTTCCAATTATTGTAAATCTAAACTTCAAACACAGTATCGGTAACAACTAAATTACTTTAAAATAGATATTAAATGTATTTTCTCTGTGTATACACTGCCAAAGATCTAAAGGAAGTCGCTGGCTAAGCAACTGGGAGGAGAATATTTCTCAGTGTTAAATAAGCCTGGAAAGCTGAAAGTAGCGTCTTCTGCAGGTGCAGAAAGAACTTCTTGTTTCCGTTTCTCCAGCAGGTTCACGCCAATGAAAGGCAACACTGACAGCCTGACTGGGAGCTGGGAAACTGGGAGAGCTCCTTTTCTTCTCCAGTCCCTGAACATAAGGAAATGTAAACTGCTGACACTCACCAGCCCACCAGTTTGGAAAACAGAGCAGAACTACTCATTGCAGTTTCCTTGCTACGCATAACAATTTGGTTTTAGAAATTCATTTGAAATGTGAAATAAACAATTACAGCAAGGGTATTTGGAGTATTTTACTTCTCTAGGAATGCTAATGCAGAACACTGTTATCCACTTTTTTACACAGTCTCCATTTCCAGTAGAGATTAACAAAATCACAATTAAAATTCCTTCTGACTTCTGAAAAATATGCGTTATTACTTTATAAGAAAACTAAAAACGTTACAAACAGAAAAATTGAAAAATCCAACTATCTGCACGCATATGTATTTGTGGCACAGTGCATGTCCTAAGCAGTCAATCCCAAATCGCTGCTAGTCCTTAGATCTAACGCTAGCTCTGTCCTCTTGCTATTCCCCCTCACGTCAGCGCATCCGAGAGGAGCGAGCTTCTGGGGGTGCCAGTCTCAAAGCCCCCCCCAGCGCAGTGCTTGGGGCGCAGGCTGCGCAGCCCACACCTTCGCGGCAGCAGCTGCCCAAGCAGCGAGCAGCGTGGTGCTGGGAGCCCGCGGCAGGGACGCGAGGGTGGCTGCGAGCACACGGCTGCCGGGTGACAGACTCGGCATCCTTCAGGCAAGGGAAGAGCAAGAAGGGAGGCATTCAGTGCATTCAAGTACATACCGGGGGAAAATAAAAATAAAATCTGACATTTCAAATGCTTACACAACTCCCTCGCAACCTTGGGAGATTTGCCAGTTGCTGAAGACGCAAGCGCTAGCACGGATGTGAAATCTGTTTCACTCCCACACGTCGCACTGACACCCATGCGTGGAGCGCCAAGTTCTGCTCCGGGATACTCACGCGTGACGCCCTTTCCTTTGCCACATGTATAAGGCCTGGGCTCACTCATAACTGCAAAAGGCCAGAAGAATTGAGAGCCAAGTTCCACTCTCGCACATATACAGTTAATCCCACCCTGTCCCTGCAAGCGGGGCGTGCTGCAGATACCTGATGGCAGACTTTGGCTGCAGCTCCTTGCGAACGGGCTGAGTACGGCTTGGGGTGCACCATCTAATTCAGCAAAATTTCACCCCATATTTAATGCATGAAGTTTTAGGAAAAAGCTGTTAAAGCTGAATTGGATACTTTAAGTTGTTTTTCCCAGGATGGCAAATATGCTTAGTAGCTCCGTATCCTTTTTGATTAGCCCAATCTTCTATCCAAGATTCCTCTACAACAGAGCCTGACCAAGCTATCATGCCATCCAAAGCACAGCAATATCAAACAACACAGCAGGGGTTTTCCTGCTTGGTATATGCTGAGCATAAAAAATGTACTACAGCTGAAAGGCACTCTTTACACCAAAAATGTTTAGGGCTTCATAGTGCCCTGGTTTCTCCAGCTGTAAAGATGAAATGGCTGGCTTTAATGTGCCTGTCCAGCGTGTAGCACAAATCCGCGCTCCCTTTCGTAAGGCCTGTGCTCTGCTAGACCACATTCCCTGAGTAACGCTGTGCTAACACGCAAATCTAAGGCAAAGCATATAGTTAGAGATGATATCATTATGAGACAAATTAGGATATAATTGGAATACAGAGATAAGCTTCAGAGCACATGAATCCTTCTTCGGGTTTGAAACACATGCAGCAAACATCAAAGTTAAACAGAACTAAAACCTATTATGCTGAGTTCAACTATTCTTAGTTGAATTTAAATGAATTAGGCTAACTGACAGAAAAAAAGCAGCTGATGACCATGGAAAGGATGGAGGAAATGGTGGTAGAAGAAGGGCGAGAAACCTCTCACATAAGGTATAGCAGGAGATGTAATTCATGGCTTGGCCAATGTGGGGAGGGTAAAAGGCCTTGGGGGGAGGAAACAGAGAGATTAGGATGTGCCAGAAAACCAAATCGTTTGCTGGGATGTTGATTTTTCAGTATCTACTACATTTAGGTGCCAGGCTCATGCTCAGTCACTGTAAATGTACATAATCAATGAAGACATGTAAGAAAAGTTGCTTTAAAAAACCCCTGTACAGAATACTTCATTGTTTTGAAGAAAGAAATGGACTGCATGGAAGACAAATGTTTATAATTATTATTGTTTAGAATTACAATTATCAGTGCACTACTAAAACAACAAAAGCTTGGGCCAACACTATTACTGTCCCCCTTGGTTACGCGCTGCCCACACATGTATGTTGCTGGCAAACTTAGGCCAGAAGAATGGTCACGCAAATCCCATTTAAACTACAGCACAACAATTAGGAAACTGTACCAACGCAAGCGGACTGCCAGCTTCAGCCGGGTACTTGCCAGACTAAATTCAATTAATTCAATTTCTACTTTAAGTGTACATCAGAAGTAGATATTTGCACAACACATTGTCGATTATTATAATGTACAACTACCCTGTTCTTGCACCAGCTGGCAAAGATCAGACCCAATCTTGTGTTGTTTCAGAACACCTACTACAACAGTGCTCTTTTAACCACTTCTCTGCCACACAGATTAGTGTAACTTTATGAATTTTAGATGGACTCTCTAGGTCACAGACCACTTACCTTGCAAATTAAATCTATAAAGGAACAGAGAAAAACAGTGAATGAGAGAGCAGAGTCAAATCTGTCTCCCAAACTACTTACCAATTCTTCTGCAAAAGGTTCCTCAAAATCAGCAGTATTTATGTAGCAATACAAATAATTTAGATATGGCAAATTCTCTTCTTAAATTTCACCCACACGAACTAACTTCTCCCTCTCTCCTCTGTCTCACCACAAGCAAGTATGTTTTTTTTGAAAGTAAGAAAAAGGACAGACAAAGAAAACTAGACGTAAGTCTTCTCACCTTTGCTTTTCGAAGGACATGGCCTCGACATGGAGAATTATTTGACGAGGGAGGTCGCTTCAGAGCGGCTGCGCTGTTCACAGGTATTGAGCATTCAGTATCACTGGTATCACAACTGGAGATGGGAGAGTTTTCCAAAGTTCGGTGCTTGAGAATTGGAGACTATTAAAGAGTGAAAACCCTACAGTGAGTTTCCTCCAGTGACTCACATGAGCAGTATCTTCTATCTAGACTTGAACTGCAGATTTTTTTTAAGAAACCATACTCATAATAATGATGGATAAATGAAAAAGAGGTTGGAATAAAATTAAAAAACACGAAGTCTGTGTTCTGTAATGAAAATTAAAGTTTGTTTTCTGTCATTAAAGAGCGTTGGGTCATCTGGAGGAATTGACAAATCCCTCTGATCCTTCTGCTGGCTGCTTCTGCCACAGACCCAGCATAAGCCAGGACTACCACGCAAAGGGCGACAGTTACTGCTAGAGGACCAACACAAGTAGGTCTCAGTCACTGCAGGATGATTTTGGTGCATTTACATCTTCCTGGGATGGAGCAATGTCTCAGTTTATGCACTTTTACAATCACTGAGGACAATGAGGTGTCAGCTTTTGCACATTATCCTAACAGTGTCTGTGATTTCCATGCCTACCTGCTCCCTGCTGTTGTACAAAGTAAACCAGATTTAAGTGAATAATGCAAATAACGCAGAAAGGCATTTCGTTCTGCTCTTATTTCCTGTGCTTAATAAACCTTTTGAAAACTCTCAGTTCCCACTCATTTTACTGGAGATGAGAAGGCAGAGCACTCCCAGCCCATGGTACTGGGACGTGCGTGTTTAATGGCTTTGCATACCTGTGGGCTTGATGTTCCTGACTTGGGCTCAATAGCCAAGCCCAGTGTGATGCCACCAGCCAAGGCTTTCTTAAGGCTCTCCTTCACCTCGGTCAGTTCTAGCTCCAGGTTCACACGCTCAGCCTCCTTCTGCTTACATTCCTCTTCCAACTTCTTTAACTTGTCTTCAAGAATCACTTGGGTCTTCCTGCCTGTCATTCACAGAGATGTTATTATTTCAACAACAGGCTTAAATTGACACCTACAGAAATAATTTTCTTTTTTAAAAAGTAAGGAACAAGGTGTCTAAAGATCTGACCTTACAAAAAGTCACGTACTTTGCAAAAAGCATTTTTTCATGTAAAAAGTTTAGCGAAAGAAATCAAATGCTTTCTTTCAGGTGCCTGCCCTAGTTTTCGAGTCTACTTTCAAGTATTATTTGTTTTGTAATTTTTCCATGTCATGAAAATAGAACTAGCCAGTCACAATAAAATTATTCCCTTGTTCTGCTTAAGTCCCCATCACTGTAATTTCATAGGTGCATCTATAGACACACGCACATATATGCACACACCTATACATACATACTACACAGGCACACGTGTACACACACACATACACATGTAAAAACCCAAATCTAGACATTACAGAGTATAGTTTAACATCAAAACCAAACCTGATGTAGTGGCATGTCTTCAGCACAGAATACAAATCTGTTTGCATAATTCAGCCTACCCAGGGCAGAATTCAGCACAAAAAACCACCTCGTACCAGCATTGACTTCAATGGCAGCACGTAGATCTTTTCTTTCTTTTCGGAGCTGGGCCAGCCTATTCCGGAGCGCTTCTTTCCTCTTTAGCAGCTCCTCCTCTTTGCTTTGTAACCTCTTTGCATCTGCCTCCACACGATTCTTGCCGTATTTGTACTGCTCCGCATCTGTGTGTATTGGATCATAGTTGTTTATTTGATCCTGTTGGTCCCTGCCTGTTCCCATTCAAACTTGGGTTACAGTTTAAAATGGAGATGCAAAAATTACAGATACATGCACCAAAGAAATTTTCTCAGCTTAAACTTGGATAAAACAGACCTTTATAGCATATATGTGTGTATGTGCCTATGTGCTTCCTCAGCTGTTTAGGCAGCTCATTGCCCCAGTCACTTGGTTAGATTAACAGTAAAATTCAAAACCATTCCCTGAGACTGAACATCACATGAACAATTTTACGGTTTGAGCAACCATTCCCTTTCCACTGACTTTTTCTCAAGATCCATGATTCCCGCTGAGTTCTGCAGCACCACTACAGAAACCATAGGGGATAGACAGTTTGTTCTCTACGTTTATATGGGGAAGAAGATACATACCAGTACACTGGTTTTTGAAACATGGCCTTGCCTTTGTGTGCAATTCAGAGGAAGGAAAGGAGGCTCCTCTTTATCTCTGAACCCTTGATTTTTAATTGGAAGGGGTCAGAGGAAAAACTTGCCTAATTTCCATTCCTGCTTCAAGTACTTAAAGCACAGGTCTTTTCTCATCTGACGTAAGAGAACATAATGATGTTCTCACCTTTTTGACACTTCAGAGCTTTCTTTTTCTTTTTTTTTTTTTACCTCCACATAGATGCTTTGATTTCATGGCTCACATGTAGCTGTGTTCTAATTTATATCACAGCCCCTTCTATACTGCTGCTCCAACTGCAGACTCAAATCAATACGCCAGCTAACACACCACTGTCTGTCTGCATATCTGAGGGCAATGTCAATTGTACTAAACCATTCCTGACAATTAGTTGTCAAAGCAGTTTTAGTTGGTCTTTAGTAACAGAGATGCCTTTACTCCCACAACTACCTACTTTAGTACCAACTGGCCTACCTAGTTAGAAAGAAACATACTACTTTTTTCCTAAAGTCTAACCCAAATTTCTCTTACTGCCATTAAATCCATGACTTAAAAAATTTATCACAGGATCAAAAAAACCCCCACATTCATTCCTTCTCTAAAAGAAGCCGTGTTTCTGAATCTGTATTTAAAAAAATATGATTATAGCTTTTTTTTGTCTTTTCTTCTTCAAGCAAAGCAATCCCGGTTAGGGATTTCCTAAAGGCAATCCCCCTGCCCCAAAGAATCTTCTTTCTGAATGTGCCACTTGCCAATTGAAATCTCATCTCTCTGAGGAAGTTTCTGAGTTGTATGGTTGTCTTCATCATTTTGTCATACTTTTTCATTAGTGATAAGAATAATTCCACTTTTGAGCAACATAATGTTCTCATGTACTTCCCAGCTCCTCATCCTCCTCTTCCAACAGGAACACAGAATTGCTCTCTGCCCCAAATGAAGAATCATTACCCTTTTTTTTTCCCTGCTGCCCTCATGACTTTGCAGCCACGGCTCCACATTTCATATTTCTCGTTCTCCACATGACAACCTTTTATCTTGTGGAATGGCTGGACTACTAATGAGTCACCAATGCACACAATGTCTCCTATTCAAAGTCTTGCTGGGCGTCTCCTGCTCAGCCTCTCGGGCACAGAAGAACCACAGTGGTTCTTTATCTGTTTGCTAAGAAGACAGCTGTTTTGGGTATCCTCATGACTCCACTCACAAGTGGGGCAGCAGCGAGGAGAGATACTTACTGGATGCGGTGCGCTTCACACATGACACCGATTCAGACTTCTTCGGCTGGCTGTTTGAAGTTCTCCCTTTTCCGGTGATGCCATTAGCAGTCACAGGAGGCTTCTTGCCTTTAAACTGTTTGAAAACAAAAGTACAAACCGGCTCCAGCTATTCCTGTGCCACTGGCATTACAGTCACCCTCAGTCATCAAGGGCGAAGCTTGACAAAAAGCCGTCTGCTCGGAGAGCCTTAACAGCGCATTGACTGAGCTGGAGCCAGCGCTTCCTCCAGAGACTCTGTCACTGAGAGCTGCCTGCTCAGCAGGAGCCAGAGCAGCAATCAGAGGATAACAAGGGGATGAACTCCCCATCGCTGCTGGCATCATGGTCTCCAAGCTATTTAAAACTCTGGTGTTTACTGTATTAAGAAAGCCACTGTGAGGCAGAAAAGTTGTACTTTTGAATAATTTTATAAAGATTCTTGAAACACAGGCTTGTCAGAGTTAATTTCATACAGAAAAACCCAACAGGGTTTGATACACAAAAGTTCAACAGTTTTTCTTATTTACTGTATGACCTTGCCATTCTCGTAGTGCAAGGAATTATTTTTTTAAAAAAACAATATTAATTATTGCACATTTTTAAATGCCAGGAGATAACATGTCAATTTCCTTTTACACAACTTCTAGCTAATAACTAAAAGTTTTTCTTACTTAAAAAAACTTCTCACAATGGCCAGACAAGCTCACAAGATCACCAGAAATAGCACACTATGTCCAAGGGGTTTCCATTTAGAGGACTCCCCTGCAACGAACTGAACCCTGGGGAGAGCAGCACTGTCCTGGATAATGGCAGTGCTTCCATGGGGGACGCCTCAGCCGAGCCCGGGGCAGACGTGTGCCACGCTCTGGTCACCTGCTTCCAAAAGCTTCTGAGGACTCAACTGGGAATGGAACGAGAAGCCTGCTGCTGCAGCCAAGGTTCAGGGCAACTTATTGCTCAGGTCCACCTTTGAGTCTGCAACTTCACTGAATTCTAATATTCCAACAGGAAGTTTTCATAAGGGTTGAGTTAACACACAATATGGCAGGTGCCTTAGAGAAGGGAAACGCTTATCTAACTGTTCCATTTCAGATTAGATTGAAACCCACCCATCTTTGTGACACATTCACAGGCTTATGCCAATGCCCAGCTTTCGGAGACTGGCTATGGGCTCCAGAGAAGGTCCCCAGTGTGGCTGTGAGCAAGGCTTGCTCTGCCCCACTGCAGGGTCTGCCTGTCTGCTGCTGAGGCTCAGCACACAGGATTCCATCTGCTCTGCAGCTTCGCACTTCAGCTGAGGTCCAGAAGCCTGAGGTCACCCTCAGAGAGCAGCATAGACATAGGCTCAGGTTTTGTAGGGGGGAAGAAAATAACAGGCAGTAGCTTGAATTTGGTATATACACGCTATATACAGTATCACTTAGTATATATCTGATATATATTGGTATCTACATATATTGACAATATATATAACCATAGGATACACAACATACAGATTAGTAAAATTCTAGAGAGGTAAATTTGCTCTCACAGCCAGGTCGTATTTCACTTTTATTTTTTGAAGTCATCACTACCTAAGGAGACAAGGCGGCTATATATGCATTCAGGCTAAGTTTGGAAGGTCACATGTCTTTTTTTTTGTTATTATCCACAATCTGTAAATCATCAAGAACTTGTGGAGAAAGCCTTTCCCAGGTGCCAATACTTCCACATCAGAATTTACAAGTTAGCAAACCTGTTTCATTTGCAGTGGCCTCAGGACTAAACTCCAAGCTTTCCAGTGCTAACATTAAGGGACTGAAATAGCCCAAGGCCCTTAAGATGACAACCAGACAAACAAAACAGCCAAAAAATAAAAAGCTTTGTTAAGTATTAAATAGTACAGTACCTGTGAGCCAGATCCCCTCCCCACAGCAGAGGTATTAGTGACAGACTGAGCAGAAGACAGATTGGATGAGACAGGGTATTTGTAATGGTTAGAGGAGAGTTTGTCAGTAGATAACCTATTGGGCTTTCTGTCAGCTGGCGGATAGCGCGCAAAGATTTTTGGAGACGGCAAGTTATCGTACAGGCCTGCGTTATCATAAAGCATTTCTTCTCCAATGTTCCTGCTACGAGAAGGAAAGCCATCTTCTGGTTCCCACTGCAACACATACACTTTGGCAGTTAGTAAACAATACACCATGCAGAACCTCCTCAGTGAAATTAAAACATTAGTAATTCTTTTGACCATAGCAAGCCCTTGGTGTTTAGCAAGTATATGCTTCTTGCTCATGCTTGAATCAAGCTATTTCGAAAGGCAGGGAGGACGCAGTGTGGAAAGAAAGCATCGCATTACATGGCTCATAGCCTCAGGCCTGTGGATTTTCCACACTGTCCCACCACCCGCCCTGTTTCACAGACTGCACCGTCAGTCGTCAGCTCTAGCACCAAGGGGGCACAAGCAGACTGTGCTAACGGGGGGGTATACACAGGCGAATCTGTGGGATTACATCTGGTTCATGAGTAGTCAAAAGCAACACAGCCTAACAGTTAGCAGAAGCCAAAGTTTTTTCTCTTTTTTTTTTCTTCAGGCTATATGACTTTCCAGTGAATACCAGCTGCTGGTATGCTAATATTATATTCTGTTTGCTGGAGAATTATTATTCTGAGCTAACCAGCTAAGATAGCTACAGGCTATTACTTTTTTTTTCTTTTCAGAAAAATGGAAAGCTCAACAACAATACTCCAGTGATTCATTCCATTAATCTTAAAAGCAACCAACCTGGTTGCCAAATATCCTTCCTTAATCCACCCTGGCTGTGGCAGTACACTGCTCATACAAAGGCCTGGGCACATCCAAGAACGACACACACAGACTGCTCACCGCACACGCAGCTGCATGTCGTTCCCAAGAGGGGTTTTCTGCCATCTTTCTGCCATTACTCAGACATGACGGAGGATTGAACTCACAGTCCACTTAACACTGAAACTCTGAATTTCTCTGGAGCCTTAGTGAGGGCCTTTATGAAGCAGCCCAAATTAAGAGCTGACACAGGCTGTAGATCCTCTGTGAATCTTCTTGAGGACCACACATTGCTATGGGTTAACACCTACTATGTGTTGAACCCTGTTGCACATCTGCCTATGATCAGCTCTGCAGTTTGTCAGGATAGAAGTGGCCACTGTGGTTCTCCTTTGGGATAAGCAGTACCTGCTGTCATGAGGAATGCAGCCCCAGGGACTGAGAAGTGTTTCAGTTTTGGTTTTATTTCAACAGACATCAAAAAGTGCCTGGTGTAACCGAGTCCTTAATTTTGCCAGGTGCAGTGTGATCTAAAAAGTACCCCCTCAAGTGAGTATTATATTCAAGGACTTGGCAACAAATCATCAACAGGCAACTGCTTTCTAAATGCACGTTGGCTCACGCGCAGGTTAATGTAAACAGTATGTCCCACACCCCTAATACTCCGTAGGTGTGAGAGAAGTTTGCAGCCTCCAATCAAAAAAACAGGAGTTCATTTGGACACTGCCCAGTGGGGCTTTTTAGATAATATAATTTTCAGATGTCCATGCATTCAACACATGCAAACCATTTGTTCTGTGCAAATTCAATTCTTACCGATCCGTTTATGCAGGGAACATCATCGTAATGAAGTGCCATTCCACTCGGGCAGGCGTAGCCATTGGCAGTGCTTCCCCGATACGGATTTGTAGATATAACTCGCCTGTTCATGAAACTGAATAAAGCAAAATAAAAATAATAAAAACCAGCTCTTGAACCTAAGTCTAAATGATGATTCAGTGGTATGTTCCCTGTGTCTGATTATGTAGCCTGGAAGCACATATCTTCTCACTTTCTGCAGGAAAGCTGAGGACAGTTTTCATTCTTTTGCTACTCACATGTTGCTGCTAGCAGCCAACATTACAGCATGTGTTCCTGTACTCCATTCTTACAGCGGGAATACGACTGCGTGAAAGCCAGGAGGGCAACAGCTGTAACGGCTCAGTGGCATGTTTACATGGGAACCTGCTGATCTCTGTTATAAACCAGCTTGCCAGTGTCCCACAGAAGTTCCCTTGTTGTCTGCATCAGGGAGAAGCAGGTGTTTCTGGGTGCATGCATGCTCAGGGTGGGGGGGGTGGGGGGGTACAAACTTACTAAGTGGGAGAAACAAGAATCAAATCCAGCAAAAATCTGCAAAAAATGGAACTTTGACAAAATCTAAGTTCATATATGTATCAAAATTTGCTGAATATTTTCTTCTTCAAAATCTGGGAATTTTTAATTTCCGTATCAGAACTTTTGGCTGGGTAGAGTGTGCACAACGGCACTGTGCTTCCCAGCTCTCTGTCTGCGTAATGGTGCATGCAGATACTCCCAATGTTCATTCTTGTTCTGTTTCACACAGTGGATCTGAGCTCTCAGGACACTTCAAATGAGAGATATGTATATAGATATATACATATGTTTGTTTGTGTATTTCTGCCCCCAAATCAACACTGCAGCTTGTTTTAGTGAAATTCTGCAGAATACATGCAAGATATCGTGGACTAAAACAGGCTTTGTGTTGGGAGCAAAGATCTAACAATGCAGCAAATGGCAGAATCAGATAATGGCCCCAAAGGTGAGTTTTCCTTTGTAGCAACCGCTGAAATTGAACACAGTATAGAATGAGATTCCAAATAATTCCTACAGCTTCAGGTGTACATGAACGGGGAAACAAAGCTTTCCATCCCTGACAATGGAACTATTCAGGCTGTGTGCTGACATTCATAAAATACGATAAAGCCCTGTTAAAGCAGAGAGGGTCTTCTGTAGCACTGGCCAGGGCTCAAAAATGCTGTGGTTTCAACAGATGCTTTCTCTTGGCTTTGGAATAACATGCAGCCCACTGAATTTCTCACTGAGAGGGAGATGGACCTCATCCAACTGGGGCTCACCTGAGCTGCAGGAGACCCGGGCTCACAGGAGGGATGAACCTGCCCAGTTCCACGTGAGCCTTTCCAGGCAGGGCACGGGTGGAATAATCGTTAGACAGAAGCTTTTCTTACATCAAACAAACAAAAACCAAAAAGCCCAAGGTAAATTCCATGCTAAAAATGTTTTTAACTTTATCTTATCTCATACTTAGACATTATTAGAGGGCTGCATTTGTTTACTGTTCCTCTTAATGAAGAACATTACTCAAGTGTTTCTGGTTAGTCAGTCATTTCTGGTTAGTCTGAAGGGCTGCACTTGGAGCTGTTATTGTATTTCTTTCTCTTTAAGTAGCTTCAATGAGAGTGATGCGTACTAACCATGTCTGAAAACTGGGCTATTTATTAATGACACCTGATGCACCTGTAGTAACTATTCCCATCACCAAAGCAAGCTAAGATTTATCTAAGCATCTGCAAACACTTCATAAGCATTATTTGACTAAGCCTCATTAATCCTGTTTACAGATGTATCCATGTAAGTTAACTGTATTCTGAAACTGCTAGAGGGGAAAGGAAATGGAGAAAACCTGCTTGGAAACATTTTTTTCTCCAGCCTTTCCTTGATACCTAATAATTTAGATGAAGAAAATTGATGGGACTGTTAATGAAAAGCCCATCGTTTTGCAAAACATCAGTCTCAGGAAACTAACAATCGATAATCCTGAAGTGACTGTGCGATAATCAAAGGTTTAATGATAACTGCAATTAATTTGGAATACTGATATTCATTATATAAAGGGCAAGAACAGTATTTTATTAACACATAAGTATTATTGTAATTTCTCCTCATTTTCTAGTAGTTGAAAATCAGCAGACAGCTACTCCGGTTCCTTATCAACAAGCTCTTCCAGTCCTTTAAAAAAAACAATGAATTTTAACTAATTCTTAATAGGGGAATTCTGCTATTTTGCAAGTTGTTCAACATTCCTTTCTAACATGTGGTCTAGTTGCATATGTTTTTTCACTTGGCTCCAATTAATATCACATTTGTTCAGAAAAGGATAGCCACGCAGTATTCACGCGGAAAAGGTTTCCATTCTATTTCTTTCTTAAATGTGGTTATTGCTAGATGCTGACTGAAGGAAAAATACGTCAACACAGGATAAACTTTTTGAGCCCTATTAACTTCAAAAGAAATATTAACATAAGTTGTAAGCTAAGTGCTTTTTGATTCTATCAGAATTATCTGGCTTTCACAAAACTGGGCTTGTGGTAACACTGAGTCACTTTGATTTCTATCAGAAGTCATTCAAACTAGATCCTGAATGAAGCTGTGCATTTTCCCTCGTTAAAGCCCTCTTAACACCTTGCTAATGGCATGAGAGTCTTCTTTTGGAAAACTTTGAAGATTTTGCCTTTCATTTTTTGCATTTTCAGTCTGTTTAAAGTTATGATGAGCAGATAGGGTGTGATTCTCAAATACATTAAGCCACACAAATTCCAAATTTCTGTGGGCAGTCTCATTTTGCAGCGAGATGAGGGATGTCGTCTTTGCCAGCTGTCTCCTCAGACTATCCACTTTCCGAACCCTGGGAAACCACGGGGTATGTCTGCAGCAGGGGATCTCGCCGGTGCCAACTGCTCCTTCACTCCCCTTTCTAAACAACCTCATCTAGCCAAGGAAAAATGACAGTCTCTTCCCACCAAAGACTGCTTTAATCCCAAATTGATTTGAATGCATAAATCACTATATATGCTAAGTATGTAGCACTTAGCACAGGATCAGTAACGGGGAATTCACTGCGCTGATTTGCAATTTAAACAGAGTTTCGGTGCTGCACCCTAGACACCTTCGCAATCTCCACCTCCTAAACTAAAACCCAGAAATTAACTGGAGTGGTGTGAGCTTGACGAAGTTGCTACTAATTCTGAAAAGGACTTGGGAAGGGAACACTGAGAATGTGACTATCCAAGACTTAAATTTGCTATACATTCTTAGTGTACAGCATATATTGGCCAATGTATGCTGCACATATTGGCTACATGTACAGCAAATAAAGCCAACAGACAAACGTAAGCTATGTAGCTGCATATTTATTTAGTTTTCAGCATATTTTTCCTCTTCCAGGGATATTTCTATGTTTTCAGGCAAAAAAAAAAAAAATATTAAAATGTAGCATTTGATAAGGTGACTTACTGAAAAAATGAGTAAAGATTTGAGTAAAGTTGGATGGTGTCTGCATCTTCTACAGAACTTAGCAGGATGCCAACACCATAATCATAAACACATCTAACATGTTGTGATGCTGAAACACTTCAGGAGTTCCAATATCTGGCACAGGGGGGTGGATTTTGATAAGCTCTCTTGGCACCGGAGTTAACCTAGCGATATAACTTCTCACAGGACTGGAACCACCCAGGTAGCTGAACGCCTCTCACCAGAAGGTCTGTTTGGCAGCCTGGATGACGCTTGCCGTCATTTCCACGTCGATGTAGTCGTAGTGCAGGGCTCCGGGGTCTGTTGAAGACCCCGTTTCCGCCAGCAAAATTCCTATCCATCTGCCCATGTCTTCGGAGGAGGATGCCTGCAAGGAGAGGGCAAGGGTGTATGTCAGGTCTTTAGTCTGCCACTGAGCTGAGCATTATTTCAAAATGGAGCGTTCTTCTTGGCTGACAAATTGCTACCACATTGTATGAGAGGCTCTGGTTTCTCTCTGCTAAACTCCTGAAAACCCCAGGATTTCTTAAGACTGCTTTGCTGGAAGGAGTGCACGTTAAGTAAGCTATGTGCTCATCAGTTATGATCTAACATAAAGTGCGCAAACTCCAGAAAAGAAGAAAAAATAATCGTTTAAGGCTAGTGGATTTAGATTCAAGTCATGCTTATTTTAAACTTCAGAAAATTGAAAGCTATAACAGAATTATTCTCCTGTGCTAGGCTTGGGAATTTTAGTTAGGATGACTCCGTAGAAGAAAACCTTTGTCCTACATAGACACGAGGGGAAAAAAAATTAAATAGTAGAAGAAATTTTAGTGGGTTTTTTTTAAAAATTCCAATACATTTGTCTAGATGATTGCATTCATTTTCCTAATGGTACCAAAAGAATCTTGAATACCATTAAAATAATTGTCAATTTTTCATATTTTAAGTCCCCAATTACAAAGTTAAACAGTAGCAAAATAAAAAATGGAAAAAAGAGGGAAGGGGAAGGAAACTGTGGTTTCTAATTTTTCTAAAAATATTTCATTGCCATTCACAGTTCCTTGAGCTGCTTTCTTGTTTTTTCAGCTTCTCTGAATTGCTCACATATAACAGGCCTGGCTGCAAGCACAGGAAACCAACATGACCTACAGATGGAATTCCAAAATGGTCAAAGTGTCCATCCTGCCACTGAAAACACAAGGTTGCCCCCTCCTGTATCTTCCTCATACCTAGCTTTAAGTGTCTTCTCATTTCAGCTTTCAAAATATGATGAATAAAGCCCCCCAAGAAATCCTGGCCCACCTAACACAGATGAAAGTATGACCTTCATTGTACGAGGAGTGTGCCAGTGTGTCCACGTGCGGTGTCAAGAGACTCACCAGAATGCTGGCACACTGCATTTTCTCACTGCACAATTACCTTAATACAGATACAGACTCAGCAAAAGGAGTTCACAGAAGCAGCAAACAAATGAGAGTTAAGAGCTCTACAGTTCCCATCAGCTGTGATCCATTATTTAATTACTGCTAAGTTATTTACCCAAAGGAATTATATACCTGATGTAAAAGTGTTCACAGAGAAGGAGCAGGGATATTTTAGTAGCAGGTCAAGGGAAGGTCAGTCTAGAGAAAAGCATCTTACTGAGAAGATTTCTGAACTGTATTAAATCACAAGTTCTTTCTTTATCTACAACTCTCCACATTTTTTTTTCTCCTTCCAGTATTTATTATCCAGCTCTGCAATAATATTATTCCAAAGATTTTTTTGAATGGCCAGGTTGTATGAAAGTTCTTCTCTAATTTAGCTTGTGGGTGTTCCTACAAGTCATAGCCATTAGCAACCACTGCAACTCAAGCACGGCGACCTCCTGCCCGTTTCGGAGCAGGCGGAACGTCAGGGGATGCTTTGAATCCAGTCCTGGGATGACTTCGCAGCCACGGAGAGGGATAGAAACAATGTGTGTCTTCAGATCTGTCCTGTCCTTGTGGAAAATGAGTTTATTATCTTTCACTCTGCACCAGCGCTCACGCCAACGGTTATTTGAGAGCACGTTTAGATATCCTGCAATAAAATGAAATGTGAGATGTTTTACTCCTGACTTTTTTTGAAAAGAAAAAAAAAAAAACTTACTTTTCAAATGTAACGCTAGCACTTAAACAACTTATTCTTCTTATAATAGAAAGTCCAGATGGATTTTAGGAAGACAAATAAATGACCCCACTTCTTTTAATGAAAACTTTCACTATGCCACTAACCTAGAAAAATGCATATAAACATGTGATCCCGCTCACGTGCAAACGGCTGCTCTGTGTTAGTCACAGCAGCGGCTGGATGAGCAGGAGCACACCAGTCCCCAAGACTTCAGTAAGAATGGGAGAGGAACAGTGATAAAAAGCTACGTATACAGACGATGGGCTCACACAGAAGACCCACCTTCTCCATGTGTAATGACCGATAATTGTGGCTGACCAAAATTTTTGGGGAAAATCACAGCTTATATTACATAATCACCTGACAAGCTATCTTCTGTAACATCCAAAGTCAGTGTTTTAAAGCCCTACTAAGCGCTGATGTTGTATGTTCTGATTTTCTTTAGAAAGAAGAATGCACATTTGGTTTGCGATGTTTTAAAGCAGAATTTTAAAAATCGCTACAGAGGCAAATAATAATAAAATTCATACTGGTTTAAAATACAAGAAGTAAATGTATATGAAATTTATCTAAACTTTAAGACAGAGGTTTAAACAATCCCCCCCCCCAGGATAATACAGTACCCTTATAACAAATCAAAATTTCATGAACAAACTGCCTTTTAAAAACCCCCACTTTTCTTATCATGCTTTATATTGGATGCAGTGTCTGGGCATATAATAAAATTAAATAGGCAGTGTTTTGTGTTTTTCCTTCTCTGTCCCATAGCAACAATCATTCCAGATTTAAACCTTCAAATCAAGACAATGCCCAATTTTCCTGCCTTATTTAATTTGGGAATGAAAAAACACAAAAAGATCTTTTACTTTTGCTTCCACATTACGAATGGTACATGAATTCAGTGTGTTGCTGCTTCCAAACAGGATACGCAGAGGGAAGCAAATGATATCTTGCACAGGCCAGAATTTACATGAAAAATTTGTCATTTAATCCTGTTGGATAGCTATCTCTTTGGTTTTCATTAAAACTATGACTTCTTAATTTTTCTGGGCTTCCCTTCCAACATTATAGTTCCAATGTCAAAGCTTGATCCAAGAGGATATAGCAGATCAGAATTACACACATCTTGGAAGGTGCTATAAAAAAAAGGAGGATGTGCACAATCCCCTGATCTTGGCTCCTTGTGATGATCACACTCTCCAGCTCTCCTCCCTCCTCCTGTAACAAAACCCTGTATAGCTGTGCATTATAATATAATCCCTAGAAATGGAAAACCCTTCTCGTTCAAGCCAGCTGGCTTGTTTTGGAGTGAGTCCTTTTTTTTTCAGACAGTACTTCTTTCCCTCTCTGCTCCCAACGCACCTCTCCAAAAAGCTCTTCCAAACCCTCCTACTTCAACTGAACTACACAGGATCTCATGCTTTTCCTCCCACATATCCCTGCTTAAAACTTCAACAGTTGACATGACCAGAATGCCTTCAGTGTGCTCCCAGTTGGGGCATTAGCACTTCAGCTTAGCCCAGTCGGTCAAAGACCAGTGATGCTGTGGGGAGGAGCTTTGCCATGACTCTGAGCACAGGTGGGTTTCCATTTCCACTCTAGCTGGGTATCCCCTGCAGCCCCGCTGGGCTTTTCCCTTTGTTCATGGGAGAACAGAGGCAGAGCCTTTTAAAGTGTAAAAGCCTTCAGCTATGGAGCAACCTCCCAGAGGGTATTGCACTGAGACAAATTTCTGGTGGTGAGAAACCCCTTCTGCAAAGACTTCCTGCAATGATCAAAGCTTAGACACTTGTATATTTCCCTATAAAATCTCTAAGTGGTGTTGAGTAGAGCCAAATGCAGCCAATAGCAATGGTTATACTTCTGTCCACATCTGAAATAATGATAGAAAGACTAGGAATTAGATTGTCAGCTGTGGTTAACGTTTCACATAACACAGAACAATCGATGGAGTATGAGACCCCGGAAGTTTGAGCTTTTATGGAAGCCAGATGCTTCAGACAATGCATCTGGCTGGACACAGCTTTTCCCACCTGTTCTTTTGGTTGATAAATCACATCTGTACTTAGCTGATGTACAGACATATATACACACACATACTTAATCAAAGATTGCTTATGTGAATGATTCCTAAAAGGTGGCTTGAGAGCCACCTGTGATCTATGTAGTTCTCACTGGTGGTCCACAGATCTACTTATTTCACACTGGGCAAGCATCTATCACACTTCATGCACCAACGAGTTCTGCTAACTACTCTCTAATCACAGATTTGTGGGTTTCCCAAAGGCTTCCTAGTCAATTAATGGGGAAAAGTCAAATCCAAATTCAGAATCTGGTGCAACTGCTTCACAGCTTGCTTCTATGGAAATTTTTTTTTGGAAGGGACTGGGAGAAGGGTGGGTTCAAATCTTATTCATCTATGGAAATCTTACTTAATACTGGAGCACCAAAAAGCAAACAGGAGAACATAAACACATTGCCTTGTTTGAAAATACCAGAGTTGTGAGGACATCAGCTAAGTGCATTGCACAAAGTCCTAAATTGTGAGCAAACATTAACAGCTGACATACAAAACATAAGCATTTTCTGCATGCCTTTTTATATACTTCCTTGGTGCTGCCACGCACTGCAGCTGTCATATGGGGTGATTAACATCAGGAGTTAAAATAGTTTACTAGAAATTTGTTACTTCGTTCAAGTTTTGCCGAGTATGTACCACTTTAGGAACCCACAATTAAACTCTAATCACTTTGGTTGAGGCTAGTCTCCTGCTGTCTTGATTGCTATCCCATAAAACCTCAGCACGATCCATCGTAAAACACTCGATCCCTTCCCAAGAACTTTCTTCCAATTCCTAGCCTAAATTTATTTCATAGTCCAGCGTATATTAATTTCATATCCATTGGTTTGAAACAGCTCGTTTCTTTCTGCTTTTTGTCCACATTTTTCTTCCCCCTCACCTTTGCAAAGATATTCCTTCTAAGCCTGTGTTACCCTTTTATTCAAAAAGTCAAATCTTTTTAGTATCTTTTCAAATGATAAACTCCCTCTTTCAGTCTGAGTGCATCCTTCTGATGTTGGGGGAAGAATTACAGCAGTAAAAGCAATTTTAGAGGAATTTCTAGGCTATAATTTTATAAAGTTTTAGTCACATGTGCATTTAAGACTTTAGGAGAAAAATCACTTACCACATGTTGGAACATCTTCTTCAGCTGATGAGGTCTGCTCATCTGTTGATGGCTTTTTCTTTCCTAAACCAATGATCTTCGTTATTTTTTTCCCTGTTACTTTAGTCACAGTGCCCTTGGCTTCTGATTTTGAACTTTTTTTCCTCTTCACTATTAAGAAAGCACAAGTGTGTATTTTAGTGTGTTTAAATTAACCAATGAATAGCGAGAACCTGACTAAAAATAGAAGTTCAGACAAACAATCCTGTGCAAGATGAACATTTGTACACAGGCTGCAGACTGCAATGAGATAAACATTATATGCCCTCTCCAATGCAGATGCCTATAAATAATCTCTGTGCTATAAAAATCATGGCATTCAGAAGGGAAAGAAAAACAAAAATCAAGATTCTAATTTAATTTTATCTAATCAAGCTGGAAGTCTCTTTCCACCGCAGTCATCATCTAATTTATCGGTACGACTCAGGTACCTGCATATAAATTTAGCTCATATACACAAGAATAAAAATCCAGTCAGACAATCCTTCATCGTCCCAAAACATTTACCCCAAAATACTTCAACAATTAAGTACACAACAACGACAGAATATGCTTGCCTAGCAAAAATACTCCTGCTATGTACAATCAGGTTAAGGTATCTTATCACAATGAACCTTTTAGAAAGACAAGACTTATAAATTAACCACTAGCAATAAATTAGTGGGATCAGTATAAGCATTCAATGGTTAGAAGTCGACACTTTTTGTGATCATGAGGGCTTGGAAAGAAAAAGCTCTGCTGAAAAGACGTATTCTGCTAACATCCAGTCTATGCTTCCCTTGACTTCATACCTTGCCAGCAGTATTCTGGCTCTGTACACTAAGGCCTAGGGAGCTGCTGAACGTAACATGGCAAGGACTACAGCTAGCATTTTTAAAAGTGCCTACCTGA
>Ga0181612_183495_pt1 | contig 23318 bp, 15 predicted proteins | sample HoacroProtozoa21_FD_119630 | JGI IMG/M metagenome (GOLD analysis project Ga0181612, IMG submission 119630) | Hoatzin crop microbial communities from Cojedes, Venezuel. Combined Assembly of Gp0051906, Gp0051904, Gp0051908
ACCTAAATGCATGCAGAAGTATTGTAATGCAACATCCTTATACTGCTGCACTGTGTATGAATTTGGGGAATCTTTAAGATGAATTACAGTACCTCTAGGGCTGCCCCCATCCTCTTCAATTTTTGTCATTTCCTTCTACTGGTAGCATTAAATTTGTGAGAGAGCCATGCTCTTGGTCCTTTGGTTTGTGTGCTGGTACCTGAGCTTTTCCAAACTTGGAAATACCACTAGAAGCAAGAAGATTTTATTAGATTTAGTGTTACATATTTTCTGTTTGAGAAATTGTTTTGACTTAGATGGCGAGTTGGGAATCCCAACTACTTTATCAGTGACCCCTGTTTTCCATATGTTGTTTGAATTATCTGATGGAACTGCACAGGACTTCCTCCCACTGATTCTGGGAGAAGTGAAGTGTGAACTCACCTCACCTGGGTGCACGGTGCTCGTGCTTGAAAGCAGTGTCTTCCTCTTGAAGAGTGTGTTCAAGAAGCATGCATCTGAAGGAAACTAATCCGTAACTTTGTTGATCACATCACCCACTTTCTTTTTCTTTGGATCATATTAAATATTTTGTCAAGGTTTTTTTCCTCCAAAATTTTACTAACCGGGTTAAAATGACTCCATGTTCTGCGTCCTAACATGTACTTAAAAAATATAACCATGTGTATGTGTAAGGCAAAGTGATGAAATTTGCCCCGGAATTTCTGACGACCAAGTATAGGTTTCTTCAAGGGTGTTCAGCTGGGAATGTTTGCTGTTGCTGGTGGTGTTGGCCTATATAGGAAGTCCGCTGCAGTTTTGCAGGGGACCTTTTGCAAAGTTTCTTAGTAACTTTGTTGCACAAAGCTGAGGGCTCTATCTGTGTTTGCTTTGGTATGAATGCCTCCAATACGGCTTGCCAAGCTCTGCCAGTAAGACATGGTTAGGGTTTTCTTTCTCTGCTCAGTGAGTACTGTATGGGAACAGGGCAAGGTCATTTTGTGGTATGTGTGAAAAATTTACTTTGCCTGTCACTCACAGAGCATGAGCTGTCCTTGTGACAAAAGGTTAAACTAAGTAGAGAGTTGGGGATAGGGAGGAGCATCCTTTTCTTTGCACAGGTGTGCTTCTGTTTTTCTAATCTCAGCTCCTTTCAGGGAATAGCAGACCATGGACTGGGATGAAGACAATTTCTCTGTAAGGGTTTTTGCCTGTGGGGACACTGTGGGTGGGTGTACGACAGAAGTACTTTCTATGGTCTCCATTCTTAGTCCTTGTGTCCAAAAGAGCTGTATCTTCCCAGAACTCATTTTAGCTTTGTCAGGTACCTGATGTCAATAACAATCACTTTGTCTACCTCGTGGGCTGATGAACACTGAAGTGGACCTGTAGGAGGAGTAGGATGTCTGTTTTGCAGTTTGGCTTCCATCCAATGAAATGATTTAAGACAGTACTCAGCAATCTCTAGGTTATTGGCTGGATCTGCCACGTGCTGAACTTTCCTCTCTTCACTGCATATACCTGTGGGTCTAACCTGGGCCATGCACGTCTCTGCTCTCCAGTCTAGAAGGAATTCTCCTTTGCTCGTGTTGGCATCTTTCTGGGGCAGATGGGAAATGCTGTCTTTCTACCAAGGAAAGCACAGCAGACATGAGGAATTATATGGGCTTGGGGGTTTCCTTTTACATGACTCTGAGGTGGTCAGGGAAATTTGTATATCAGCTTGGAATCATGGATTCTGTTGAAATTTAGAGAGGAACATAGTTTTCTTCAGTCTTGCTTTCTATAAAAAATAAAAATTTAGGAACGGAAACAGGACTTCTCTTGTGCAGTATTTCCTTGTTCATTTCACTAGGTGCAGAAAATTTCCAGCCTCATGATGGCTCAAGTTGGGGTTCAGGAGCCTCTACTGAAACCTGCAGTCCTAGCATGGTTACCTAGATGAAAACACCTCTGCATGCACTGGCAGTAAAAGCTGCAAGCAGGAGACATGGCTTTCATTGCAATAGTAGTAGCCTGTGTTGTGCAAGATTGGGTATTGCTACTGAGGAAGGTCGGGAGTGCTCAGTGCATGTCTGAGTATGTGGACTGGTCTGCAAGTGCACGTTAGTCAAACAGCATTGTTGTTTGAGCATATTGCCGTCCCTGCATGCCATCTCCTTTCAGTGCAGATTAAAGGCTGGGGTCTTATTTACTCTCCAGTAGAGTGCATGGCTGAGCTGGTGCACACAACAGCTTCTTAGTTTCTCTTTGAGCTTGAATACAGAAGAACAGAGATTCGTGGCTCCCCACCCCCTGCCAGAGTAAACTGACCTCTTAGAGGCATCTCTTCACCTAGTGGTGTGAGGATAATGCAGAGCTGTGTACAGAAAGAAAAGAGCAGGCCTTCTGATGGGACAGGGCCTGGGCCTCTTCTGTTGGGGGGCATTCAAGTGTGTTAGGCTAAAATAGAAAACAGGTGAAAGAGGCCTACTCCCTGTCATGTGACTTTGGGATAAGTCTCCCTTGCAGCATAGCTGCTTGATCTTAAACTTTGAGGAGTGAGTCTCTCATGTTTCTTACAGTTGCCTTTGGTGATCAGGTCTCTCGCACACCACCGAGCTCTCTCTGTGACAGTTCCCAGAAAAGAGGCAAAAGTGCTGACTCTAGAGAGGTACTTCAAACCCTCACCCTTCTGTCTTTTTCTCGCATTGCACCTAGCTCAGGTTGAGCCTGTATGTCCTCTGGGCCTCAGACCAGCTCTGTCTCACGGAGCATGTGTGGCCCACCTTTTGGATAGCAAACACTGACATCTCCTAATCCTTTTACCTGCCTAGCCTGAGCAGCTCCTGATTGATCTCCTGTTGTGAGCAATCTAATATCACATACCTGTTTGTATTTGTATACGTGTTTTACAGGTATCTGTTTATTTGGTCTGTTCTGTTTTGCACAATATTAGCACACCGTTTTTCTTTCATATGCAGACATAACTCATTGCATCTGCCACAATAAGCAAAGACTCCCTGTGAAGGCCTGTCCATGTGGCTGTGGTACAAAAGATATTATTATCACTCCATCAAATTAAAAGAAGATTAAGGACCAGCTTCAGGAAATCACTTGAGCAGGTTGACTGATTGAAATGGGAGTCATCCATGTGCTACAGTAATTTCTTACATACCAGTCTAAATCACTGCTCTGAGCAAGGGTAACTGAGGATTGATTGGGGGGAGTGGGGGGGTAGTAGTGCCTCTGATGGTGTGATGTAACTGTTCCGCAGCTCACTCTTGAAATGTGTGAGACCAAGCTCTTAAACTGGCACAAGGAAAATCATTTTAACACTATGCCCTATAGATGGCGTATCTTTATGCTTGGTCCCTTTCCTGAAGGACTTGGATTGGGAAAATATGAGTTCAGAGTCTTGGCACTGCTTTTCACTGCTGAGGGTGGGACTCGGCTTATCCAACATTGCCCACATGAGATGGATACCTAGTCTGAACTTGCTATATACACTACTGCTATCCTTGTCAATGGAGAGGTGCTACTCTAGAAGTCTATGTTGTCCTACCTCACTCTCGCTTACAAAGAGCAGATCACCCTTTGGAAACGCCCCTTCCTCTGCTGTCTGGAGGCAGGAGAGGAGGAGCGAATCGCCCTCTCCCCTTCCCTTTGCACATACCTTTCCTCTGTGTTAAAGGTGAGAGATAGCAACTAGGTCTGGCACCTTACACACATAATGCTGGCCTTCCAGTGGCTAATTTTACTCAGTTACAGTGTTTACTTAGAGTCATTCCTGTTCCCTGCTGCTTCTTGTCTTTTTGCTGGCAAGATAAAATTCTCAGCTAACTGCACCTGGGGCTGAACCCTTGGCAAGCAACAGATACCAACAGTATTAGTTTAGGTCCACATAATGGTCGAGTTTTAATCTTTCTGAAGGCAAAAGTTAGGCTGAGGAGCTGGGGGAAAATCGAGCTACTAGTTGAGAAAATGTGATACCCAATGGGTGTGCATTGCAGTGCTTGCTTAAAAAGTTTCGTTTGAGCTAGATCTGTTTGTGTTCTTAGACCCTCAGGGAAACTTCATCTTGATAAAAGTCTGTGCTCAAGTGATGCCACCCAGCTGCCATGCCTTAAGCTGGTAGTTCATGAGCCCTTTGCTGTTGTGGCATAAGAAGCTGGAATTCTGTGCTCCATTTCTTTGAATACATTTTGGAGTGAAAAATCGTAAATCCCTTGGGTTTAGTCACTTGTCAGTCTTGTCACTGTTGGACTTCCCTTTCTACCTACTTGCTTTTCCTGGCTACTAGAATCATTCTGGTGGTTTTATTCCCATGTATTTATGAAGAATATTAGCAGAAAACAGCTTTTCTGAAGTAAATTATCAGTTTTAACACTGCTTACATCTTCAGAAGCAAAGGAGCACTCTAGGTCATTTGCTCAAGCCTAATTTTAGTGAATGTAGGCTGTTAAGTGAACAAATGTTTTCAAGAAAGCTAGATCTATGAGGGACTCTGGAAGGCCTCTGTTGTCCATCTGCTTCTCAGCATGGTTGTCTGATGAGGTGTTAGAGTGATGGTGGAAGTAAGTCAGCATGCAGAGCATACAGTCTTTCAGGGATAACTTCTGCACCCTTTGGGTAGTCATTTTTTTCACTATGATGCCAAATTATGGGCTGACCAGCCACCACATCTATCTGAATATAGAGTGGAGACATAAATCACAGAATTAGGGCAGAGCTAGCTAAGTCCTTTCAAACCTTTTGCCAACATGGAGTTTCTGTCCATGGCGGCTTACATGGGAGAAGTGAAAGGGTTTGATCTAAGTCATTGGCTTTCAGAGCTATTTTCTGTTCTCTGCAGTTGGATGATTCTTAAATCTTTTAAAAATTGCTAATGACGTTGACCAACATCTCAGTGCCTTTATGATGCCAGAGGATGTTAAAATGATGTGCACACTGCAGACAGATTTTGACCTGGTTTGTACCACCACCAGTTGTAGACACAGTGCTGCTCATGAACAGGTGTCTCTCAACTTCATCTCTTGTTGTCCCAAGAAATCCACAGTGGTCTGATAATGCTACAACCTGTGGCACCAGAGACATTTCAATCACGTCTGCATTTTGGAAAGGCAGAATGTGGCAATTGAAGTGACCATGGGAAAGTTCAGTAACCATTCATTAGAGATCCTGTGTTTCTGGTGCATGCTGGTGGAGGGTGATAAAGCACTGCCTGCCCAGAGTGTGGCATGCCTCCTGTGATGAGGAAGGACTTTGTTGTTCTTCTCTCTCTTTCCCTGTGCTCATTGAGTTCTGATGTCATTTTTCTCTTAACTGCAGGTCACTTCATGGGCAACAACACAGTGATTGATGTTTTGAGGAGAGAAGGGTACGAGGTAGAACACACTCCAGCTGGACAAGCCATCAACAAGTAACGCATGCTTTTATCTAGCTGAGCAGCCATTGGGAGGGTGGGTTTGTAAACAAAGATGAAGAGGTAGTGGCAGCTGGAACTACACCTAACAGTGGATTGGGCTCCCTCTCTCCTCCACAGCAGTTTGCTTTTCTCTTCCATAAGCCAGTTTGGAAACAGGATTTTATTTAGTTTGGGTTTGGTTTTATGGTATTTTGTTTGGGGAATTTTTTGGTTGTCTGGTTTTTGTTTTGGGTTTTTTTAATAAAATAAAAATATTTAACCTCCTGTAAGTTTTATCTCTTAAACTAACAGCCACAGAGTATGCATGCTTGGTTCATCAGATGCTGTCTCATACTACACAGGCTTCCAAGCTCATGCTTCTTCCCTTTTAAGTGTTTGACTGCCCTGCCTTTTAACACTCTCTTTGTCTTACACCGCTATTTTTGATTCTGTCTGATTACTCTCTCTCAGCCTGGAATCTGACTGCCCGGAATCCACCCAGCCTCTTTGCAGGCTGTCCCCATGACTGGCTCTCATGTCCTTTGCTCTCTTCTGCATTTTTAAGACAAGGTACTTGCTGTTCTGGTTCATCTTGCAGCTGTCCTTTGGCATATACCCATACTGCCTCTTTTTATTTCTCACTGGGTGCCTGTATCCATCTTCATGGTTACAGTAACTACAGAATGCCAAATAATCTCCTCCTCCGCACTCTCCTGAGAATTACATGTACTCTTGGCTCACCTCTTCCTGGACTTCTTGCCACCAGCTTAGGCTCTGCAATCCTTGTCTCCCCCTGCTCCAGACTCTTGCCAAACATGTGCTCTTGTGTCTCTCAGATATCCCTACTCTTCTTTGTATTCTCTACTAAAAGACACAGTGGAAACAAGGTTTGATCCCAATTATGGTACTGTTTCTCTTTTATCCTCTGTGCCAGGCCTGCTGTCCCTTACTGCTTACATGTCTGCTCCTCTTCTCCCACATTTCTAATTTGGGGGTCTCAGGCAGGACGGTCACCTTTCGTGCAGGGGGCACAGGGCAGAGTCTTGATCTGTGCCAGGGGCTCCACAGATGTGGTGCAAAATAATGACAGAAGTTTTTCTCATACTCTGGTTGCTTCACCTTTCTCTTTGCACCAATTTTGCTGCCTTTTTTGGACCATGAGATTCAGACACTGACAGGTCATGTTTTGCTATGATTCTTGACATGGATATACATTATTAAGTGTACTTGCGCAGAAACAAACTGAACCAAGACTCATTGCCACAAGTACATGAAGGGATCTCCTAAGCCTGTTGCCACCCGTAGGCGGATATTCTGACATGGAGAAGCCCCCTGTGCTTAAGCACAAGATTTAATGATGTTGTAACACTTCAGTCATGCTAGACAATCCAGTGTATCAGTGTTTATGGGGATATGGGAATAATGAAAATCCTGCCTTACACTGACATTATTGTGTTGGTGGGTTGTTTTTTTCTTTTTTCCCTGCAGAACATTCTTAGCTTAGATATTCCTAAAAACAGCCATAGCAGCTTCTTTAGGCTTAAGAAAAGAGAGCTTAATATGTACTTGACAATAAACAAAATCTGATACTGCTCTGTAAAGGTGTAACTGTAAGCAAATCAAGGGCAGACAACTGTAGAAAGGAGGGCTAGATCTTCACCCATCAGGGAGGTAGGTATTGATGATACTCAGGGTACGTGGGCACTTAGTTCTCTGACTAAGAAACTAAGAACTAAGTTTCAAGAAAAATGGGAGTTTGGAAGGAAAGACCTGTGGCAAGAGTATGTCAGAGTCATGGAGGCTGGATGGAGGGTTTCACTTGATTGCTGTCCTGGGCTTGTTTTAGGAGGAAATACGAGGGTAATCTGTGCCAATAGACCCAGTCCAGCCCACGAAAATGTGGAAACATATCCAGCTACTCTCCTAGGCAGTATTGCTGCACACAGTCCAGTCAGTACCTGTGAACTATTTCACACAGGACAAAATTGGGAGAGGAAAAAAACAAGAAAGTGGTTGAACTGAGACAGAGCATTCAAATGGCTGTTCTACTGTCAGATACAGTAGGGGATATTAGTTGAGCAGTCCTAAACCAAGAGAATGAGGAAGTCTGCAATTTTCTCCTTTTCCTGCACATGACATTGTGCAGTAGCAGCACAGACTGCTGCTCTGGCTAAACAGAAAGTCCCTTCTGAGGTAGCAACACAGAAAGACAGGGGATCATTATACATGTTTTCCTGTAACAGGCAAGCTGCTGGGTGCAGTTGTACAATTTCACCTGCATACAGGGCTGCCTGAGGTGTCCTGCCCATCTGCGGGGGAAAAGGGGGGAATGCCCATAGCAGAGCATGGAGGCAGGAGGGCTCCTTCTTCATGATGCTGCCAAAGCAGGGAAGGCAAAAGAGGTGCTCCAACCACGCAGCAGCACAAAGGACAGATTATAAATAGTGCCAGAAGTTCAGTCAAGCTCCTACTGTCTTACTTCGGGCTTTAACTGTTGTTCTTGATTTTAGAGTGCATATATATATGTTGCAAAATACTCATCACATAATCACAGCTGTAATTAAGGTGCTTCCTGACTCCTCCCTCAGCTACTGTGCTGGGAGAGGGAACTGGCCTTGGGGAAGAAGGATGTGCTTTTGCACCTGTTGCTTTTTCTCATGTTTCCAGTCTGTCCATGGAAGAATTACCTGCAGGAAGTGTTTCAAATGAGGTTATGTATATAAGTGTCTGTTGGTTTTAGTGCTTTGAGGCTGCAGGTATCAGAATAAATGTTTGGCTGTGCAGGATGAAGGTCATCCTGGCTGTGCCTGTAGCAATGCTGAGCTCCAGCATGGTATGGTTGTGCGTTTGGTAGGGGAGGCTGCAGGCATCAAGGCACTCGAATCTACAGAAGAGGGCTGGTGTCCATTCTGTGACTTTCACAATTAAGGAACAGACACAGCAAAGAGAAATTGGGGAAAAGGGAACCATAACCTGACAACCTTTATAGATACCAAATCAGGTCACTGGAGACGACTGAGGGGAGGTCACTGTGTAAGGCGGTGTTAAAGAGTGGGTGATGTGAAGATGTTCTGGAGGTGAGCCGAAGGGTCATGACACTTCGGAGGTGATAAAGTGAGGGTGACAATCACAAGGATTTTGAAAGAGATCGATGGCCCAAGACCCTTTCTGTGCCAGTCTTTTCCACGTAAAGTTCACAACATGATCAGTCTGTGATTTTCCTTGCAGGAAATAAGATTAAGTTCTCTTCATTTTCCGTCTACTCTCTCCCTCATGTTCTAGTCCACAACTTCATGTCTCCTTCTGCAGAATGGACCCTCTTTGTTCTCCACCAAAGAGATGTGCCCACTGTGATGGGCTAGCTTGGAAACTGCAGCCATGCTGAAACATGTCTCCCTCTGCACCTTCTCCTTTCAATGCCATTGCAAGGCAGAAAAGAAGCACACTGTAGTTCTGGGAAGGTTTCACTCTTTGAAGCCAGGTTTCTGCACAGTGGTCTGTGCTCTTCTGTTACCCTTCTGAATTTCAGCCCAAGCCAGTCTCCAGTCACTGCTGCCTCTCTTCTCTTTATGAAGCAGCCATAAAGATCAGTCAGATACGTGTATTGTGTGCTGTGTATCCACAGAGTAGATTGAGTTTGTGAGTTTGTCCAAGATGCTTGTGAACAAGCAAAAGGGAAGAATCGCTTTGCTCTAACCAATGAGGAGAAGTGTGGGCCAGCAAAGCCATGAGGGGATAGGACTCCTGCTGCAGACTGCCTGTCTTGGACTATAGATGAGGAGATATTGCTTACTCTAAATATAATGAAACCGAGCTTGAGTAATCAGCATGGAGCTGATTGTTCGTTTATTTAATATATCACCTTCGCACGAAGCTGGGTAAGCATAGCCCTTAGAGCTTTTTCTGGGGGCTTGACTGAGCGGCTCTTTGGGCTTCCAAGATTTGGGAGAAAGTTTGTACATGCATATGGTTTCATTGCAGTATCTCACTTGCTGGAGCTGCTTTGAAATTCCAGGTAATGCTGCCACCCTAATACAGGATCTGTGCAGCCAGAAAGCTGAAGGCTTCAGTCCTACTCCCTCATTTTTTGCTAGAAATGTATGCAACACTCACTTCTGCGCTGTGGGAGAGTGATTGCTTGGCCTCCTCCCCTCTGTGTGGACCTCCATACTTGTCTGATACAACCCTTTAAAACCACCCTTTCGTCCTTCTTGGTGTGTTTATCCCCGTGGCAGGACAGCGTTACCACCTTTTGCAGATCAGCATGGAGACAGTAAATGCTTATGCTAGAAGTCAGTGTCACAACAGTGAGCTGAGCTCTGGTCTTGTACGTGTCAGAACATGTCCCCTCACCTGATGTTTTATAACGGCTATGCATTCACTGCTGTGTATCATTTGGCTTCGTGAAAATGAGATGACAGTGAACGTGGCACTGTCACAGCTAGTCTGCTTCCAGTTGCTGCAGACTAGATGGCCCAAAGGATTGCTTAATGTTGTATTGAGCCATTCCTTTCAAAGAAGATCATTTGAAAGATGCATTTCTGCAGCCATGGCCACAGTCTGTGTACTAGCTCATTACTTACATTCTCCACCAATGAGAGTTGTTGATCTAGGACTGGATCCTTCAGCTAGTGTGCCATAGTTGTCCTGTCCCTGTCCCTTTCCCCTGCCCCCCAAGTTAGTTGGCTCTGGGCAGGAATTGCTGAAAGGAATAATCTGGTCTGTGTTCTGCAGTGCATCAGGCTATAGGTGTGTGGTTTGACCTCCTCTGACTTTGAGGATGATGCCTTTTTTGTCTCTTTCTAGATACACAAGGTTATTCCCAAGAGTTATTCCCAAGAGCTATTCCACCCTGAGCCAGACTGCATTCTTTCCTCAGTTCCAGGTTACATCTTTTCCAAAGCTTTTTCATTGAAGAAAACTATTTTGATCAGAATGTGAACATAAGGAAGAAGAGGGGTCAGGAATATAAGGCAGAGAAATAAGTATCCAGCCAATATGTCAGGGAGAAACACCTGTTTTATATGTGCCTTGATGGTATCTGTACCAGGATTCTGCCTCAAAGCCCTTTCAGATAATATCTGTGTTTACTCTTTCTTCCAGCAGAAAACCTCCCAAAACCTTGTTAGCCTTTTCATCGTCATCCCCGACGCACAGCCCCTATGTTGCATCCCAGGAGCTCCCACTGCCGTTGCACCCCCGGAAGGAGGAGGAGGAGGAGGAAGAAGAGGAAGAGCTCCTGCCTCACCTGCTGCTGCCTGACAGCATCGATGTGCTGGAGAAGGCAGACAGGAAGTACAAAAAGAAGAAGAAGAAGCAGCAGAAGCAGCAAAGACTGCGGCAGTTTAATGACCTCTGGGTTCGCCTTGAAGAAAGGTAGCTAATGGCTGGGGAGGGAAGAGGGTTTGTCATGTAAACTGGACTTTAACTTGGACTGATCAATCCAGTAGCCAGACTTCTTCAGGGCCTAGATACATGCTGAGGGCAGAATCTGACCTTCTCCCTCACTGTCATTCTTGCTGAAACATTTAATCAAGGCTGCTTGTGCTTTTAGTGACAAAATAGTTTCTTTCGCGTGGTTAGGTTTGTGGAAAATTAGGCATAATACAAGTGGAAGCCTTGTCTACACCATTTTGCATTTGGGCTTGAAGGATTGTGAGCATGTGGTAGTCCGCTTTATCACAGACAGCTGGGTCCAGTGGTAGATGGTACAGATCAAAGCCTTGGCCCTTTGTCCAAGAACTGCTGCATAGGTGGAAACTGTCATATCTGGCATATGTGCTGTTTGCGTCTGGACAATATTTATGCAGTATTTCCAGTCTCTGTATTCTTCCAGTCCTAAAAAGCGTGTGAGCCCTATGGCATTACTGGAGACCTGGAAAGGGGGATGACAACCTAACGGATGATCGAGTTAATACAAAAATGAAGTGTGTTGTGGGGCAAAGGTTCATCCTTTTTTCATCGAGAATAGCTTACTCACCTACAAGAACTACAGCAGCCTGGCAAAAAAGCCCACTTCTCCCTAACTAGCTATCGGCCTGTGGCTGAATGTGTACCTTAATGTTCCCTCATGTCAGATAAGACACACACCTGAGTCTGCTCTCTTTTGTACTTTGTGTCTCTGTTTGTATCTGTGCCATACTCAGGTTGAAAGAATTGTGTTTTTGTGGTACTGTAAATAACCAGACAGGTCAGGACGATGGAGGAAGGCTTGCAGTTCTTGAAATGAAGCCTCCACATTATTTTTTTTTTTTTCTCTGAAAGTATTTCTTCATGCTCCCCAAGTTACTGAGTATATCAGGGTTCTCCTGTGCATCTCCTGCCATGTCCCTGGGTCCCAGCTGTGCCACTGCTTTGAGTAATGCATTCTCAGGCTGGCTGCAGGTGGATGTAGCAGCTGTTGTTCTGTTCCAAGCATTCAGTCATTGTCAGATGTTTTAGACCAGATTCCTATTCCTCTTTCGTAGAGTAGTGTTGTGCCCTGTGTCTCCTCCACCTTTCAGCCTAAGTGTGAGTAGTTTGGAGAGAAAGATAAATGCACAAGGAGGTTTGCATGCCCACTCACAGATCTACAGACAGTCCAAGACTCACCAGTACAACAAATCCTTATATCGATCACTTTTGATTTTGTCTTTTAGTGTATCATTTACTTTCTATTAATGTAGTTGATACCAGCTGTTTGTGAATGGGATTTTGGAGCTTCTGTTGACAGTCTGTTTAGTTGAAACACTAAGGAATGATTTGGAGTCTTCATGACCTCGAGCTCCCGCACCCTGCATGCTGATATGTTCAGGTTTTCACAGGCAGTTGTTCCTGTGAAGCTGGGGGAAGTCAGTGGGTGCCCCGATGTGACGTACGCATGCAATTGCAGCATCAGTGCCTGCAGAAGAAAAGGGAAGACAGGAGGATGTGCTACTGTGACTAAATTGGAGGTGCATTGGGGCAACATACTGGATTGCAAGTGCTGCAAGGCGATAGTGAGGTGAAAGCAAAGCTAATGATGGCAGCTTAGGAAACTACTGCATAAATATGGGAGCAGCAAACGCCTCCTTTCCTTTTCTTCTTCTGTAGTGTTTCCTTTCTTCCCTTACTAATTGAGTCATCATTTGTGCTAGAAGTTTACCCAGATGCTAGGTGACAAATTATTTTTAGGGGTGAGTCACTATTAGCAGAGACCTTGCACACCTGGATGGTGCGTGACAGTACTGGGAAAGGCCAGCGATGCTCGTTGCTGCCTTGGGAGACTGCTGCACCCTGACTGCGGAGGGAAAGCCGCGAGTGTCAGAGGCGGCTGCCATTCCCCGCAGCACCCACCCGTGCTCGGGTTCAGCCTTTGTAGAGCAGGGGGAACGGCTGCCCTGCCTGCCCTGACACCCCCATCTGTGCCTGGGCCGGCATGGGCTGAGCTGACAGCCCCGCCTCGTGGCACTGCCACGGCGTGTCCCCACGGGAGCCCACAGGCTCACAGGCGTGTGGGGCACATCTCGCTGGGCCGACAGCCCATGCTGTGGGCACGCCCCGGGGTGCCCAGGTGCAGGTAAAGCTGTTGGGTGTTTTGTGCACGGCCCATTCAGAGCTTTCCTCCCGTGAGCCTGGAAATCTGGAAAGCGCAGCTCAAGTAATTTAATGCAGTCTTGTAGTGGGCTTGGCAGAATTACTTTTGTTCGTGCTCCTGTATGCGTCAGCTGTCAGCCTTATTTCTTTGATGTGCCGCCAGCTGGCTTCTCTCTAGTTACGGTTCAAACCTTCAGTGGGGGCCTTTGGGTATGGCAGGGTAAGTGTTTTTAAAAAGGGTTGTAACTGTCTTCTGTTTCTCAAAGCATTTTTGCTTAATGCAGCTGGCCAAAATAAGGCAAGAATGGTGCACAGCAGCTGGAAGCCGGTGCAGGGGAAGTGATTCTGCTTTCATATTTGGCAGGTGGACTTGCATTTAATTCTGTCCGAATTTGTCTTCTGGTTCCACACAGCACCGTGAGGCCCTGGGGTGTATGTCAGCCTTATAACTGTGGGTCAGGCATGGCTTTCAATCCAATGCCGAGGAGAACTCCTGTATAGCATCTGACTCTTGACCTGCCGTGCTGTGGGCGCTCTCCCCAATTCAGGACAGTTGCTGTTAGCAGCATGGAGCATATGCATTTCTCTCCTCCATCACGTGTTTCCGTAATGGGAGTTCAGCAACACGTAGGCTCTGATTCATTTCTTGCTCATCACCATCTCAGAGTCCTCACTACTACTGGGAGATACGCTGGGATGTGGTGATCTTTTCCTAGTGACTTCAAGTTGCGTTTCTGATAGTGGCTTTTCCTCTCCTTAAAGCATGCCCCGTTGTAATTCCTGACCCATGGAAGGGAACATGCAATATAGGAACAAGTTTGGTCCATGCCAAGATGCACGTACAGAAGCGTGGCTGGGGAAGATGGATTCAGCTGAAAGCAAGTGCCTCACTCCTGCTGTGTTCAGCAAGTGTCACTGCAGTGACACTCCTCTGCAACAAAGCTTGTATTGTTCTTATGTGTTTCCTGCATTGCTACAAGGCTGGCTGGAGGGTGCTGGGAATATGATCATCTTTCTGGCCCACCTGACTGACTGCACGGGGGCAATGAGCAGGCTAGCTGGCTAGGCCTTGGTACAGGGCAGGTGTTGCGGTGCTGTCTCCACCCTCCACAGTCTCTTCCCTGTTGCCTCTCAAGACGGCTTCGCAGTCCACGTGGGCTGGCGTTGGGAGTTGCCCACACCTGTGAGGAAGGGACAAGGCAGCATTCTCCAACTTTGGTGAGCATGGAACCAGTATGAGAGACCATTCTCAGGAGACCAGAAGACTGACAGTGGGGCAGAGGCTGACCACGTCCTGCTCTGTGGGCATCGGGCAGTTCTGGTCTGGGTCTGGACTGATGCTCTTCTCTTGCCTTGCAGTGCTACTGACCCTCCTCCCCGGATCCGCATCATTAATGGCTACATCACGGTTGAACCCCAGCCCCGGGGCCATGGACGGTCTAGTCACGCTTACAAAGACACCAGCAGCGCTCATCAGCTTCCCCATTCTCTCTTCCTGTGGCTACTGACTTTGACTTTGCATATGTTAAGGCTGCATTGAAACACAGGGGGACCCAAGCTGCTCACCTTAAAAAGCAAAAAAGAAACTTATGTGAAAAAAACAAAAAGAGAAGACTCTGAATGGGACACCTGTTCTTTGGGGTGTTTGGAAACTGCCTCCTTTTCCTGAATCTGGATCATTAACACTACTAACTGGTTTGACCTGCCTAAATACAGGAGAAGATATTTTAATGAAGTGTTATTTATCCTTCTATTGCAGAAGAATGACTTCCTGTTATCCCATAATGCTTTGGGGAGATTATAATGTTGCTATAACATAGCTGTTATTTAGCTGTATGAGCCGAACTAAATGACATTTTTTCACCTTCAGTGCCTTGTAAGAAGATTTACACACCACTAATTTGTTTATTAGAACAGAATATTTCGGTCGTATGAGCACAGCTGGGAAAGAGAGGTTGGTATTTCATGTCCCTACTGGTAATGCTTTTAGTTTTGCTTGTTAGGGCTCCCGATTACATATAAAGGTTCATGACAACACCTTCTACAATAGAATAAAACAGTAAAGACTTGTGAACAGAATGTTTCTGCCATCTGTTTGGTGCTGTTGTAAAATGGGTACACCTGAACCTTAAATAGCCAGACAAGTCCCATAAGCACAAACTAATGTACATTTAAGAAAAAATTGGCCATTTCAAAGAAAAATTAGCAATTTCAATGGAAATTCTCAGACTTTCCAAATTGTTTTAAGTCCCTTTGCTGTCTACTTAAAATGGGCATGCTTTTGACTGCTGGACGTAGGAAGCTTGGACGTGGTGATGTATGGTGATTTTCTGTGTTTGTACAGGACATCCTCCTGTGATCACACCAACTCATTTTGTGAGCAACTTATCCCTCCCTCCTCTTAATGAGGATTTCATTGCCTGGGAAGGTCTCTTAAGATTCGTCCATGGGAGGGCTTGGAGCCAATGTGCTGAGCCTGGTACCTTGGAAACACAGCAGTCAGAGAACAAATGCTGCGGTTTGCCTTCCTATGCATGTACACGTGCTTGGCTACTTTATTCATTGCCTGTAAAAAGTACTTCTTTTTCTCATCCTTCTACTGCACATTGGAGGCGGTGGAGCAAACAGTTACAGCTTTCCTAACAGGCTTTTCATGTCTTGATCTCAAATTTCAGTTCCCCTTCAGAAGGACTGAAACTGAACAAAAAGCCTCAGTTTCCTGAGGAAAATAGAGACAGGAGAGGCTAAATACTGCAGTTTGCAGCAGCACTGTGGGGAACGAAATATATCTGGGCTGGGGTAGAAGACGGCACTATCTCATTGTATATTCCTTCTTACAGGGGATACTACAACACCTCAGAGACCCAAATGCATTCTGGCTTCCGTGGCTTTACACAGCGGGCTGGAGGACCTCTCCTATGAGGACAGGCTGAGAGAGTTGGGCTTGTTCAGCCTGGAGAACAGAAGGCTGCGGGGAGACCTGATTGCAGCCTTTCAGTACTTAAAGGGAACCTATAGGAAAGATGGGGACAATCTGTTTAGTAGAGACAGCAGTGACAGGACGAGGGGTAATGGTTTTAAACTAAAACAGGGTAGGTTTAGGCTGGATATAAGGAAGAAATTCTTTACAATGAGGGTGGGGAAACACTGGAACGGGTTGCCCAGAGAGGTAGTGGAGGCCCCATCCCTGGAAACATTCAAGACCAGGTTGGACAGGGCTCTGAGCAACCTGATCTAGTTAGCGGTGTCCCTGCTCGCTGTGCGGGGGGTTGGACTAGATGACCTCTAGGGGTCCCTTCCAACCCAAAACTTTCTATGATTCTATAAGCTGTGAGAGGTGTTTGGTTCTGTATGAATTGATGGCTGCAGTAACAAAAAGAACTAGTTAAAGTACTTGACAGACTTTTCCCTGTAGTAGAGACCAGTAACATTTGGCTGTATGAATTATTTATCTCAGTACCATAAGAGCCTAAATTCTGTTTCATTGTGAAATGGTTCTAAAAAATGGGTTGATGATACAGGTTCAGTTATTCTCTCCCCCACTCACAGTAATACATGCTTTACCTCCATAAACTGGCTGTATTCTTTCAAGTCTTTCAGTCCTTTGCACTGTTGTCGCTAAAAATGCAGTCTCACTCAACACGGTAATAAATCTCAAAGCTAGCTAGAGCACACTTTGTAATGTATTTTAAGTGACACGTCTGTCTTGTCCTGTGTCATTTGGACAGTAATAAAATGGCAATGGTTGGCATGAAGCTAGAAGGATCAGACTCTATGTACTGGATCAGGAAACATATACAGCTTTGTTATAGAACAAAACCATGCATTTTTAGCTAGGAAAAATATCTTCTTTTATGGAAACTGTAATGATAATAATAATAAGGCAGGCAAATCAGTCTGTTCTTGTCAAGTTCTAAAAGTCCTTTAGTGTATCCTTTCCCTTTTTCAGAACAAATTCTCTTTTCGGCTCAAAAGGTGAAATCATGATGTTTCAAAGCCTCATTGTTTTGGAGATGAAGTACAGTGTAGTTTAAATATCAGAGGGCAATAGAAAAAAAAATGTGTGATATGGAATGTGGGTTAAAAAAAGTAAATATTAAGTCAATACATTCAGTGGTCTAAGGAAACACTAATGCATTGTTACTTTCTGACTTTAACTCTGAAAACAAATATAGCTTTCACTGCTAACGATTAAGATTTGGTGGAACTTACAATGTTAAGATAACATTTAGTAATAAGCACTGCCTTGAACCAAGTAGTAAAAGCAATCTGAGAGTGAATACTAAAAAGGTTCTTTTACTAATGAAGGAATCTCCTTAACACAAAATTCCAAGAGACAAACACATCCACTGTCAAGCACGAGCTGTCCTAGGGTTTCATGTTTATCTTATAGAGACTGTGGGTACTAGAAATGTGCCCTTCATCCTTTCAGACGGGGCATAAAGATCTCGGTAAAGAGACTTCTGAACATACTTCATTCCGTTTTTTGAAAGAAGAGTAAAAAAAAATTCTCTATGTGTTTGTGTGAGTATGCTCCAATATTGCAACAGTATTTGTTATTTGTAATGGTATTTGTGAATGAGATTTGTCCCTGAAAACTTACTCAGAAGGGACTGCAGATATTGCACTTGCAAATGTAACGCTTCTGGCTGCAGTTCCAACATTCTAGCAGCATGCCAAGGGGCTGACGGGGAAGCGTTTGGCGCACAGCATTATCTAGCTCTGTTCACACTCCCTTATGTTCTCCTTCCCTCTCTTCCTCCCTGGTTGACACAATTTGCCACTAGCAGTTTAGAAACTGAAGAGAAGAAATAATAAGTTTCCATGTATTCCTTAAATATTCAGAAGTCCCACTGATCACAGTGGGAAGTTTGCATACGAAAGGATGACAAGGTTGGGTTGTACCCAAAATCCATATTTGAAAAATGGCAAAAGCTTATGCTCCTAAACTTCAGAGATGATTAGAATGCAGCAATCCCGTGTTTCTGTTCAGTTGCTATTCTAATCCAGGCAGCTGGACAGCATAAACATACATAAAATAGACCAAAAGTTTCCCATTAAAACCTCAATCTTCCTTAACAAGTATTTCTTTGTTCTTTCTTTTCATATCAGTTCAGAAGAAATAAGCAATAAAGAGAGCATTGTACCTAAGAAAAACATGCAAAGGGCAAGAAAAAATGAAGATAATCCTTGCTATCTTGGTGATGTCATTTTTCAGTGCCCCGGTGTTTTGTATCCCATTTGTGGTTTCTAAGCTGCTTCAAGCTCCTTGCTAACATTTGATTAAGACATCACATGGTGTCTTGAAGGTGATATGGCAGCTACCCCCAGGCAATTTGAAACGAAAAATAGAGGTGTGAGTGCGCCCACACACATATGGACTGTATTGACTTACGCAGAACCGGTCTTCTGAGACTGGTGACAGATAGCCAATGAGTCTAGGTCTTCAGCTTGCTCTGAAAAACACTGTTCTGCCTGAAGATTTTGCTGACTTGTTTGGAGCAGTGTATTAACTCTCGCATAAACTGCCTGCACACATTTCTCTATTTTAAATGCAGTTCATTCTTTCATGGTTTTGTGAGCCCCTGTTTGATGACAAAGTAGCTCTTCGCTTGTCAAAGGCTGAATGCCACTTCTGTACAGTGCTGGAGCTTTTTGTGCCTAGCTATCAGTGCATGCCAGTGTTCAACAGCAAAGTGATGAATTCATAAAATGTACTAGCTGCTCAGCATTAAAAATACCGCACCACTAGGAAGTGATAATCGTACTGACTTCTGAGAAAATGTTTTGGGGTTTGGTATTACAAAAGGCCTTTGTGTCTGGGAGTTGATGCTATAACCCCTACTTGCATGCGGAGACTTCTGCAGCATCCCCCCCTCCCCCCCCCCCAATAGTGTACTTGCTGATGTGCCCAGCTTTTGTCTGGAAGTGCTAGTGAAGGCTTCCTTTCCCTTTTTACACATGCTGGTGACAGAGTAAGTTTTCTTTGCCCCAAGACTGTTTTTGTTAAATATCACAAGGATTTGAGCAAATAAGCATTCTCACTGGAAGCATTCACAAAGCTGTTCTGAAAGAGCTGATGTGTTTGCAAATCATCCAGATACGGATCAGAAGCAATGGTATGTGACTGAGGTGACCAGTAACACTTACGAAACCTAGAGAGCCAATACTTCATTCATTCAATATGTAAGGAAGATAAATAGTGCTATTGCCTTTGATTCCTCTGGAGGGTTTTTCACATGAATATATATATGCCGGCCCTACTGTTCCATTTATAGATTAAGTTTTGGAAAACTGAAAGAGTTTCTTGTTAATGGTGAAGCTAGAAGGGGAAAGCGCAGCCATTGACTATATGTGGTTACAAAGTATGTGTTTTATTACATGCAGTCATTAACTTGCTTACATCTCTGAATACAGTGGTAAACAGTTGCTCTTAGCAAAGTTTCTCACATTTATGTGACCACATCACTTAAGAGATGAGCTCCTGGAAGCAGATGAAGGAATGTCAGAGAAATGAGAAGAGCTACTCTGAGTATACAGTAGTCAAAATAATCTAGACCTGCTTACATATAGGCTTCTGCATCTATATTTCACCACAAAGTAACCAGGCTTCTCAGAGTTATGGAGCTTCTGCTGCTTTCACTGATTTATATTGTTTTCAGGTACCTAAATTAGAGACTTCATTTCAGAAGGTGTTATTCACAGTTTAAATGTAATGCAAAATGCACCTACTCAGTGCAGTTATTCTGTTGGTTTTTAAACTGTGTTCAGATGTAGCGTCAGTTCCCTAACTGGGGAATCAGAGTTTGTTTTCCACCTCTCTATTTCAGTTTCTTTATATCGGTCAGTCAGTCAGTCATCCCTGGTTCTGCAGACACAAAACTGCTGAACGTTTTTTTTTTTAGAAAATGTGTATCACATAATGTGTTCTTTGAGGGTTTGAGCCTGTGCCCATTGAGGTCAATGACAAAGCTTCTATTGACTTCAGTGATACAGAATCAGGCCCTGAGGCTCAAAGAATTGGTGCATTGTTAATTCCTCGGTGCTAGCAGGAAAAAGGGGCTTGTAAATGCGTATCCCACTGCCAATAAACGGATGCCAAGCAGTTAGCATTTCTTGCACCCAAAGCAATTCATATCCATACAGGTTTTTAGAAGTCTAAATGAAGCAGAGTCCCTCCCTCGGCTCCCAGAGCTAACTTTTCTATCTTCTGATTAAAGCATCACTAATTAGCAACCCAAATTTTGCTGAATTAATCAGACCAAACACAATTCCAGCATGTTTATGTATGGAACAGAGGTATAGTCTGCTTGTTTTATTATCTCCTCTGTCATCGATCATGTACAGTACATTTTACAGAGTAAAGTTTTCAAATGATTAACTGCCCTGTTCCCCCATAGTACTTCGCACATTTGATCGATTTCTAGTCATCTCATTCAGCCCTGACCTTGCTGTGTTACAGTCATTTCTATAGCTCCAAATCCAGTTAATCTGTGTTTAGTGTCTGAATTTATAGCTGAACAACCAAAATATTTAAATATTAAGTAACCTTTGCTTGAGTCTACGTTCTTTTTGGCTCCTAAATTGTTAGGATATGATTTCAGCACTCTGCAGTACCATCGGGCCAGATCCTGAGCTCTGTAATCCCTTCTTTGGCAGAAAAATCTACTGAAGATGCAAGTATACTCCCAAAATTTGCAAGGTTATTTGGCTCAATCTCCTTTTTTTTAGAAAACAGCCTATTTAGAGGATGCCTATCGATGTCTTTGAAATACTGAAAAACATTAGGCAAGGGAGGTGAGGGTTGGGGAGAATATAGAGAGTTTCTGATAATCTGAATCCAGACGTAGGGAACATTATTATGTTTGTGTCAAACAGCTTTCCTTTCCATGCCTCTCCTGGAACTACAGAGCTGCTTTTGTCATCAAACTGCCCTTCATCTCCAAATCATATTTTGGGCTAGAGTACAAATCATGTACTCAACAGAAGGAAAAGCCATGGAGCTGCAATACATGCTACCCTCTACCTGAGCAGTTTTGGCCAAAGCGGGAAATCTGTTCATTGCACGTTCTCACTCAGCAGTCTTGCTCACATCAGGATCAGCTATGCTGGCTTTCGTGCCAAAAATAGGCTTTCACTGCTATCTTGCTTCTGTTTTTCAGACACATGCAAGCTGGATTCTTATGAGCAGCTTCAACAGGATTGAAAGTTTGGGAAATTTCAGTGTGTTACACTTGATAAACTCCACTGACAGGCTTCAGGATGCCAGGATGCCACTGGGGGTGCAATTAGAAGGCAGTGGTATCACACAGGAACCATCGACGGCCTTGTTTAGCCTTTAAAGCCTGTACTTGGTTGTCAGATTGGGAAGGGAGAGAATATGACTTGACCCTCAGGGCCCCAAATGAGGTTGCAGAACTGAGAGCTTGAAAGTGCATTTTTAATCTTAAAAGGAATACGTTTAGTACAAGTAATCAAGAGATACATAGGGCTCCACAATGCTGTTTTTACAAAGCTGCTGCAAAGTATTTAATTTCTGGGTTAGCTGGAAGCATTCAACCTTCTGAATCAGAAATGTCTTTCCTGTTATGAGGAATATATACATATACATACTGCATGTTTTAAAGATGTGACAGTCATGGCCTAATCAAAATAAAGTTAGAATGGTATTTCCTCCTTCTTTTTTCATTTGTGATCTAATGACTTGGAGTCCAGTCTGATGTCCGCCGATGTCAGTGAGGGTTTCTTATTCACTGTGCATGGGACCAGAACTTTATCTCAAGGTTACATCTTTATATTTCTAGGCTTATTGGTCTGATGACCTTCGGGCAGTCTGTGAACTTTGAAAAATGCAGTTGCTACTAAAGCTGCCATTCACTTTCCCTTTGGCTTGAGTAGCCTGAGTGGTCTTGTATGTTCCAAAACCTCACTAATTCAGCAAAAGCCTTTTGATGAACACCAACTAAATTGAGCAAGTAGATCTTCCCTGATGAACCAATTTTGGAAATTTTAGTTGTGTTTTGTCATCAAAAATGAACGTTGCTGACGGATGTGAGAAGTGCTGTCAGCTGATCTTTGTGTTTTTAGCTTACAGCTATAGTTCTGAGAAAATTATTTTCATGTATCTATTTTAGAAGTTCACTATCAGCTTATTTGAAATGTATCATAATCAAGGCATACATGAATGTAAAGTTATGGGGATTCTGCTATTTGACCAAATGAGTCTTTTTAAATATGAGAACTACAGGAATAATCTCTTACAAAAAAGCTGGTACATGTATTAGATGCTGAAAATATGCAGAAATCAGTTGACTTTTGGTTCATTATTGTGCAAAGTATGGAAAATGCATTCACTGAGAACAAGTAAAACAGCTGGTCTTGTTTTAAATACAAATCTCAGCACTTACGAAGTTCGCAATGTCATCTCCAATGTGAAGTAGCTGTTTTAGCTTGAGCAAAGCTCATGCTGCAGTTGAGGAGGCTATGGCCTGAGCTAAAACAGTGGAATGTATCTGGAGTAGATGACCATACTCACATAGTTTTACGCCTGTGTGGAGACATGTCCATCACGGCCTGACATTTACTTGGGTTTGACAGTAGGTCTGCAGGGGTATTTCTCAGGCTGCTAATTGTCTGTTTCTTTGCGTTTCCTTATACATTGACTCGTGGAGTCTTTTAGAACAATTTCTGCCTTTTCTGAATTAGTTTCATCCTCTGAATTACAGTGTCATCCCCAAGCCTCTTTTTCCTGGTCGGGCAGGGTCCTCTCCCCAAAAATCATGTATGAACTGACCTGTTAGAGCAACATCACTGGGCTGGTAATTATCATTTATCTGTACACAGATTTGCCATTGTCTGCTGACTGAACAAGAGCTGAGAGGGCTCCTGGCACTCTAAGCCATATTTTACAGCTAGCTGTTGTTGTATTTACAACAATGCGGCCCGCTGAGGTGACATCTTTCAGCACTCTTCTGCAAAAAGAGACAGAGCATGTGGAACGAAGGGTCAAATGCTGAGCAGAGGTAAATAAACTGGCAGGTAGCTTCTAGCAAGAGCCATGTGGGAGACAAATGATTCGGAAACTACAGGGTTCAGGAGATGCAAATCTTGAAAAACTGTGGTCATTATGGTCCAGTTCATACAGAATTAGAATAATGCCCTGTCTCTTTGCTTACCACAGATATTTTATTTGCTTTTCATGCTGTCATTACATTAGTAAGTCCATACTTGCTGTTTAACATTTTCATCAATGACTTAGTGAGATCAAGCGCACCCCCCGCAAGTTTGCAGATGACACCAAGCTGAGTGGTGCAGCTGACACACCAGAAGGATGGGATGCCATCAGAGGGACCTGGACAAGCTCGAGAAATGGGCCTGTGTGACCCTCATCAGGTTCAAC